>MDTG01181698.1_pt1 | contig 34545 bp, 26 predicted proteins | sample 811421 | NCBI WGS metagenome assembly MDTG01 (sample SAMN05326645, study PRJNA326480) | marine metagenome | isolation source: seawater | place: Pacific Ocean: South East | collected 2011
AGTTTGTGAGTGAGGTTAAAATGGTGGGCGCGAAGGGATTCGAACCCCTGACCCCTTGGGTGTAAACCAAGTGCTCTGAACCAACTGAGCTACGCGCCCGATTATTTTTACTTTACAAAGTTATATCATTATAAATTGAAAAAAACTACCTTAAAACAACAATTATAAATTTTCAACTTTTTTGCTCGGCAAATATAACACTATCCATTTACAACCGAAGTAGTTTCATTAATCTATTCTATTAAACATTTTATTTAAGTTGGGACTTAATTAAAAATTAAATCAGCATTATTTTTTTTAAGATCAAAAAAATCTGGATCAATCTCTTCTATTTTTTTTCCTCCAATTACGAGATTGACAAAATGGATGCTGAGATCTTTTATTTCCGTTTCAGGGTAATACCTATAAAAGGATAGCTTTTTAGGAAATGGGGTTTCAAAAGTACAGTCCTGAATGGTTATGTTTTGGATTTTACCCAAAGGAGAAGTGTCTTTATTTCTTTTGGTTATAAAAAAATTCATACCCATTTGTTTTCTGTCAGGATAGCAAAATTCAGCGTAATTATTTTTAAATAGTACTTCCTTTACCAATGCTCCATCTCTAACATTAATCCCCATTACTCTATCAGATTCAATAATGTCGTTATCCTCAAAAACAATATTTTGCATTAGGATGCAAAAAGTTTCTGTTCCTATTTTTAAAGCTGATTTTTTTGTTAATAATACATTTTTCCTAATAATAATTCTATCTGAATTAGGAATCTTATCTTGACTCCCTCCAAAACCTGTACATTTAATAGCAATGGTGTCATCTCCTGCCCAACCAAAACAATTTTCAATCAAAACATCAGTCGAACTATCTGGATCCCATCCATCTAGGCTACCTAAATATTCATTTTCATTGGGATTATTCATAACCTTACAGTAACTAAAACTGACATTATTAGATTCAAGAATATGAGTATTCCATCTGGCAGAATCCTTCAATAAAATGCCATTAATTTTAATATTTTTTGAGCGATAAATTAATAATAATCTTATTCCTGGAAGATCTCCATTGTTAATCACTTTTGAAAATTCCCTATGAGATACTCCTAAAATTTGAGTTCCATTACCATCAAAGGTTCCCAATCCAGAAATCTCAAGATTTTGTACATCTTTAATTAATAAAAATCTATTCAAACCAGTTTTATCATTAGACATATATGATGAAAGTGAAGAAGGGTCCGCCAAAATTCGAGCTCTTTTTGCAAGATAGATTCGACTGTTACTTCTAAACTCAAGTTTATATGTCTTATATATACCTGGAGGAAAATAGAGTACTTTTTCACTTCCAGAAATGCCATCCAGAGCAGCTTGTATTTTCATGGTTTCATTTGTTTTGCCACTATTATCAACGCCATATGCCTGTACAATGTCAATTCTATTATCCGGAACTATTTCTGGAGCTTCAAATAATAATACAATGCGTTTTGTGAAATCATGATTTTTCATAAATCGCAGCACTACGTATCCCAAACGATTTATCCTGAAGGAGAGTTTATTTCCAATTTTTTTTCCATTAATTTTATATCTCTTAGGTGAAATCGACCAGTCAGAATCATTGAAGCTAAAATCTGAAGGCTCAACTTCAATAAAAATAGGCTTCCCAGAGTAAGGAATTCGAACGTATTTGTAAGTGGATAAACCACTAGATAAGGGAACATCATTTTGTTCATTCACCTTGACACTTTTACCATCTACAAAAACCTCAAATGACTGAGCACTTGATTGTAAAACAAATAAATAAACAAAAAAGAAGAGTAAAAATCGCATTTAACAAAATTTAATCCAATTAAAGACTTTTATTTCAAATTCATTTCTCTGTGAAATAATTTATTAATAATGTTAGTTGGTTTACCAATATAGTTTTCAAAGTAGGTTTTTTCTACCTCTCGATCGCAGTCATGCACAAGGATATGACGTGCTTTTAGTTGTGCAGCTGAGTAAATACTTTGCATTCTTCCAGGTACCTTCTCGTTGTATCCACGTGGGCCATCAACAAAGACCACATCCCAAACTGTATTCTTGATATAGTCGGGCAGCTTCATTTGTAGACGATCATTTTGGTTAAGGAGTTTTTTCCAATGTTTCCTTCGGGTCGAGTAACCTACTTTTAAAACATTGATCTGCGGACTCACTTTCCTACTAAACCTTATCCACTTCCTCTTGTCCTCCAAGAAAAGGGTATTTCCTCGATCATTAATAGAATACCAAAGACTGCTGTCTTTTCCAACACTGAAAACTAAAATATTTCCAGGTGCATATTGCTTGATCAATTCTCCAATAAATTCATACTCTGCTGCACTACCATTGCCAGGGTTTGATGCTTCTAAGGATTGGTATGGATTCATTAAAAAAAGTTAGGAATACAAATTTAACAAGTTTGCCCAGTTGTTACTAAGAAATTTAGAGAATCTCAGCAACCACAAAAGTACTACCCCCTATATAAATAAAATCATCAGGGTCGGCTTGCTTTTTGGCAGCAAATAAGGCTTCTTTAACAGAAGGAAAAATTTGGTGATTGAGTTTTAAATCCTGAGCGATCCGCCCCATTTCCTCTATTGAAATGGCTCTTGGGATTTTAGGAGCAGATAGATAATATTTAGATTTAAAGGGAAAAAGTTGAAGAAGTTCATTTACATCCTTGTCCTTAACAAAACCCAACACAAAATGAAGTTGTTTATATGAATGTGATTCTATCTGAGTCAGCGTGTGTTGCAATCCATCTTTGTTGTGAGCCACATCGGCTACAATCTTTGGTGCATCATTCAGAACTTCCCATCTACCCTGAATTCCAGTGTTAGCCACCACATTCATAAGGCCCTTTTCTAATTTTTTAGGATGGAGTTTAAAACCTTTTAAATAGCTAAGACCTACAACTGCAGTATGAATGTTTTGTTGCTGATATGTTCCTTTTAAATCGGAGGTGAAGGCAGTAGCATCCATTTTATCTGCAAAAATGATTTCAGCTTTAAATTGCTTAGCTTTCTCCTTGAAAACAGAAATGGTTTCAACTTGGGTTAAACCAATAATGACAGGGGTATTAGGTTTGATAATTCCAGCTTTTTCCTTGGCAATTGCTTCTAAGTGATCTCCTAAAAATTGCATGTGATCCCAACCTATATTAGTAATGACACAAAGCTCAGGTTTGATTAGGTTGGTTCCGTCCAATCTTCCTCCCATGCCCACCTCGATCACCGCTATATCTACTTCTTTTTTCGAAAAATAAGAAAAAGCCAAGCCCACTGTCATCTCAAAAAAAGATAAAGAGTGATAATCAAAATATTTGTAATGGTTTTGTACAAAGTCTACAACAAATTCTTTATCAATAAGTTCACCATTGATTTTAATTCTTTCTCTAAAGTCTTTTAAATGAGGGGAAGTATATAGGCCAACTTTAAGACCATGTTGTTGTAAAACAGAAGCCATCAAATGAGCAGTAGACCCTTTTCCATTTGTACCAGCAATATGAATAGTTTTAATTTGGTCTTGAGGTTTATTAAGGTAGTCACAAAAACACTCCATTCGTGACAAATCTGGACGATAAGCTTGGCCCCCTTTTTTTTGATACATCGGAAGTTGAGATAACATCCAAGCCAAAATGGAATCGTAATTTTTCAATCTATTCAACCAATTTGAACTGAATCAAAACAAAACCAATTTGTTTGGCGGGAGCTTTAGCATCTGGAAACCATTTATGTAGAAGGGCAGTTTCTTTTGCAGGCTGAAGTAAACAGGGGTGGGTATTGGTGGTTCCTTTTACACCAGGCTCGGCCTGAACAACATCCCCTTGGCGGTCTACGGTTATTCTGACTACGACTATACCCTCTTGATTGCACTGTTGAGTAACTTTTCCTCGGGACTCCAACCGGCGACCATTCAACCCAAATCCTTTTCCCATTCCTCCAGGTCCAGCCAAATTGAAATAGCTATTTGCATAGGGGTTGCCATCAATTTTACCCTTGTCTCCCTCTACTTGATCATTACCTTCTCCTTGTTGAGCGACTTTTTTCTGAGTATTTTTTTGATTGACTAATTTGGATAAAATATTTTTTGTCGCTTGATCTACCTTTGGCTTAGGTGGTTCTACTTTTTTAGGGACTTCTTTTACGGGTGGGCTTTGTTTTTTTTCTGTTTTAGGGAGAACATCTACATCACTAACTTCTTGAGTAGATACTTTGGGTTGGGTCAACTTCTTAGGCGTCGCTTTTGGACTTACTTTTTTAGGGGTAGGTTCTGGGGTTGTTTTGGCAGCAACTGGTTTTTGATATTGTGACTTCCCTTTACCCTGAGAAGTATTACCAAAATTCACCTCCATTCCAAAACTTATTGGGGGATCATAATACGTTAAACCCAAAAGGAAAAACAAAAGAATTAGTAATGCAGTGATCGATATAGTGATAACTGCCGATTTTTTTTCGTGTGGTGTTTTGAGATATTTCATGGTGCATCTACCGCCAAAACAACTTTGATACTGTTTTTATTGGCAATATTCATTACGAAAACCACTTGATCTATTGAAACCTTCTCTTCTGCCCTAAGCACAATAGAACGTGAGCTGGAACCCTTAAGTTTTGTGATTAACTCTTGTTCAATTCGACTTTTAGAAATCTGTTTGGAATCTAAATAAAATTGAGATCGGTTGTTTATAGTTAAGGATATAGTATTACGGTTTTCTGTTTTACCTTTAGCTTGAGGAAGTTTAACATCAATTGTGTCAAGGTTTTTGGCCAATGTTGATGCAATCATGAAAAAGATCAACAAGAGAAAAACAATGTCTGTCATAGAAGACATGTTAAATTCTGGCGTTATCTTATTTCTTCCTTTTAGGTTCATACTATGTCGGTTCGTTCAGTAAATCAAAAAACTCTAACGAAGTAGCCTCCATTTGATATACTACTTTGTTGGTTTTTACCACCAAATGGTTGTAAGTTATATAGCCAACGATTCCCACGATAAGACCAGCAACAGTTGTAGTCATGGCGGTATAAAGTCCATTGGATAAAAGCTGCATATCGATGTTTCCTCCTGCATTTGAAATCTCGAAAATCGATAAAATCATCCCGATAACAGTACCCAAGAAACCAATCATGGGTGCAGCCCCCGCAATGGTAGCCAAGATGCTTACGTTTTTCTCTAATTTGTAAATCTCTAGTCGACCAGCATTTTCAATGGTAGTGCTGATGTCATCTAGAGGTCTCCCAATTCTTGACAAACCTTTGGAGATCAATCGAGCAACAGGTTTATTTTCGGTTAGACAAAGGGCTTGTGCCCCATCGATTTTGTGTTTTAAAACATAAGTTTTGATTTGTGACATAAAATTGGGACTAATTTTAGAGGCAGACTTAATGGTAAATAATCGTTCAAAATAGATGTAAATGACAATTATCAACAAAAGAAAAAGCAATCCAATGATCAATTGACCCCCTAAACCACCACCTTTGATCAATTCTATAAGGGAGAGCGTTTTTTCAGTCTGTAGAGGAGTATTTTGTAGTAAAATCATTAGGCTTAGAGTTTATAATTACAACGATGATGGAAGAAAAAAATTTTACCACACTACAAAATAAAATCCCGCATTAGAATGAAAGTGAACGACCCGGCTATAAAACCCGCCAAAGCCAACCACGAAATTTTTTTCAAATACCAGAAAAAATCAATTCTTTCCATCCCCATGGCAACAACACCTGCTGCTGAACCGATAATGAGCATGCTCCCACCCGTACCGGCAGAAAAGGCTATAAAATGCCAGAGGGGATTATCCATTAGTTCAGAAAACATTCCCATACTAGCAGCAACCAAAGGGACATTGTCGATTACCGCAGAGCCTATCCCTAATAACATTACTACAATGTCAGAATTAGGAATTGCTGCATTAAGGGAACCTGCAAATTCAAACAACATTCCTAGGGATTCTAAGGCAGCTACCGCCAATAAAATACCCAGAAAGAAAAGTATGCTGGGCAATTCAATTTTGGATAGTGAACTATGAACAGGGCTGTGACTGGAATATTCCTCATGATCAATATCAATCGAGGTAATATTGATCTTGGCACTACTAAAGTACTCAGCAAAAGCAGCGACAACAGCCAGTGATAACATCATTCCTACATAGGGAGGCAAATGGGTCAATGTTTTAAACAATGGGACAAAAACAATGGCTGAGAGCCCCAGATAAAGCATGGGGGCTCCATATTTGTGTGTTTCGATTTCTGTTTCGTTTAACTGATCGTCAATATCTCCCTTGAAAGCTGGTAAAGTAGTTGCAAGCAATACAGGGACTATCATACAAACCAATGAAGGAATGAGTAAATAGATAATCAGTCTGGTAGTGGTTACTTTATTTCCAATCCATAACATAGTAGTTGTAACATCGCCAATAGGAGACCAAGCCCCACCAGCATTCGCTGCGATGATAATCAAACCAGCAAACCATATTCTGGTATTGCGTTCTTTGATAACTTTCTGCAGTATGGTAATCAAAACTATGGTAGCCGTTAGATTGTCAATAATTGCTGAAAGAATAAATGCCAGTAAAGAGAATATGAAGAGTAAGCCCTTTTTGGATTTTGTTTTAATAAAGCCTTTGATGGTAGCAAAACCATTAAAATAATCTATAATCTCAACTATAGTCATAGCTCCAAGTAAGAAAATAATAATCTCTGCTGTTTTACCAAGATGATGCAGGAGGATCTCGTCCAAATGGCTAGGTTTGAGTTCTCTCAAAAGGGTGTCGACTTCAAAAACAGGGAGGTGAAAAACAGATATAAAAGCCCACAGTATTGACATCATAGCCAATGCGGGAATTAATTTATCAATTTTGAGGGAATGTTCTAGTGTTATCGCTAGATATCCAAGGCCAAATATACTGATAAGGATAATCTCCATGAATTTAAGTTATAGGTTTGATTTTTTTCAGACTTCCAATGTAAAAAGAATCTTAATCAATACGGGATTTTGGGATGAAAATTTTCCCCGTAGAATGGTCTTGATTTGCTCCCGTTACACTGGCAAGACAATTGACCGACCCTCGCAACTTTAACAAACCCAAAAAAGCAAAAATCAATGCCTCTTTGAAATCCACAAGCTCAGGGGTGGGAATTTCAATTTCTGCATTGGTTTTTTTTTGAATTGCTCGAACTAAAAAAGTATTATAGGCTCCTCCACCGGTAAACAATACAGATCCATCTTCAGGTAAACATTTTGCTATTTCTTGAGCAATATGAATAGTGTAAGTATGCATCAAATCTTGCGTCTCTTCCTTATCATAAGAATCCAATATTCTAAAAATTGTTTGTTTAACCCACTCTACCCCAAGAGATTTTGGTGGTTTTTTTGAATAATAGCTAAGCCTAGTCAATTCTTTGAAAAGTACAGGTATGATTTTACCTTTTTCGGCTATTTTCCCTTCCCCATCATAGGGTAAATTGAGCCGATTGGCTAAAAAATTAAGAACAGTATTTACAGCACATATGTCATAAGCCAAAACTGTTTGATTTTGAAAAATACTGATATTCGAAAATCCTCCTAAATTGACGCAAGCTCTACGGTTATTAAAAAGCATTTTGTCGCCCATGGGAACCAGCGGTGCCCCTTGTCCCCCCATAGCGACATCTTGAGTTCTAAAGTCGCAGATTACAGGCCATCCAATTTGATCTGCCAAATGGCTAGAGTTCCCTATTTGCAAGGTCAAATCCTTTTCTGGTTGATGAAAAACTGTATGGCCGTGCGAGGCTACAGCATCCAATAGTTTTATGTTTTCCTTAGCAATGAAATCAACGATAAGACTTCCCAAAAAATCAGTATATTCAATGTTGAGTATTTTTAACGCAGCGGGGGATAGTTGATCGGATTCGCTCAATTTCTTTTTCCAGTCAATGTTGTAACCTATGGTTTTAGAAGCTAGAATTTGAAATGCCCATTCAATACCTTTTGTAAACTTTACATAAGCAATATCGATTCCATCTAATGATGTTCCCGACATGCAGCCAATCATAAAATAACTATCGGGCTTTACTTCGTTAGACAAGTTGAGCTTAAGTTTAAAATTTAAAAATCAATTTTAAAAATAAATTAATAAAACGAATAATTGGTTAGATATTTAACAAAATTTGAAGCTTAAAATCGTAATTTGATAATTGTATTTGATTGTAATTGACAAACTTTTGGGCTTAAACTTTAAACATTTAATTTTAAGGTCCTTTATTTAAAAACACATTATTAATGCTGCCAGAGAAACAGGGATTATATTCTCCAGAAAATGAACACGACAATTGTGGTGCTGGTTTTATTTGTAGTCTTAAGGGAAAAAAAACACATGATATAATTCATAAAGCTCTAGACATTCTTGATTGTCTGGAGCATAGAGGTGCTGTTAGTGCAGATGGAAAAACAGGTGATGGTGCTGGGATTTTAATTGAAATTCCGCATGATTTTTTAAAAAATCAATGCAGTTTTTATTTACCTGAAGTAGATGAGTATGCTGTTGGAATGGTTTTCCTTCCAAAAAAAGATAATCAGAGTTCATACTGCATAGGAGTTTTAGAGTCAGAATTTAATAATCAAGGATTGAAGGTATTGGGGTGGAGAAAAGTTCCAGTTAAAACTGAAATAGTTGGAAGAATAGCTGCCCAAACTGAACCAAGAATAATGCAGGTTTTCGTTGGTAAAACCAATAAAAACATCACCCATCAAGAGTTTAATAATAAATTATTTTGTGCTAGAAAAATTTCTGAACATACAATTCATAGCTCTAACCTTTCGCAAAGCTCCTATTTTTATCTTCCAAGTCTTTCAACACGAACTATAATTTATAAGGGTCTTTTGATTCCTGAGGATATTAAAGGATATTATTCAGATTTATCGGAACCAAAAGTAGTAACCAAACTTGCTCTAGTTCATCAACGATTTTCTACAAACACTTTTCCAACATGGGATTTAGCTCAACCCTTCCGCTATATGTGTCATAATGGAGAAATAAATACTTATCGAGGGAATTTTAGCCGAATGGAGACGAGAGAAGAGCTTCTTGAAAGTGATTTTTTTGGCCCTGACATAAAAAAAATGCTTCCAATTATCCTCCCAGGAAAATCTGACTCATGTTCTATGGATATGGCTGTGGAACTTCTTCTCTCAACTGGTAGATCTCTTCCCGAAGTAATGATGATGTTAGTTCCTGAGGCTTGGGAAAAACATTCCTCTATGGATATTAAAAAAAAATCTTTCTATAAATTCAACTCATGCTTAATGGAGCCCTGGGACGGTCCGGCTTCTATACCTTTTACGGATGGAAAATTCATTGGAGCTCTACTCGATAGAAATGGATTAAGACCTTCAAGATATACAGTTACTAAAGACGGTTATGTTGTGATGTCTTCTGAGACAGGAGTGTTGGAAATCGAACCAAAAAATGTTGAAATGCATGGAAGACTCGAACCTGGAAAAATGTTTCTTGTTAACATGGATCAGGGAAGAATAGTTCAAGATGATGAGATTAAAAAATTAATTGCCTCAAAAAAACCATACAAAAAATGGATAGATGAGAATTTAATTTCATTAAAACAAATCCCATATAACAAAAAAACTCCTGATTTAGAAAAAGAAAGTTTTGAAACAAGAATGAGGATTTTTGGTTATACACAAGAAGATTTGAAGACTATAATTTCTCCCATGATAATAAATGGAAAAGAGGCAATTGGTTCAATGGGAACAGATACTCCTCTAGCTGTATTATCGGAAAAACCACAACTTTTATTTAATTACTTTAAACAGCTATTTGCACAAGTTACAAACCCTCCACTTGATGGCATAAGGGAGGAGATTGTAACTGATATTAGTCTCACACTTGGTAAAGAATTTAACATTTTTGATGTTTCACCTAAACATGCCAAAAAATTATTTATTGAGAACCCAATTATTTCAAATGAAGATCTTGAAAAAATCTCTTCACTTAAAAAAACTCACTTCAAAGCATCCAAAGTTTCAATCCTCTATGAGGTTGATATGGGTTTTAATGGACTTGAAATTTCTCTGAATGACATTGTAAGTAAAATAGAAATAGAAATATCTAATGGGTCCAATATTATAATACTTTCAGATAGAGGTGTTTCTCCAACACTAGCTCCAATTCCTATTCTTTTGGCAACATCTCATGTCCATAACTTTTTCAAACGTCACAAAAAAAGGTCTTCATTTGGAATTATTTTAGAATCTGCAGAACCAAGAGAGCCACATCATTTTGCTTTACTTTTTGGATATGGAGCAAGTGCAATTAACCCATACCTTGTTAATGAAATAATACATTTCGAATTAAAAGAAAATAACATAAGGATGAACCCCGAGAAGGCAGTTGAAAATTATAATAAAGCAATTGCTAAAGGGATAATTAAAGTAATGAATAAAATTGGTATTTCTACATTAAATTCTTACAGAGGAGCCCAGATATTTGAGGCGTTAGGATTATCTCAAAAATTTATTGATGAATTTTTTACAAATACTCCAACAAGAATTGAAGGTATTGGTCTTTACGAAATAGAGAAAGACATAAGCAAAAGACACAGTAAAGCATATATACATGAATCTAATTTAGGATTACCACTAGAGATCGGAGGAGAATACAGATGGAGAAGAGACGGAGAAGCTCATGTTGTTAATCCCTCTACTATTGCATCTCTTCAACAAGCAGTTAGAAATAAAAGCTTTGAAAAATATGAGACTTTTGCTCGCCTAATTAATGACCAAAATAATAAACTCATGACTCTAAGAGGATTATTTGAGTTTTCCAACTATGATCCAATTCCTATTGATCAGGTTGAATCATGGACAGAAATTGTAAAAAGATTTAAAACTGGAGCAATGTCCTTGGGGTCTATTAGTCAAGAGGCGCATGAAAACCTTGCAATTGCCATGAATAGAATTGGTGGTAAAAGTAACTCTGGAGAAGGAGGTGAAGATGTTAAAAGGTTTTTACCTGAGAAAAGTGGTGACTGGAAAAATTCCGCAATCAAACAAGTTGCATCTGGTAGATTTGGTGTATCAAGCCACTACCTTAGTTCGGCAAAGGAAATTCAAATTAAAATGGCTCAAGGAGCGAAGCCAGGAGAGGGAGGACAACTACCTGGTCCTAAAGTAAATCCTTACATTGCCTCAGTAAGAAATTCTACACCTTACGTAGGATTAATTTCCCCCCCCCCACATCATGACATTTATTCAATAGAAGATTTATCTCAGCTTATTTACGATTTAAAAAATGCAAATCGGAATGCAAGAATCAACGTTAAGTTAGTTTCTGAAGTTGGTGTAGGAACTATCGCTGCTGGAGTGGTAAAAGCAAAAGCTGACGTTATTTTAATTTCAGGCTATGATGGAGGAACAGGAGCTTCCCCTTTAACTTCATTAAAACATGCTGGACTTCCTTGGGAGCTAGGAATTGCTGAAGCTCAACAAACTTTGGTTTTAAATGGATTAAGAAGTAGAGTTGTTTTAGAATGTGATGGTCAACTAAAAACCGGAAGAGATGTAGCTATAGCATGTTTGCTAGGTGCTGAAGAGTTTGGTTTTTCCACTGCTCCTCTTATTGCGAGTGGTTGTATTATGATGAGAGCTTGTCATTTAAATACATGCCCTGTAGGAATTGCTACTCAAGATCCTGAATTAAGAAAAAACTTCAAAGGAAAGCCAGAGCATGTTATCAATTATATGCATTTCATTGCTGAGGAATTAAGACAAATTATGGCAGAGCTAGGGTTCAGAAATATTGATGAAATGGTTGGTCAATCTCAAAAGCTAAATATGAGTAAGGCTATTAATCATTACAAAGTTCAAGGAATTGACCTTTCCAAAATTTTGCACAAGCCTAGTGGCATTAATTCAGAATCGATTGTAGAGAGAAATACTGAATTACAAAATCACAACTTAGAACGGGTAATTGATTTCAAAATTTTAGATGATGCAAAAGATACTATTTACAATAAAAAACCTATTGAATTATCATACAAAATCAAGAATACTGATAGGACAATCGGCACAATTTTAAGTAATGAAATTTCAAAATTACATGGAGCTGAAGGACTTCCTATCAACTCTCTCAAACTTAATTTTAGTGGAACTGCTGGACAAAGTTTTGGATGTTTTGCTACCAGGGGCTTAAGAATGAAAATAACCGGAACTTCAAATGATTACTTTGGGAAAGGACTATCTGGTGCCACAATTATCGCAAAAGTACCTGAGGAGGCAACTTTTATTTCTCATGAAAACATAATAGTTGGTAATGTTGCACTTTATGGTGCGACTAATGGTGAGGCATATGTTAATGGAATTGCTGGGGAAAGATTTTGCGTTAGAAATTCAGGAGCGAAGGCAGTTGTTGAGGGCATTGGAGACCATGGATGTGAATACATGACAGGAGGAATTGCTGTTATATTAGGAAGTTTTGGCAGAAACTTTGCTGCTGGAATGAGTGGTGGTATAGCATATATTTACAATGAAAACGGATTTTTTGATGAGAGGAAATTTAATCTAGAAATGGTTGAATTGGAAAATTTAAATAATGATGATTGGAAAGAGCTTCTTAAGCTCATAAAAAATCATCAGAAATTTACTGAAAGTATAATTGCAAGTAAAATTTTAAATAATTGGTCTGATTCGACTAAAAAATTTATCAAAGTAATGCCAACCGATTATAAGAAAGCTTTAGAGATGATGTCAAATACAAAAACTGAAAAATCTTTTTAAGAAATGGGAAAGATTAAAGGATTTATGGAATTCGACAGAATGAAGGAGCCTGCAATTGCTCCTAAAAAACGTATTAAAGATTTTAAAGAATTCACAATTGCCCCAAAAAACAAAGAACTACAGGAGCAAGGAGCTAGATGCATGGATTGTGGTGTGCCGTTTTGCCACAGTGGTTGTCCATTAGGAAATTTGATTCCCGATTTTAATGATGCGGTTTATAGAAATGATTGGAAAGGTGCTTTATCAATTTTACATTCTACAAACAATTTCCCTGAATTTACAGGAAGGCTCTGTCCAGCACCATGCGAGGAAGCTTGTGTTCTTGGTATTGTAAACCCACCTGTTTCAATCGAGTTAATAGAAAAATATATTGTTGAACGTGGATTTTCTGAGGGCTGGATTATCCCTCAACCTCCATTAAATAAAACCGGAAAAACTATTGCCATTATTGGTTCAGGTCCTGCTGGATTAGCTGCTGCTGATCAACTCAATCGAGCTGGGCATAAGGTCACCGTTTTTGAAAAAGAGAATAAAATTGGAGGTTTACTACGTTATGGAATTCCTGATTTCAAGATGGAAAAAAATATCATTGACCGACGACTTGAAATCCTAGAAGCAGAAGGTATCATCTTCAAGTGTGGAATTGAAATTGGAAAAACCATTAGTGCTGAAAAAATCGAAAAGGAATTTGACGCTTTAGTTCTATGCACGGGGGCTAGTATCAAACGTGAACTCCCAATTCCCGGTGCTGATCTGAAGGGGGTAATACAGGCCATGGACTTTTTACCCCACAACAATAAAGCTATTGACGGCCAACACAAACGCGATCCAAAATTTTTGGCCAAAGATAGGAATGTCATCGTTATCGGTGGAGGAGATACGGGTTCAGACTGTATCGGAACCTCTAACAGACAAGGTGCGAAAAGCGTGACTAATTTTGAAATCATGCCCAAACCTGCTAATGGAAGGACAGAAGATAATCCTTGGCCCTATTGGCCCTTTAAACTCAAAACCAGCTCATCTCATGAGGAAGGTAGCCATAGGGAGTGGAGCATACTAACCAAAGAGTTTGTCGGAGATGAAAAAGGAAACCTTATAGGTTTAAAAACGGTAGAAGTAGAGTGGAAAACAATACCTGGAGAACGCCCTCAATTGATTGAAATCAAAGGTTCGGAAAAAGAATGGCCCTGTGAATTAGTCCTTTTGGCACTAGGGTTTACAGGTCCAGAAAAATCACTGCCTGAACAATTTGGTTTGACTTTTGACCCAAGAGGAAACATCAAAGGAGAGAGACAATACCAGACCAACAAACCCAATATTTTTACCGCTGGAGATGCCCGTAGAGGACAATCACTAATTGTTTGGGCTATTTCGGAAGGTCGCGAAGCGGCATATCAGATTGACAAACACCTCATGGAGAGCTCTGACCTTCCACAAAAAAATATGACGGGAGATTTGATTGCGGTATAGCCTATCCAATGTTATAAATACCTTTTCAGGCTTTTTTAAAATTACTGGAAAAAATTCCAAACTAAACCAAAACGAATTGAGGAATCGCGATAGGGTGTGAAAGGAGCTGAATAGAAATTATATCCGGTCATATCACTATTGAAGTGCTCATACTTTAAAAATAATCGTGTTTGTTGTATTTTGGCATTGATGAAGAAATCCAACCTTGGAAATTTTCCAATTTTTGTATGGTTTTGTGAAACAAACTCTCCCAAATGTGCGCTATATCGATCAGCGTAAAAATCAGTAAAATACTGTGCGGTAACACCGGTTTGTAAATAAAGTGCCTTATTAAAAAGTTGACTCGAAAAAAGAAAAGAAGTTCTCAAATTCCACTCTGGAACATTGAGCGGCTCAAAATCATTCTCTTCACTGCCATGCGAGACCTTCTGGTACTGGAATTTATTCGCCAAAGTAAATTTCCAAAAATCCAATTTCTGTGAAAAACGCAATTTTAGGTACCCAATCGTTCCCTCATACTGCTCTGGAGCAACAATCAACTCCTCTTCCTTTTTGCTAACTTCAAAAACCCAAGAAAAATTTCTAATTACAGGCTCAAGATTTCTAAAATAGGTGTAGTTGTTCAGAAGTTCGTATTGTCCTTCTATTTTTCCCCAATTGGGATGGCCAAAAGAGAAATTGAGCGAATTGGTCAATTGATTCTTTAAGTTGGGATAGTACCAATCGTATTCGATAAAATTGCTTCGATGAAGGTGAAAATTAAAATTCGGAGCTTGAGACCTTAGGCTTAATTTAGCTTTTGTATAAATTCCGTTTTCAAAATCTCTACTAATGGCTCCTGAAATGAATTGACTGGAATACTCCTTCAATGCTGAAAAATAGCCATCAGCTTTAAAATCAAATTTTAAAAATGTTTTTTTCCAATAGCCAGATAGTGCCAGCTGACTGGCCTTAATTTGGTTGGGGTTGGGCCCATAATCATAAGGCTCTTCAGGGTTTTCAGTATTTTCTGGAAGGGTGATACTATAACCCCATTGTAAAAGTCGTAAACCTGCTTTGACCTCCCCCAAGTTTTTTTCGTAATAAATTGCATAAAGCTCATTGTCCAAGGTTTCTAATGAAGTTCTTAACCCAAAAGGAGCAGTACCCGATACTGTCCCAAAGAAGGTATTTGAACTTGAGTTATCATCAAAAAAATGTTTTCCTTCAAAATTGAATCTATGTCCAATGGTCAAAACCTTGGGTTTTTCATAGTTTTTCATTTTATCATTACCCCCCAACTTGGCATCGTACTGATGATCCAAATAATAACGCCTGCCTACTAGTGTATTATTGGTTTTCGCATTGTTGGTCAATCGGGAGCGATCCAAAAAACCATCATATTCCAATTCATCTACTGCCTTTTCAAAATAATATACACTGAGTGAGTCAAGTCCACCATTGGCCTGATTTTCGATTCTTTGAGCTGCAAAATGAGAACGCTGGCGGTATCGATAGTTTTTGGTGGTATATTGAGAAGTAAAACGAAGATTGGTTCCCCCTCCCAGGGTGTTAATATAATTCCCTAGTGAGCGAAAAGCTTTGTGGGCCAAGGTGATGTTGAGACGCGGTGAAGTATTTACTGAAATCAAGGCATCGAGTAATTGTCCTTGCTCAAAAACCGTTTTGAAAAACAATTCTGTCAATGGAGAGGGCACTTCATAATAGCCAATTTCATCTTCTTCAATATAACCATAATGCTTTGCCCTGGCACCAATGTCAGGAATTATTTTTTGATCTTGAAAGTCATAGCCCAATTTGTTAAAAGTCTCACCCACATTGGCAAAAGGGAGTAATTCAAAGTAATCTTTACGCAGATAATTAAAGTGATAATCTTTGCTGATCGTCAAAGTGGTGTCCACATGCATTACTGTACCATCGGAATAATAGATTTTATAATCCTCTATCGTTATCTCTTCCATTTCCTTAATGGGTTTTTGAGCGATTTCCCTCATTTTTTTTAAACGCCTGAGGTATTGGGTCTTTTGATAGGAGAAGGAGTCCAATAGTTGTATGATTAATGAGCTGGTTAAAATCCTACTGTCGTGATTCAATGCAATATCTTTCATATATTTGAATTGAGGTGTAAGGTTTTTGGCAAAGGAGTCCGGTAATTTGGGAAGGGTATCCAAGACAACATTTTTTAAAACCCCCGGCTTAGGCAGCCAAAAAGACAAAAACAACAAGGAATCTCTACGATTAATTTTTTTTTCTTCCTTTACGGCAAGGCTATCATTGGCAATAGATAGACTATCACTTACCTCCTCAACAAGCACTGAAAACCCAGTTACTTCAAGGGTATTATTAGATCTAATTGCTGTTTCCTCAATATCCTGATTTTCTTGCGCATGGGTCACGTAGGTGAGCATAAGCATAAAAACAAAGAGGAGTCGCTTCATTAAAATAAATTTGATGCGAAGTTAAAATAATTGTACTTAATTTGGGTTGACTAAATCAAAGGAATATAGGGGTTTTGCTAATCAGACAAATTACATCAAATACAGAGGCTGGAACAGATGAGGCCGGGAGGGGGTGCTTGGCCGGTCCTGTAACCGCTGCTGCAGTTATCTTACCCATAGATTTTGATTTGGCTGAATTAAACGATTCCAAAAAATTAACCGAAAAACAGCGCTATGATCTTCGTCCTCAAATAGAAGAGAAAGCCATTACCTTTTCTTACGCTCATGTTTACCCTAAAGAAATAGACCAAATAAATATTCTCAATGCCAGCATTAAAGCAATGCATTTGGCATTGACAAAACTGTCTTTACCAATTGATTTTATTGCAGTTGATGGCAACCGTTTTCACCCTTTTGAATCGATTCCTTATGAGTGTGTCATCAAAGGAGATGGAAAGTACCAGAATATCGCAGCGGCATCTGTGCTGGCCAAAACCTACAGGGATGATTATATGAAAAAAGTTCATAAGAAATTTCCCAATTATTCATGGGATAAGAACAAAGGATATCCTACCAAAGCCCATCGTATATCCATTGCAAAACATGGTCCCACGCCATTTCACCGTAAATCTTTTAAATTGCTCCCAAAACAATTGGAACTCCAGCTTAAATAAATCCAATCAAATGTTGAAAAGTCAGTTGAATATAATATACTCTTTCCTATATAATAGAAGGGTTGATTTAATATTTTTGATGGTGATGATGAAAAGACTTCTACCACTAGTTTCCATATGTTTTTTGTTGGGTTGCATCCCCAATAATCAAGAAGAAATCAATCTGATTGAGTTAGTGCCTCAGAACACCAGTCTTGTTGCTCAAATCAATGATAGTATTTCTCTAAAAAGCTCAAAATTGTTGTCTAAAATCTTCTCATTGAATGAAGATTTAAAACAAACCGTTAAAAACATCATCCCTGAAAACTCTACCTCCCCCCAAGTAGTTTTTATTACTCCCGTGGGGAGAAATGAAAATGTTGTGGGTCTCATTTTTAAAAGGAATCCTATGGACTCCCTTCTCAATTCCAAAAAAACCATTCAGTATAGCGGAAAAAACATAGGGGTTATTGACAAAGATGGACAAACTTTTTACAGCACCCATTTGGGTGATTTGAAAATGTTGTCCCAATCTAAATTAATCATCGAAAATGGAATTCGAAATTATCAAAAAAATCATCGAGGAATTAGTAGTCCAGTTTTTTACCAACTGGCCGAAAGTATGGATGAAGATTTAGCAGTTAATTTTTTAATACACCCTACATCTATTCCTCTGACCTATGAGTTTTTTCCAAAGATTCCACTATTTCCTGATACAGGACGAGATTGGACTGAATTGGGCTTGGAGGTTTCAGAAAATGCTATCAACCTCAATGGAGTGGCCTTTCTAAACGACTCTATTCCAGATGGTTTGATCTTGGTCAAAGACATCAAACCCCAGAAGTTGTCTCTTTCCCAAATTATTCCAGAAAACTTCACTAGTTACCTCGGCTTTCCAATAGACAATATGCAACAGTTGGAAGACAACTTTAGGCGTTACAGCAAACGAATTAATTTACCAATCGATATAACGAACTTTTCAGCACTGAAAAGCCTAAAAGAAGTCGCCTGGATTTTTGCATATAATGAAAAGTCTGTTGTCTTTCGCATAGATGATGTTGAAGAAAACTTCCCCAATTTTCTTTCTATGGAAAATAAACCAAAAAAATTTCGAAGTTTCTCCTATTACCCATCTTCTATACCTGAGGATCTCAAAGTTTTTCTCGATGTTTTTGGTGATGAAATTGATCCAAAATGGGCCTGTTGGCATGAAAATCATCTAATTATGAGTGAAACAGAGTCGGGATTGAAAAATATTTTAAGAAGTTATCTGGATCGAAATACATTGGATCGAATTCCTGCTTTTAAAAACTTACAAGAAAAACTTGCGGATGAAAATTCGTTTTTGTGGATCGGTAATGTCAAAAATCTGCTAAAACACTGGCAAAAAAATAAGACAACTGAAAATCTCAAAAATTTATCTATTGAAGAATACCCCCTTGCTGCCTTTCAAGGTGTAGCAGAGGATAACTTTACCCATCTGCATTTTAGCTTTCAAAAAAACCTGCCCTCAGAAAGCAAAGCGGGAGTAAAAAACGCATATAGTATGGAACTAAATAAGCCTTCTCTAATTCCTCCCTTGTGGTTCAAAAATCATAGAAATAAAGGCATGGACGTTGTGGTACAAGATAGTGATAATGTACTCTATCTATTCTCCAATACTGGTAAATTGTACTGGGAAAAAAAGCTGTCTGGAAAAATCATTGGAGAAATTCAACAGGTCGATCTTTATAAAAACAACCGTTGGCAATTGGCTTTTAGGACTGCCAACCGAATGATGGTATTGGATCGCAATGGGGAAATCGTTAAACCGTTCAATATTAAACTTCCAAAAAGCTCAAACCCTCTACCTCTATCAATTTTTGATTATGACAATAATCGTAATTACCGTTTTTTAATTGCTCAGGATCGCTCTCTTTTTATGTACAACAACCGGGGTAAAAGGCTCAATGGATTTACACTCAAAAAAGTTAATTCAAACATCATTGCTCCTCCCAAACACGTTCGTCTTCAAGGCAAAGATTATATTCTGATTCCCCAGGAGAACAACACCCTAAAAATTGTTTCTCGAACCGGAAAAGACCGCGTCAAAGTTAAAGGGAAAATCGCCTTTTCTGACAATTATGTTTTTTCCTACCTAAATACTTTTGCAACAACCGATCAAGCGGGGAATTTGATTCAAGTAGACACTAAAGGTAATAAAGTGGTATCTTCACTAAACTTGGCACCTAATCACCGCATTGATGCCACTACAAAAACACTAGTTACGCTATCGGAAAACACACTCAACATTAAGGGAATCCCTGTTAAGCTTCCCTACGGAGAATATACCCCACCTCAAATATTTTATCTTAACAATACTCTATTTTTCAGCACCACGGACTCTGCTAACCAAAGAGTATATTTATTTTACAGCAATGGTAAGTCTGTTGAGGGATTTCCAGTGTATGGAAAGTCTGCAATAGATTTATCCAATAGTGACAATGACAAAGCACTAGAAATGTTAGTCGCCTCAGAAGATAGCAATATTTTGATCTATGAAATCAATTAATGATCTCAGCTTTAAATACTTCAGTAAAATTTTTTAAAAGTTTGTCTTTTACTTCTTGCTCACTCACTTGCTTTTTCAACTCTTGGGCCAAAGAAGTAACTCCTTTCCCTTCAATTCCACAGGGAATGATATAATCGAAATAAGATAAATCAGTGTTAACATTAAGTGCAAATCCGTGCATCGTTACCCACCTGCTGGCCCTTACACCCATGGCACATATTTTTCGAGCAAAGGGGGTGTCCAAATCCAACCAAACCCCGGTTTCTTCATCATTTCTCACTCCATCGATAGAAAAATCGGCTAAGGTTTTTATAATGACCTCCTCTAGGCAGCGCAGGTACTTGTGAATATCGTTGAAAAAATTATCTAAATCCAAGATTGGATAAACTACAATTTGGCCCGGGCCGTGGAAAGTAATGTCTCCCCCACGATTAGTTTTAAAAAAAGAGATTCCTTTATCTGCTAGTTCCTTTTCACCTAATAGTAAATGCTCCATTTTTCCACTTTTACCTATTGTAAAAACAGGAGGGTGTTCAACAAAAAAAAGATAATTGTCTGTAGGCAAAAAGGGCTCTATTTTTCGGTTTCCTTTTTTACGGGAAATGATTTTAGAAAAACAGTCCTCTTGCATTTGCAAAGCCTTCTCATAGGAAAGTGAACCCCAGTCTTCTACTTTAATGGTTTTGTTTGTCATGGTTCCCATCGCTCTGGGTTGTTCAAAATTACCAAGGCCGCAATTACACCGGGGACCCAACCGCATAAAGTCAGTAAAAAGACAATTACAATTGAACCACAGCCTTTGTCTATCACTGCAAGAGGGGGAAAAAGAATCGATAAAAGGACGCGCCAAATACTCAAAAAAAAGGTTTTGGCAAAGATAGGAAATTTGATTCCCTATTCCTTGAGACTGATTATCTTTGCAAAAATCAATTGGCCTTATGGCGGAACTTTCAGAGCAAGAACAAATAAGAAGAGAAAAACTGCAATCACTTCGAGAATTAGGGATTAACCCCTATCCGGCAGCTTTATATCCATTAGATTCAAATTCCAAAACTATCAAAGAGGACTTTGTTGAAGGTAAAACTGTTACCATTGCAGGGAGATTGATGTCACGTAGGATTCAAGGAAAAGCAAGTTTTGCAGAATTACAAGATAGCGAAGGGCGAATCCAAGTCTATTTCAACAGAGATGAAATCTGTCCTGATGAAGACAAAACATCCTACAATGAAGTGTACAAAAAACTGCTCGATATAGGAGATATTATTGGAATTAAAGGCAGCCTTTTTAGCACTCAGGTAGGAGAAAAGACCATAATGGTAAAATCCTTTAAATTACTTAACAAAACCCTTCGTCCCCTTCCCTTACCCAAAACAGATTCCGATGGAAATGTTTATGATGAATTCAATGATCCTGAACTGCGATACCGCCAGCGTTATGTCGATTTGATTGTCAATCCTAAAGTAAAAGACACCTTTGTCAAACGCACAAAAATCACCAATAGTATTCGCCGCTTTTTTAATGATAAAGGCTATCTGGAAGTCGAAACCCCTGTATTACAGCCCATTCCAGGGGGCGCAGCAGCCCGTGCGTTTGTAACACACCATAATGCTCTAAATATCCCTTTGTACCTGAGAATCGCCAATGAATTATATCTAAAACGCCTCATTGTTGGAGGCTTTGAAGGAGTTTATGAATTTTCCAAAGACTTTAGAAATGAGGGAATGGATCGTAACCACAACCCTGAATTTACCGTCATGGAACTGTATGTTGCTTATAAAGATTACTTCTGGATGATGAAAACCACAGAATCCCTTTTGGAAAAAGTAGCCACTGAATCACAGGGTAGTTCAAAAGTTATGGTAGGAGAAAACACTATTGATTTTAAAGCCCCCTATCAGCGTGTCCCAATTTTGGAAGCCATAAAAACCCATACGGGAATCGATGTTTCTGATATGGATGAAAATCAACTGCGTAAGACCGCAAAAAGTTTAGGGCTGGAAGTGGACGAAACCATGGGAGAAGGAAAATTGATCGACGAGATTTTTGGTGAAAAGTGTGAACACCACTACATCCAACCAACTTTTATCACAGACTATCCCAAATCCATGAGCCCACTGACAAAAGAACATCGCGATAATCCGAAACTGACGGAACGTTTTGAATTGATGGTGAATGGAAAAGAACTGGCCAACGCCTATTCTGAGCTTAACGACCCCTTGGATCAACGGAAGCGTTTTGAAGCACAATTGGCCCTAAGTGAAAAAGGAGATGACGAAGCCATGTTCATTGATCAAGATTTCCTCCGAGCCCTAGAATACGGTATGCCACCAACTTCAGGTATTGGTATCGGTGTAGACCGCTTGGTGATGCTTTTGACTAACAATAGCTCCATTCAGGAGGTATTGTTCTTTCCACAGATGAAGCCCCTAAAAGAACCCATCCCATTCTCTGAAGAAGAAAAATTGATATTGGATTTTCTCAAAAAAGAAAATCCCCTGACATTGACCAATCTCAAAGAAAAATCTGGACTAAGCAACAAAAAATGGGACAAGGCCATCAAAGGGCTGACCAAAAACAAAGTCGCCAAAGTCATTAAGAATGACAGTGGGCTTTGGGTAAAACTTTTTCGAAATTAAAATCACATACTTTCTTAATGCATAAAACTTAGATTAGGCTCTATTATCCATAGGTTTAATCAAAAAATTAATACCATGAAAAAAATATAATTACCTTATTTTAGTCCTACCAAAGATTATGGGAAAGCTTCATACTAAAAAGTATAAAAAATGACCTTAAAACAAGAGAGAATAATTAAAATCAAACATGCAATTCCATTTCGATTTGACAGCTACTCAGTAAGAGAAAATTAAAAATATTGGTGTCTCAATTTTATTGGATTATTAATTGATACAACAAACTTGTATATTTAGTTTCACAATACTCCCTTCAAATGCATAAAATAAATACAAATATGAAAAGCTACAGGCTAATATCATTCATCTTGGTCACACTAATGTCCTGTAATACCACTAGTAAAAAGAGTTCCGCTAAGGAAATTAACTACATTCAAAATAATGCCAGCTTAATCAGTATTTCGCGAGATCAATACAAAAATCAATTGTATGGTTTTTGGTTAGGGCAATGCATTGCTAATTGGACAGGATTGGTTACAGAAATGGATAAAATAGGCAATATCGGCGAAATAAAAACCGGAGATTTTTACACCAGTGCTGATTGGGGTAAAGCAGATCAACCTAGCATATGGTCAGATGGAGAACCTAGTGATCTGTCCCCCACGATTGATTTTGTTCTTAGAAACACTGATGAGATATGGGGAGCAGACGATGATACTGATATTGAGTATATGTACCAATATTTACTCTATTCCCACCGGAACTCTCTACTCACTCCAGAGCAAATACGTAATGGATGGTTAAAACATATAAAATCAGAAGAGGAAAATTATTTATGGGTTTCCAATCAAAAAGCATTTGATTTGATGAAATCGGGTGTTATTCCGCCTGAAACAGGGAATCCAAAAATGAACGAAAATTTTGATATGATAGATGCGCAATTAACTACAGAGATTTTCGGCTTATTCTCCCCTGGAAGACCAGACGTTGCTATAAAAATAGCTCATCTACCGATTCAGACCACTGCAAGAAAGGAGGCTGAGGACATTTCAAAGTTTTATGTAAGGATGCATTCATTGGCTTCACTGAATACACAAAAACCAATAAGTGAGAGGATTGATTGGATGGCCCAAAAAGCGAGAGCATTTCTTCCTGACTCTTCATACCCAGCCAAAATGTATGATTATACGCAAAAATTGTATAAGTCCGGAATTCCTTGGGAGCAGACAAGGGATTCGATCTACATCCGTTATCAGGTCAAAGAACAAGATGGATATGATTTTACCTCAAGAAACTTACACTGCAATGGTTGCTTTGCAGCTGGAATAAATTTTGCAGCTAGCCTAGTCAGTCTATTTTATGGAGGAGGTGATTTTAAATCAACAATAAAAATTGGAGCCCTTGCAGGTTGGGACTCTGACAATCCAACATCTACTTGGGGAGGGTTGATTGGATTTATGATTGGAAGGAAAGGTATTGAAGAAGCTTTTGACCAAAAGTTTTCCAACCGTTTCAATATTCACAGAACCCGACAAAACTTCCCCGGTAATGGGGTTGATACTTTTGAAAATATGGCTCAAATGGGAATTATGGTAACTGATAGGGTGATAGAGGAAGAAATTGGAGGAAGCATTGATCCCAAAAAAAATAATTGGAATATTCCACTGAAAACAGACAATAAATAAAAACTTATAAATATTATTGGTACTGATAGAAGTCCACTTTATTAGAGGCTATTTAACCAATTCTCTAAAGCTGAGAGAGTAAAGTCAATGTCCTCTTCTGATAGGGCATCGTTGAGAAAACAACTTTCAAAAGCGCTGGGAGGGAGATAGACGCCTCGATCGAGCATCCCTTGGAAGTATTGCTTAAATCTATCGTTATTCCCCAAAGCTGCCGTTTCAAAATTCACCACTTGCTTTTCCGTAAAATGAAGGGAAAGCATGGAACCATATTGGTTGATTTGATAGGGTATCCCCTTTTTATCAATTTCACCTGCCATTCCATCTGCCAAAACTTTGGTTTTGATTTTCAAACGTTCAAAAATATCTGCATGATCATTAAGGTGGGTGAGCATTGCAAAACCAGCAGCCATTGCCAAGGGGTTACCGCTTAGGGTTCCAGCTTGATAGACCGGCCCGTCTGGAGCCAAATGATCCATGATTTCTTTTCTTGCGGCAAATGCTCCTACAGGAAGTCCCCCACCCAAAACCTTTCCATAGGTCATTATGTCTGCTTTGACTCCCAAAGCTTCTTGGGCACCGCCTTTCGCCAAACGAAATCCCGTCATCACCTCATCAAAGATCAAAAGGGATTGATACTCATCACAAAATTTTCGGAGTCCTTCCACAAATCCGGCTTTTGGAGGGATACATCCCATATTTCCCGCCACAGGTTCGATGATAATGGCCGCAATCTTTTCAGGATGTTTTTCAAAGTGTAGGCTAACGCTTTCCAGATCGTTGAACTGCGCCAAAAGGGTATCCATAGCGGTTCCTTGGGTAACCCCAGGACTGTTAGGAGAACCAAAAGTAGTGGCTCCACTTCCAGCCTGAATCAAAAAAGCATCGGAATGGCCATGATAACACCCTGCGAATTTGATAATCTTTTCCCGTCCTGTGTAGCCTCTTGCTAATCGGACTGAACTCATACAGGCTTCGGTACCGGAATTTACCATTCTAACCTTATCAATGTTGGGTACCATCTGTACAACTAATTCAGCAATTTGGGTTTCCAATTCGGTGGGCATTCCATAAGAAGTGCCTCTATCAGCCCTGTCCTTAACTGCTTCTAAAACGGGTTCGAAAGCGTGACCCAAAATCATGGGGCCCCAACTGGAAATATAATCTATCAATTGGTTCCCATCTACATCATACAAATAAGCACCTTTGGCTTTTTGGACAAAAACAGGGGATCCTCCGACTGCTTTAAATGCACGAACTGGTGAATTGACCCCTCCTGGGATGAATTTTAAGGCGGATTGAAATAGAGCACTACTTCTTTGGTATCGCATTAATATTGGACTTGCGGAATGATTAAATTTTGACCTAAAAATATGGTATTGTTTTCGATTTTGTTTTCCTGCACAATTAGGCTTAAATCAACTTTATATTTTTTGGAAATGGAATAAAGGGTATCGCCTTTATCTACTTGATGTACTTTGTTTATAGTGGTAATGGGTGTGCTATCTATTCCATTTTTTGCTTTTCTTTTTTTGAGATCGTAACGATCCAAACGATAGAGTTCGATCAAACTGATCAGTTTGTCAGGGTATTTAGGATCGGTAGCATAGCCTGCCTTTTTAAGTCCTTTAGCCCATGCTTTGTAATCATTTTTTTTAAGGTCGAAAAGAAAATCGTATCGCGGACGACTGGTCAAAAAGAGAGAGTGGTCACGATATGATTTACGTGGGTCATTATAAACCCTAAAGCATTCTCCTTTTTCATCGTCATCGTGATAGATTCTTTTACCACGCCATTCTTTATGACATTTGATACCAAAATGATTATTAGCTTTGGTGGCCAGTCGGCTATCTCCCATTCCGGATTCGAGTATGCCTTGTGCCAATGTTATGCTAGCAGGGATGTCGTAGGATTTCATCTCCTGCTGTGCTACTTTGTAATAGGTGGCTACATAGTAATCAACCCTTTGAGCCACTGTAAGTTTTTTATTTGTTTCTAAGGACTTGGTTTCTGTTTTCAAGGAAGGGGTATTTATAGTTGATTTTGAGCTATTAATTTTTACTTTTTTGCTACTACCACAACTGTTGAAAAGCAGTATTAAAATTAAGAAAGATGTTGTTAAATGATTATTTTGGGCCATTTTTTTTTGGACAGCTTTTGGTTCATACCATCGATGCCCTGCAACCCTCCAGTATGAATGATTAATATCTTTTTTCCCGAAGACCATTGTTTATTTTTTATAAGGTCAAAAATACCAAAAAGGAGCTTCCCAGTATAAACAGGATCCAAAGGAATTTTAAAATTTTTATTAAATGAGTTGATGAACTCAATGATTGCTAGGGAAACTTTAGCATATCCTCCAAAAGTGTAATCGTAGTTGATGGTCCAATTTTGCTTTGATGTCCATTTTGAGATTTCTAACTTGAGGTTTTCATTTCTCAAAGCTGAAAAACCCATTATCTTTTGATGGGGTTGTTTACTTTCAATTAAGCCGGCCAATGTCCCACCAGTGCCAACACTACAAGCAATTACATCGAATTGGGCATCCTTTTCCGTAAGTATTTCTTTACAACCCTTTATGGCCAAGGAGTTGGTCCCTCCTTCGGGTAGTGTATAAAATACTCCAAACTTTTTTTTAAGGCGTGCAATCATCTTAGGGAGGTGTTTCTGCCGGTAGTCCACCCTGGAAATGGGATATAAAGTCATTCCTTGATCTTGACAAAATTGTAGACTAGAGTTCCATTTTCGCTCCTCCCCCCTCAAGACTCCTATAGTTCTAAATCCCATAATCTTGCCACCGGCAGCCGTGGCAGTTAAGTGATTGGAAAAGGCCCCTCCAAAAGTCAATAGCGTATTAAACCCCTCTTGTTTTGCCTGCATTAGATTGTATTTTAGTTTTCGAAATTTGTTTCCCGAAACAGTGGGGTGCAATAAATCTTCTCTCTTAAGGATGATTTCAAAACCGTCGAAGGCAGCCAGGAATTGATTGACTGAATTTTGATTTTGAAATAAGTGCATACAGAAACAAAATTAAAGTATTAACTTTTAATATGATTACATTTGAAAAACAAATATGGAGCCTGAATTACCAAATGAAGAAGAAGACTTTTATTTATCCCCCGAGGGATATCGAGTCTTTACAGAAAAGTACCATCTAGAAAGAGGGTATTGTTGCCAGTCTTATTGCCGTCATTGCCCATATGATTTTGACCCAAGAAGATAGGGTAATTTCGGCATGGTTTTTGTTTTTTAAAATCTTAAAAAATCATCATGAGAAGAATTTATATTTTTTTGCTGATGCTGCCTATATTTGGATGTAGTTCGATAAGTGTTTTCACAGACCATGATTCGGGAGTTGATTTTTCAGAGTACAAGACTTTTGCATACTTCAAACCCGGAATTGATAAGGTAGAAATTTCAGATCTTGACAAGAGGAGAATTCTAAAAGCTATTGACCTTCAAATGTCTCAAAAATCGATGATGAAGTCAAACATGCCTGATCTTTTGGTAAGCATTAACACTTCTGCAAAAGAAAAGATTTATATAAACAATAACTACAGTGGAATTTGGGGCTGGGGATGGAATCCTTGGATGTGGGGTTTCAACCAAAATAACGTTTACAATAGAACGGAGGGTATGCTATACATTGATTTGATTGATGCCAAAACAAAACAGTTGGTTTGGCAAGGAAAAGGCAAAGGAGGTATTAGTGAATATAGCAAAAACCGTGACGAGAGGATTGGAATTTTTGTTGCGGAAATTCTAAAGAATTATCCACCTGAAACAGCCCTCTAGTTTAAATAAGATCTTTTGCAGCTTTTAGAGCTTGGGGAATTCCAGTAGGTTTTTTTCCACCAGAAGTGGCAAAAAAAGGTTGCCCTCCTCCACTGCCTTCGATGTATTGGCCCAATTCTCGGACCACTTTTCTGGCATCCATAACTTTTTCGCTGACTAGTTTTTTGGAGATATAACAGCTAAGGGTAGGTTTATCTCCTTTGGCAGATCCAAGTACCAGAAAAAGATTATTCCGATTTTTACCCAACTCAAATGCGAGATCTTTAATGGATTTTTCATCTAAGTCAACAGCTTTTGCCAAAAAGGCAATTCCTTTGTGATGTTCAATCTCTGACTGAGCCTCTTGGGCCAAAATTTGATTCTTATGCTTTTTGAGTTTATTGAGTTCCTTTTTGAGGCTTGCATTTTCGGTCTGCAATTGGGTAACTGCTTTGGACAAGTTCTGTGGATTATTTAGTAAAGTATTGACTTGTATTAAAAGCTCATTTTGATCTTCGAAATACTTAAGAGCAGCCTCTGCAGTAATCGCTTCAATCCTTCTAATACCAGATGCAACTCCAGTTTCGGCAATAATCTTAAAATGCCATATTTCTGATGTGTTTTCTACATGGGTTCCTCCACAGAGTTCTATAGATTGTCCAAACCGAATCATCCTAACAGTGTCACCGTATTTTTCTCCAAACAATGCTAGGGCTCCATCAGAAATGGCTTGATTATAGGGAACATTTCTACTTTCCTCCAAAGGAATTTGTTCTTTGATTCGGGCATTGACAAATTGTTCGACAGCAACTAATTCTTCCGAAGTAAGTTTGGCAAAATGGGAAAAATCAAAACGGAACATCCCAGAGTGAACCATAGATCCTTTTTGTTCAATATGGGTTCCTAAAACAGAACGCAAGGCTTGGTGCATGAGATGGGTCGCACTGTGATTGCAAGTGGTTTTATGACGTTGACCTTGGTCTACTTCGGCACTGAATTTAGCATTGAGGTCTTCAGGTAGGGTTTCGGAGTAATGCAGAATAAGGTCATTTTCCTTTTTGGTATCTACTATATAATGTAAGGCACCATTGGGTGCTTCCAGGTAACCCTTATCGCCAACTTGTCCTCCACTTTCAGGGTAGAAAGGGGTAATGTTAAAAACCAATTGAAAGAATTCCCCTTTTTTAGAGCTTACTTTTCGATATTTGGTGATGCTTACAAGGGTAGACAATAGATCATATCCCACAAATTCTTCTTCTTCATCTTGTTTGATGATATGCCAATCTTCAGTGGCTGAAACAGCAGCAGCACGAGAACGTTCTTTTTGTTTTTTCATCTGGACATCAAACCCCTTTTCATCTACTTGATAACCCCGCTCTCTTGCTATTAGTGAAGTAAGATCTAGTGGGAAACCAAAAGTGTCGTAGAGCTCAAAGGCTTTGGCCCCGCTAACGGTATTTTCTTTAGAGTTTACTATAACACTATCCAATAGCGTTAGGCCTTGATCAAGTGTTTTGAGAAAAGATGTTTCCTCCTCCCTTATTACATTAGCTGAAATGCTTTTTTGTTTGTCCAGTTCGGGAAAAACAGATTTGAGTTGGTTGTTGAGAGTATCAACAAGATGATAAATAAAAGGTTCTTTTTGATTGAGAAAGGTAAAACCATAACGAATCGCTCTTCGGAGAATCCTCCTAATCACATAGCCGGAACCAGTATTGGAGGGTAATTGTCCGTCAGCAATCGAAAAATAAACTGTTCTCAAGTGATCAGCAATCACCCTAATGGCTCTGGTGGTATTTTCTTCTGTACCATATTTTGAAGCAGTAAGGGTTTCTATTTCTTTGATTAAAGGGGTAAAAACATCAGTGTCGTAATTAGAGGTTTTGCCCTGCAATACCATACAGAGCCTTTCAAATCCCATTCCCGTATCAACGTTTTTTTGGGGTAAACACTCAAGACTACCATCGGCTTTTCTGTTGAATTCAATGAATACCAAGTTCCAAACTTCAATGACTTGGGGATGGTCTTGGTTGACCAGGTCTGCCCCGGGAATTTTAGCTTTTTCTTCCTCATTTCTCAGGTCTATGTGGATTTCGGAACAAGGTCCACATGGGCCTTGATCTCCCATTTCCCAAAAATTGTCTTTTTTGTTTCCCAGCAAGACTCTTTCCTTAGGAATAATGGCATTCCAATAATCGAAAGCTTCGAAATCCTTCTCGAGGTTTTCACTGGCATCACCTTCAAATATGGTTACATAGATTTTTTCAGGGTCAACTTTGTAAATTACTGTCAATAGCTCCCATGCCCACTCTATGGCTTCCTTTTTGAAGTAATCCCCAAAACTCCAATTCCCCAACATCTCAAAAAAGGTATGGTGATAGGTGTCAATTCCCACTTCCTCAAGGTCATTGTGTTTCCCTGAAACCCTAAGGCATTTTTGAGTATCCGCAATCCTGTTGTTCTTGGGTTTTTGATGTCCAAAAAAATAAGGTTTGAATTGGTTCATTCCTGCATTGGTAAACATCAATGTGGGATCGTCCTTTATCACTATAGGGGCGGAGTTTACAATAGTATGGGCTTTGGACTCAAAAAATTCTAGGAATTGTTTTCTGACTTCAGCGGATTTCATAATGAGCTTTAATATTTAAAAGCAATACAAATATAGTTGATTAGATCGATAGGGTTGCGGAAATTAAAGGGAAGTAATAATGATTTAGATAATTTGTATATTTGCTTATATATAGCCCTTTGAGGCCTTCAAAGCTTTTTATGCCTAAGTTAAAATATTATTACGATCAAGAGTCACTGTCATACCGCCCTGTAAATTCGAACAGGTTTTCCGAGATTTCGGGTATGGTTTTATTCCTTTTATCTTCAATCTTTTTCGGAATATTGGTATTGTTCATCTTTTTGAATACCGAGGCACTTAATACGCCCAAAGAATTACTGCAAGCGAGGGAAATTGAAAATTTCAAGTTGCAATATGAATTATTGAATAAGAAGCTTGAGAAAATTGAGGAGGTTATGGTTAATGTTTCTGATCGTGACAATAATCTTTACAGGGTCTATTTTGAGGCGAGCCCCATTCCTGAAGATCAGAGAAAGATGGGTTTTGGAGGAGTCAATCGTTACAGGGATTTAGAAGGATATGACAATTCAAAATTGATTATAAATACGACAAAGCGTTTGGAAGTCTTGACTAAACAGTTGGTAGTCCAATCTCGATCTTTAGAGGAGTTAGAAAGTTTGGCAAAAAGCAAGGAAGACTTATTGGGAGCTATGCCTTCAATTCAGCCGATTCATAAAAACGATTTAAAAAGGATGGCTTCAGGTTTTGGTTACCGAAGAGACCCTTTCACCAAAAAAAGAAGGTTTCACCAAGGGATGGATTTTACCGCCCCTGCAGGTACTCCAGTCTATGCATCAGGCGACGGTATCATAGGTCGTGCAGACAATAGAGCGGCAGGTTATGGAAAACACGTGAGAATCGACCACGGTTATGGTTATGTAAGTTTGTATGCTCACTTGAGTAATTACAATGTCAAAAGAAGACAGAAAGTGAAACGCGGAGATATAATAGGCTATGTTGGCAGTACAGGTCGTTCTGTTGGACCCCACCTTCACTATGAAATTTTTAAAGATGGGAAAAGGGTGAATCCCTTGAATTACTACTCTGGCAATTTGAGCGCTGAGGAATTTGATATTATGGTTAATATAGCCAGACAGGAAAATCAATCTATGGACTGATGAATTTCAACCTTCCTGAAAAAAGATATTACAGAATTGGGGAGATTGCCAAAGCATTCGATGTAAACCCTTCATTACTTCGGTTTTGGGAAAAAGAGTTTAAGGAAATTCAACCTAAAAAAAAAAGGGGTGGAGCCCGAAAATATACCCCGGATGATGTAAACACCATCCAAAAAATATATCACTTGTTAAAGGAGAAAGGATTGACTATTGAGGGAACCAAAAAACAACTCAAGCTGAAAAATATTTCTAAAGATGGAAACCTTAAGGTGATTCAAAAACTAGAGCAGCTTAAATCCGATCTCGTTCAACTGCGCGAGAATCTCTGACTATTTTTTTCTGAAAAATAATTGAATAGGAATGCCGTTAAACTCGAAGCATTCTCTAAGTTTATTTTCCAAAAATCTTTTATAAGGTTCTTTTACGTATTGAGGAAGGTTACAGAAAAAAGCAAATTGTGGATGGGGGGTAGGCAATTGTAAGCAGAACTTTATTTTGACAAATTTTCCTTTATATGATGGAGGAGGTTGGTTTTCAATTATGGGTAATAGGGTGTCGTTTAGCTTTCGGGTTGGGATCCGGTTAGATCGGTTTTGATAGATGACTACTGCAGTCTCAATGGCTTTAAAAATTCTTTGTTTGTTCAATGTAGAGATGAATACTATAGGAACATCTGTAAATGGGGCAATTTTTTCTTTGATCTCATGTTGAAAAAATTTCGAAGATAGGGTTTCCTTTTGAACAAGATCCCATTTGTTAACTAATATGACTATGCCCTTATTGTTTCTGTGAGCCAGCCAAAAAATATTTTGAACCTGACCATCAAAACCTCTGGTAGCATCGACCAATAACAAGCAAACATCGCAATATTCAATGGCCCTAACAGAACGCATTACAGAATAAAATTCGATATCTTCTTTGACCTTACTTTTTTTTCTTATTCCGGCAGTATCTACAAGATTGAACTCAAAGCCAAAGCGATTGTATTTGGTATCAATGCTGTCTCGAGTGGTCCCACCAATATTGGTCACGATATACCTTTCTTCACCAATTAGTGCGTTGATAAAAGAAGATTTCCCTGCATTGGGTCGGCCAACAACTGCAAATCTGGGTAAAGGCACCCCAATTTGTTCACTTTGTTCAGGCAAAACCTTTACCAATTCATCTAATAGCTCACCAGTTCCACTTCCATTGATTGCAGAAACAGTGAAAAGATGATCATAACCTAAAGCATAAAATTCAGTCCTATTTTCAGTGACTTTAGAGTTGTCTCCTTTGTTGAGCGTAAGGAATACAGGCTTTTGGGAGCGTCTGAGCAATTGAGCAATGGTTTCGTCCATCCCTGTAAGACCCTCCACAACATCTACCAAAAATAATATGGCATCTGCCTCATCTATGGCTAAGTTGACTTGCTTGTCAATTTCTCTTTGAAAAACATCATCACTCCCTTCAACATATCCCCCGGTATCAATCAAACTGAACTCAATACCATTCCAATCGGACTGACCATAATTACGATCTCGGGTGACACCGCTTATTGAATCTACGATAGCTTCCCTCTTTTTAATTAAACGATTAAAAAAAGTTGACTTACCCACATTGGGTCTCCCAACAATTGCAACAATCCCTCCCATTAAGGTTAATTTGAGTGCAAAAGTAAGTCAATTTGTGAGATAACTTGTTGAAGTTATTGCTGATAGCCAAAACGTTTAAGTTGTTGAGGATTAGAACGCCAATTTTTTTGAACTTTCACAAAGAGGTCTACGTGAATTTTCTTGCCAAAAAAAGAGGCCAAATCTTTTCTAGCTCTAATGCCAACTTTTTTTAATTGTTCACCTTTGTGCCCAATGATAATGCCTTTTTGAGTTTCTCGCTCTACCAATATGACTGCTCTAATTCTGATGATTTTTTCTTCTTCCTTAAAAGATTCAGTTACGATCTCTACAGCATAGGGAATTTCTTTATCATAATGTTCCAAAATACTTTTTCTAATAGTTTCGTTTACAAAAAATCTTTCTGGCTTGTCACTTAGCTGATCTTTAGGGAAATAAGGAGGAGATTCAGGCAATAAGTCAATCAATATTTGCAAGAGTTCAGGGACAAAAAAACCTGTCAAGGCAGATATTGGAATAACCTTTGCATTAGGAAAAACGGTACACCATTCTTGAACTGCGACTTCTAATTCTGCCTGAGATGAAGTATCAATTTTATTGATCAAAACTAATATTGGAGTTTTGGATTTCTTGATTCTTGATAACAAAGCTTCATCCTTAATCTTTTTTTCTTCTATTGAGGTCATATAGAGCAATACATCCGCATCAATCAAAGATTCCTTGACAAAGTCCATCATGGAGTTTTGCATTTCATAGGCGGGCTTAATGATACCGGGTGTGTCCGATAAAACCAATTGGTAATTCTCACCATTGATCAGGCCAATGATTCTATGACGAGTGGTTTGTGCCTTAGGTGTCGTGATGGATAAATCTTTACCCATCAAGTTATTGACCAAAGTAGATTTGCCCACATTGGGATTTCCAACGATGGATATATAACCTGATTTATGGGAAGTTTTCGACATTGGGTAAAGATACAATCTTTGGAATAGCCTTTGTGTTGGTCTATAAATTTTGTAAATTTGAATAAAACAGCGCGAGGTAGAGCAGTAGGTAGCTCGTTGGGCTCATAACCCAAAGGTCGCTGGTTCGAGTCCAGCCCTCGCTACTAAAACAATATAACGGTTATACCATAATAGTGTAACCGTTTTTATTTTTCAATAACTGGAATCCAAATTTCTTCTTCTGAATATTTATCATTTTTTCTATAT
>MDTG01224713.1_pt1 | contig 34524 bp, 30 predicted proteins | sample 811421 | NCBI WGS metagenome assembly MDTG01 (sample SAMN05326645, study PRJNA326480) | marine metagenome | isolation source: seawater | place: Pacific Ocean: South East | collected 2011
GTAACCTTAGGGATAGTGCCACAGAGAATAGACCGCCTAATCAAGGCAAGGGTGAAACGGTGTGGTAAGAGCACACCGGGTTTTTGGTAACAAAAACCGCATGGCAAACCCCACTAGGAGCAAGGCTAAATAGAGGTAACAAAGCTTAGTTTGCTAAGCAAAAAACAGTCTCTAGTTCGTTACCTGGGTTAGCTGCTTGAGCTTAAATGTGAATTTAAGCCCAGATAAATGACTTCTTTAATGACAGAACCCGGCTTACAGACTGTCTGGCCAATCTCCACATGTTCTATATTTGTACTTTTCACAAGAAACAAATATATTGACTATTTCATCAAAACCCATAAGATCCCATACAATCCCAAGATGAAGGATTAAAAAAGAATTAAATGCTTATGGAGAGATTTTTAAACTATGTTTTTATCAAGTTACGAAAACAAAATAGACAAGAAAGGGAGAGTATCAGTGCCAGCAAACTTTAGATCTTACTTAAATTCTTTAGGTTATAGCGGTTTTGTTACATATCCGTCATTTAGTAGCACTTCACTAGAAGCATGTTCTCAAGAAAGAATAGAAAAAATTTCAAATGCAATTGATAGTTTAAATCCTTTTGAGGAAAAAAGGGACTTTTTTGCAACATCAATTTTATCCGAAAGTAATAGCTTACAATTCGACCCTGAGGGAAGGGTGCAAATCCCAGAAAATCTTTTAAATCACGCTAAAATTAAAGACAATATCTTATTTGTTGGATTAGGCAAAACATTTCAAATGTGGAGTCCCAAAATCTTTGAAACTTTTAAAAGAGTCGCAAGAAAAAAAGCTCTTCAAAATAGATCAAGTTTAAAATGGCAAAATAATAACAATTAAAAAAGGGGGAGATGTGAGTATAAATATTGGCGGAGGAGAATTAAAAGAGCTTAAACCAAGAATTTTAGTTTTAGGTGTCGGCGGAGCTGGCGGAAACGCTATTAACGCCATGATAAATGCTGGTCTGCAGGGTGTAGAATTTGTTGCAGTTAATACTGACGCTCAAGATCTTAAAATGAATAAAGCTGACGCAAAGATACAAATCGGAATGAATTTGACAAAAGGACTGGGTGCGGGTGCAAAAAATGATATTGGTCAAGCAGCAGCAGACGAGTCTCTGAACGAGATTGTAAATTATATTCAAGGAAGCAACATGATATTTATAACGGCAGGTATGGGGGGAGGCACGGGGACTGGTGCGTCTCACGTCATAGCAAGAGCTGCTAAAGAACTTAATATATTAACAGTTGGTGTAATTACTCTACCATTTTCATACGAGGGCCCAAAACGAATGAGAAGAGCAATTCAAGGTTGGGAACAATTAAGAAAATACCTCGATACGTCGATAGTTGTTCCAAATCAAAACTTATTCAAAATAGCAAATGAAAACACAACCTTCGAACAGTCTTTTTCTTTATCAAATGATGTTTTAAAACACGGTGTTCAAAGTGTGACAGATCTAATGGTAAGACCTGGATTAATTAATCTAGATTTCGCTGATGTTGAAACAGTTATGAGCGCAATGGGTAAAGCAATGATGGGCACCGGTGAAGCTGAGGGAGAAGACAGAAGTACTGTCGCGACAGAAAAGGCATTAAATAATCCTCTAATTGATGAATATTCTCTTAAAGGTGCAAAGGGGCTTTTAGTAAACATAACTGGCGGTAGTGACATTACTTTATTTGAAGTAGATCAAGCGGTAAATAAAATAAGAGCCGAAGTAGATCCGGAAGCAGAACTAATTTTTGGAGCTATAAAAGATGACAACATGAATGGAAAAATGAGAGTATCAATTGTAGCTACATCCTTAGATGGTTATAAGAGTGGAGAAAACAAAACAGTAGTTAATGTTGTTAGTAGAATTCAAAATAGAAACAATGGTTATTCTGAAAATCTTTTTTCTAATAACTTTACAGAAAATTCTTCCGTTGGATCCATAGAGGGAGCTACAGCTCTTAAAATAGAGGAGAATACGTTACCAAAAAGTGATTTTTTGGAGAATAAAGAAAATGATAATGCATTAAATTTAAAGAGCTTTGAGACAAATGCAACTAGAATTTCAAATATATCTGATAATAACAATAATTCTATGACTGGGGTTTCCATGGAAAATGCCTCATATATTGAGAGCAACTCTCATGAAAACTTTGATCAAAAAGTAAGCAGTGATGAAACAACACCTAAAATTTTTTCAGAAGATCTAAGAGAAGAAGATCTTAAAATATCTGAGAGGGATGACGCGTCTCTAAATCAAACCCTTTTTGATCAGGATAATCAAGAGGACGAAGATTTTGAAATTCCTGCTTTTTTAAGAAAACAAAAATTTTAATGAGTAGTTTTTGTCTTTATGAAAACAATCAACCTCCACTCGGAAAAATCACATTTTCCAGTACTGTTGAATGAGTTTATTAAAATTTGCAAACCCAAAAATGGTAAAAATTTTTTAGATTGTACTTTTGGAGGTGGAAACTACTCAAGAAAAATTTTAAGTTTCTCTGGGACAAAAGTTTCAGCAATAGATAGGGACTCAAACGCCTTAAAGTTTGCTGAAAAGGTAAAAAAAAAATTTCCAAAAAGATTTAAATTTTACAATGAAAAGTTTAGTAATATTGAAAATACGTTTAAAAATGAAAAATTTGATTATATAATATTTGACTTGGGGCTCTCCTCCTATCAAATATATGACAAGACTCGAGGCTTCTCCTTCAATTCAGATTGTAAATTAAATATGAAAATGGGACTATCGCAAGTAGATGCCTATAATGTAATTAATAATTTTGACGAAAAAAAATTAAAGTCAATAATTAAAGTTTTTGGTGAAGAATTTGAAGCAAGAAGAATCGTTAAAAAGATAATTGATAAGAGGAAAAAAAAAGAAATTTTTTCAGCATTAGAATTAAGACAAATAATTGAATCAAGTAAAATAAAAAATCACAAAAAAAAAATAAACCCAAGTACTAAAACGTTCCAAGCTCTAAGAATATTTGTTAATAAGGAAATTTCAGAATTAATAGAAGGCATCAACCAAGCTACAAAAATATTGAAATCAGGTGGAAAAATATTCGTAATATCGTTTCACTCGATCGAGGATAAAATTGTTAAGTTTTTCTTTAAAAATTTTTCAAACTCAAGATCGGGAAACTCTAGATATTTACCAGAAAATAAAAATAAAAATAATATTTTTTTTAAAAATTATGACAATAAAATCATTAGGCCCAGTCCAGAAGAAATAGCTAAAAATCCGAACTCAAGATCAGCAAAACTTAGATTTGCGACTAGAAATAATCAAAAGCACATTAATTCGGATGAACTTTATAAAAAATTTGAAAATTATCTTTATATAGAGGGTTTAAATGAGAAGTAATAAAATCTTTCTATCGCTATCTATATTTTTATTTTTTTTAATTTTAATCTCTATGATTAAAAATCAAACAAGATCTATCGAAAAAAACATAATAAAGCTAAACAAAAATATTAATAAATTAGAAAAAAATCTTCACGAAAGCCAAATAGACTTTTTTTATTTATCTTCTCCGCAATATATTTCAGAAGAATTAAAGGAGTTAACAGATGAAAAATACCTTATAATGAAACACTCAAATATTTATTCAAGTATTAATGAATATAAAAGAAATTATTCAAAAGTAACAGATTCAGATAATGAGAAAAAAGAAAGAAATAAATAAAAATCAAAGAAGCTTTTTTTTTGAAGACTTTTTAGAAACAAATCAAAGGTTTAAAAATAAAGATAATTCTAAAATTTCAGAGGACAGAATATTAATTCTTTTTTTTTCTTTCATTTTTTTAATTTTGAGTTTTAGTGTTAAAATAATTTTTGTATCCTTGCAAGAAACGTCATTCAATAATAATATAAAAAAACATCAAAATTCTGTGGCTTTGAGGAGAGATGTAGTAGATAGAAACGGTAATTTGATATCTAGAAATATTAAAAGTTATCATGCCGCTATTAGAAGCAGTTTGATCAAAGACTCAAAAAAATTATTGATAAATTTAAAAATAATTTTTCCAGAATTAGATATAAAAAGAGTTAGTGAAAATTTAAAAAATAAAAAACAATTTTATATAAAAAAAAGACTTACAGAGCATGAAAAAAGTAAACTATGGTCTTTGGGTGAAAAAGGTATCATCTTCGAGCCTTTTGAGACCAGGGTCTATCCCAACGGAAATTTGTTCAGTCATGTTATGGGACAAATCGATGATGACAACTATGGTATTTCAGGTGTTGAACAATATTTCGATAAAGAGCTAAGAGATACAAAAAAAATAAGTGATCCTTTGATATTAAGTTTAGACTCTAACTTACAGTATATTATGAAATCTCAGCTTGAAAACTCACTTGAAGTTTTTAAAGCAGATGGTGCTGCTGGATTATTAATGAGAGCAAATAGTGGAGAGCTTTTATCATTAGTCTCACTTCCTGATTATAATATCAATATAAGACAGGATTTATCTGATAAAAAATTCAGCAATAAGATTACGAATGATATTTTTGAATTAGGTTCAATATTTAAAACTTTTACAACTGCAATTGCTTTAGAAAAAAAAATAGTAGAACCTGACACAATCATTAATGGTATAAAAAGAAAAGTAAATTGCTCAATACATGAAATTAAAGATATTAAAAAATTTCCAGAAAGCTTGTCAGTAGAAGACATCCTTATAAGATCTTCTAATGTCGGTACCTTAATTTTAGCTCAAAAAATCGGCAAGAATAATTATAAAAATTTTATTGATGAAATGAGAATTTTAGACAGGAGCACAATCGAATTGACTGAAATAGGAACGCCTTTAAACTTCAATTGGGAAAAATGTAGATTAGAGACGGTTTCATTCGGCCACGGAATTACGACAACTCCTTTACAAGCTGCAAGTGCCTACGCTGCTATAATTAATGGTGGTTTATTGATTAACCCAACTATTTTACTAAATCGAAAAAAGTCAAATAAAAAAAGACTTATCAGTGAAGAAACAAGTATTAAAGTTTCTAAAATTTTACGAAAAGTTGTGACAGACGAAGAGGGAACTGCAAGCTTAGCTGATATTTTTGGATATTCGGTGGCAGGTAAAACAGGTACTTCTCAGTACTATGACGACAAAAATAAAAATATTAATACTTTTATTTCCTCTTTTAATGTCGGTAACGAAAAATACGTTCTCTTAGTACTTATCGACGATCCTCAAATAGCTGAAAATTTGATCTACGATTATAGAGGTACTAAAATTAAAGGTTTCCGAAATGAGGCCGGCTGGAATGCCGTTTATATAGCAGGCCAAATTATTAAAAGAATTGGACCTATTTTAGCCATAAATAATAGTGAACTTGAAAAAGAATATGTTGCTGAAAAGATTAATTAAAAATTGTCCAAGAACAGTTGCAAAAATCAAGATTAAAGGCATAGCTACAGATAGCAGGGAAGTAAAAAAAAATTATATTTTTTTTGCATTAAAAGGAAAGCGTTTTAACGGAGAAAATTTTGTTAATAAGGCTTTTAAAAATGGAGCTTTAGTTTGTATCGTTTCAAATAATTTCAAAACTAAAAAAAATAATTTTCTTATTATTAAGAGGAGTAATATTAAAAAGTTACTGTTAAACACCTGTTTAAAATATTATAAAAAAAAACCTGAAAATATTTTTGCAGTTACCGGGACTAATGGAAAAAGTTCAGTAGCGGAATTTTTTAAACAAATCTTAAGTTTATCAAAATATCCTGTAGCTACTATAGGAACGTTAGGAATAAAAATAAAAAATCTTAAAAAATACACTAATCTTACAAGTCCTGACCTAATAACTTTGCATAAAAATCTTAATGAAATAAAAAAAAATAAAGTCAATAATGTAATGATCGAAACATCGAGTCATGGATTAGTTCAAGGTAGATGCGATGGAATAAATTTCAAATCGGGAATTTTTACAAATTTCAGTCAAGACCACTTAGATTATCACAAAAATATGAAAAATTATTTTGACGCCAAAATGATTTTATTTAAAAAACTTATGAAAAAAAACCGCCACGTAATTATTAATAAGGAAACAGAAAAATTCCATAAAATTAAAAAAATTCTTGTGAAAAAAAATTTTAGAGTTATTGACATTAAAAAAACATTGGAAAAATTAATTGAGATTAAAAGTCAAATTAAAATTTATGGTGATTTTCAATTAAAAAATCTATCCGCTGCAATTGAGGCTGCTAAAATAGCTGGATTAAAAGAGCATAAAATTTTTAATAATATAAAAAAAATTAAACCTGTAGAAGGTAGATTGGAGTTTATAAAAGAACTTCCTAACAAATCTAAAATTTTTGTTGATTTTGCTCATACTCCTAATGCTTTAGATGTAATGTTGACTGATTTAAAAAACGATTTTCCTTACAACAATTTGACAATAGTTTTTGGCTGCGGGGGTGAAAGAGATAAAAAAAAGAGAAAGCTAATGGCATCAATCGTAAGGAAACATTGTAATAAAATTTATGTAACAGACGATAATCCAAGAAACGAAAATCCAAAAGATATAAGAAAGGAAATAATTTCATCTCTAAAAGGGATGAAATTTTTTGAGATCGGTAATAGAGAAATTGCTATTAAAACTGCTCTTAAAACCTCAAGTCCTAATGAAATCATTGTTGTTGCAGGCAAAGGACATGAAGCGCTTCAAGATTATGGAAATAGAGTAATTAGAGTTTCCGATAAAAAAATTATTAATTCATATAGATTTAAAAAAAACAAATTATATAAAGATGATATTGATGATAATTTTAAGAAAAAAATATTAAACAATTTAACCAGAGAGAGAAATTTATATAAATACTCGGGTGTTTCTATTGACAGTAAAACCATCAAAAAAAAAAATATGTTTATAGCTTTAAAAGGAAATAGAAACGATGGACATGATTTTACAAGCGAAGCCTTGAGAAGGGGAGCAAGTTTTTGTGTAATATCAAAAAAGAAAAAAATTTCTAATTCTATATTGGTTAAAAATACTCATATTTTTTTAAAGAATTTAGGTGAAGCGACGAGATCGAACTTCAATGGTAAGATAATAGGAATAACCGGCAGTTCTGGAAAAACTAGTCTTAAAAATTTAATCGGAGAGACATTATCAAAATATAAAAAAACTTACTATTCTCCAAAATCTTACAATAACAAATACGGTGTTCCACTAAGTCTGAGCAATTTAGATACAACTCATAAATTCGGGGTTTTTGAGATAGGCATGAGCAAAAAGGGTGAAGTTAATACCTTATCAAAACTAGTCAAACCCAATATTGGAATTATTACTAACATTGGTGAAGCACACATTGAAAATTTTAAAGATATAAATGGAATTGCAAAGGCTAAGGCTGAAATAATCAATAATATAATTCAAAATGGAACGCTGATATTAAAATATGACGACAATTTTTGTAATCTTTTTAAAAACATAGCAAAAAAAAAGAAATTAAAAGTAATCACTTTTGGTTTCTCTAAAAAGTCAGATATTTATTTAATTTCCTCAAAAGTCATTAATAAATTTAACAATTTAAAAATAAAGATATTTAAAAAAGAAATTCTACTTAAATCCAAAAATTTAAAAGTCGAAAATATATTAGCCACATTAGCAGTATTAAGCGTATTAAGATTAAATTCATTTAAATTTTTAAAAAATGTAAAAAAGATGCAGGCACCGAGCGGAAGAGGAATGGTTCATAAAATTAAAAGATATAATAAGAGTTTCACTTTAGTTGACGAGAGCTATAATGCCAATCCCCAGTCCGTAAAAAAAGCAATAGCTAATTTTTCTGAAATGAAAATACCTATCAATAAGAAGAAATATCTTTTACTTGGAGATATGCTCGAGTTGGGTAAAAAATCAATATTTTTTCATAGAGAAATGTCAAAAATGATCAACAAAACGGACATAGACAAGCTTTTTGTTATAGGAAAAAATAGCTTTTATACTTATAAACATACAAATCTAAACAAAAGAGGTAATATATTACAATCCGGTCAAGATTTTGACGAAATATTTTCTAAAATGATCTGCAAAGGTGATTTTTTGATGATCAAAGGATCAAATGCGATTGGTCTAAACAATATTGCAAAAAATATAATTAAAGGGAAAAAAAATGTTATTTAGTTATTTTACGTCATTAATTGAAACTTACTCTTTTTTTAATGTATTCAAATATATTACTTTTAGGACTGGTCTAGCTCTAGGAACTTCTCTGCTAATCGTATTTATTATTGGAGGTCCTCTAATTAAAATTTTCTCAAAAAATCAGATTTCCGGTCCCATAAGAAGGGATGGCCCAATAGATCATATAATAAAAAAAACCGGAACACCGACTATGGGTGGTGTAATGATTCTCATTGGAATGTTATCAAGTTCATTACTTTGGGCTGATTTAAATAATATATTTATTTGGACGGTAATCTTTGTATCTTTAGGTTTAGGATTATTGGGTTTTTTAGATGATTTATTAAAAATAAAATTTGAAAATTCTAGAGGCCTTAATCCAAAACTTAAATTTATAGGTCAACTTTTGATTGGTTCAATTACTTTAATAATATTATTAAAATACTCAGACCATAATTATTTAACCAACCTTTACTTCCCCTTTTTCAAAAATTTGATTGTCAATTTAGGAATCTTCTTTATCCCGTTTAGTCTCTTCGTAATTATAGGTTCTTCAAATGCAGTAAATTTAACTGATGGTTTAGATGGTTTAGCTACTGTACCTGTAATGTTGGTAGCTCTCTCTTTTGCGTTAATATGTTATGTCGTTGGTAATACTATTTTTGCAGAATATCTGCAGTTACAATACATACCGAACGTTGGAGAATTATCAATTTTTTGTGGTTCAATAGTTGGTTCATGTTTAGGTTTTTTATGGTTCAACGCGCCACCAGCTAAAATTTTTATGGGCGACACAGGATCTCTATCTCTAGGAGGATCACTTGCTGTAATTGCGATAATTGCAAAACATGAAATTGTTCTTGCAATTGTTGGAGGTTTATTTGTTTTAGAAACTGTGTCAGTAATAATTCAGGTACTTTCTTTCAAATTGACTGGTAAGAGAGTTTTTAAAATGGCACCTATTCACCACCATTTTGAAAAAAAGGGTTGGGCGGAGTCCACTATAGTAATAAGATTTTGGATTATTGCAATAATTCTAGCGCTGGTCGGTCTTGCTACTCTTAAATTAAGATAAATGATAGAAAAATACGATCTTAAAAAAAATAAAGTTTTTGGCAAAAAAATTCTCGTTTATGGCCTCGGAGCAACTGGAAAATCCGTAATAAAATTCCTAAAAAAAAAAGAAAATCTTTGATTATAAAGTTTGGGATGATGATAAAAAAAAAAGACAAAAGTTCGCTAATAAAATTATTGACAAAGCATTGAATAATATTGATTTTATTGTTCTTAGTCCTGGTATCAATCTAAATAATGCTCTATTAAAATCAAAACTTATAAAAAACAAAAAAAAAATAATAACTGATTTAGATTTATTTTATTTATTTAATCCTGAAGCTAAAACTATTGGCATAACCGGAACTAACGGAAAATCTACTACTTGTAAAATTATTCATCACATTTTAAAAAAAAATGGTTACCAAGTTAAGCTTGGAGGAAATATTGGTAAACCTATCTTAGATATTCTGTGCAACAGTAATACTATAGTAATAATTGAGATGTCCTCATTTCAACTTGCTTATTCAAAATTTATCAAACCAAATTTTGGCGTGTTATTAAATTTATCGATTGATCATTTAGATTGGCACAGAAATTTTTCAGATTACAAAAATTCTAAATTCAAAATTTTTTTTAATCAAGGTAAGTTTGATAAAGCATACATTAGTTCACAAGCTTTAATTAAATTTTTCAAAAATGAAAAATTTCATTCTAAATTAATCAAAGTTCCAAAAAAAATATCACCAAATTCTAACAAATTTAATGAATACCTTAATTTTAAACCTAATCTACAAAACCTTAATTTTGCATATAGAATATCAAGAGATATCGGAGTAAATCATGCTTCAATTTTAAAATCATTACGAGATTTTAAAGGTCTAAAACACCGATATGAAATTTTTCTTAGAAAAAAAAATATTAGTTTCATTAATGACTCAAAGGCAACAAGCTTTAAATCTTCAGAATATAGCCTAGAAGCTAATAAAAACATTTATTGGATATTAGGCGGATTACCTAAAAAAGGTGATAAAATTCGTCTTACAAAATTTCAAAGGAATATTAACAGATGTTATATCATTGGAAAAAAAACTGCTTTTTTTGTTAATCAATTAAGAAATAAAATAAAATATACAGTTTCAAATAATCTTAAATCAGCTGTAATTAATTTATTTAAAGATCTAAAGTTTGAGAATGGTAGGGCCGTAGTCCTTTTTAGTCCTGCCAGTGCATCCTATGATCAATTTAAAAATTTTGAACAGAGAGGAGATATTTTTAAAAAGCTAGTTAAACTTTATGCCAAATGAAAACATAAAATATGAATTAAAAAATTACTGGAGAGATATCGATAAAAAGATATTATTTAGTTTTATAATTCTATTTTTATTAGGTCTTTTTTTTTCCTTCTCATCCACTTCATCATTAGCTGGAGAGCGTCTTAATAAAGATTATTATTTTTTCTTTTATAAACACCTTTTTTTTATGTTTTTAGCAATGGGAATAATGTTTTGCTTTTCCTTTATTAAGTTACAATTTTTAAAAAAGAGCATAATTCCACTTTTCATATTCTTTTTAATACTTTTATTTCTTGTTCCTATGATAGGGGTTGAAGTAAAAGGTTCAAAAAGATGGTTAGATTTATTCTTTTTTAGATTACAGCCAATTGAATTAATTAAACCTTTTTTCATATTGATAACAGCTCTAATATTAACTTCTGAAAATATAAAAAAATCGAATTCAACCTATATTTTAAGTTTTTTAATATTAATATCTCTAATACTTTTATTAATAAATCAACCAGATATTGGTCAGACAATTCTCATAGTGACTTCGTGGATAGCTGTTATATTTGTTTCTGGCATAAATATTTTGATAGCAATTTCGATATTTTTAATATTTATAATTTTACTTAGTTTCATACTTTATATTTTTCCTGAAAAATTTGGCTATATAATTTTAAGATTGAAAACATTTTATGATCCAAAAATAGGAGATAGTTTTCAAACAGACAAGGCTTTAGAGGCAATTAAATTAGGAGGCTTAAAAGGACAAGGAATGGGGGAAGGGATCTTGAAAGATAATGTTCCCGAAGCCCACACTGATTACATTATAGCTGTTGTAAGTGAAGAATTCGGATCATTAATTTCTATCTCTATTATAATATTATTCCTTTATATTGCCTTTCGAATAATTAAAATTTGTTTGAGACAAAAAAATGATGAAATTAAAATTTCTTTATGTGGCCTCTCTGCAATGTTAATTTTTCAAACATTCATACACATAGGAGTTAACACTAGTTTAATACCTACAACTGGAATGACATTACCATTTTTAAGTTATGGGGGTTCATCCTTGATTGGAAGTTCGTTTTTAGCAGGGATCATTCTAAATTATACAAAAAATAGAGCATCACAATTAACATATGAATAAAAGTATAATCATAGCAACCGGAGGTACAGGAGGTCATGTTTTTCCAGCTTTAAGCTTAGCAAAGTTTTTTCAAAAAAAATAAACTTAATGTTGACCTAATCTCAGATAATAGAGGTTTAAAATTCATAAAAGATTTTGAGTTAAAAAAGGTCAATGTTATATCTTCATCAACTATTTTCGTTAAAAACCCTTTTTTATTAATAAAAAATATTTTTGTAATACTTTTCGCGATAATTAAATCAATTGCATGCTTAAAACAAAAAAAACCAAATCTCGTTTTCGGAGTTGGAGGTTATTCCTCTTTTCCAGTCTGTTTGGCTGCTAAAATTTTAAAAATACCATTTGTAATTTACGAGAATAATTTATTATTAGGTAAAGCAAATAAGTATTTGTTGCCTTTTGCGAGCAAAATTTTTACTTCATATGGTGAGGTTGAGGGTATAAAGCCAAAATTTAAAGATAAAATTTTTGTTTGTGGAAACATTATAAGAGAGGAGATTAATAACTATCAACACAAATTTAATGACAATAAAGAATTAAAATTATTGGTTCTTGGTGGCAGTCAAGCCGCTGGGACTTTTGGAGAAAAACTTCCGAAAATTTTTGTTAATTTGAAAGAAAACAGTGTCAACATTAAAATTTTTCAGCAATGTCTAAAAAATCAAAGTGAAAATTTAAAGCAAATCTACGCACAAAGTAAAATTGAAAATGAAATATTTAACTTTGAGAGTGATATTTTAAGATATTACAAAAAAGTAGATTTAGTAATCAGTAGAGCAGGCTCATCTGTATCCGCAGAATTAATAAGTTGTAATATACCCTTTGTATCCATACCCTTGCCAAAATCAGCAGATGGTCATCAATTAAAGAATGCAAAATTTTTTGAAAAAAAAGGACTATGCTTTTTTTTAGAGGAGAGAGATATCAATAATGATTTATTTTCGTTGATAAAATCTATTTATATGGATAAGTCTCTTTTACTTAATTGTATAAAAAAACAAAAAATATTCACTTTAAAAAATGAAAATAACAAAATCTTAGAAAACATATTAAATATTATTCATGAAAAAAATTGATATTGGAAATAAGGAAGTCATTCATTTTATTGGAATAGGCGGAATTGGCATGAGTGGTCTAGCTCAAATTATGAAAATGTCAGGTTATAAGGTCCAAGGAAGCGACGTTAACATCAATAAGAACGTTGAAAATTGTAAAAAAATCGGCATTAAATTTTTCCTAAATCATAAAAAGAAAAATTTAAAAAAAGTTACAATTGTCGTCAAATCTTCAGCAATTAAAAGAGACAACTTGGAGATAATTGAAGCAAAAAGAATAGGAATTCCGATTTATGATAGGGCTGAAATGTTAGCTAACGTTATAGCATTTAAAAAAAATATTATTGTTACAGGATCTCACGGAAAAACAACCACAACTTCACTAATCTCAAAAATTTTGTCAGAAGCTAATCTTGATCCGACAATTATTAACGGAGGAGTTATTAATTCTTTAAAGAATAATGCCAAATTTGGAAATGGGGAATGGGCAGTTATAGAGGCAGACGAGTCCGATGGAAGCTTTTTGAAACTACCAATCAATTTTTCAGTAATAACAAATCTTGATCATGAGCACCTGGACTATTATAAAAATTTTAAAAAGTTAGAAGAATCATTTTTAACATTTTTAAATAAGACCCCTGTGATTGGTAAAGCCATACTTTGTTCTGATGATTTAAGTATAAAAAAACTCATAAAGAGAACTACTATAAAAAATTATCTTACCTACGGTTTTAAAAAAAACACAGATTATCAAATTTTAAACGTTAAACAAATTGGTGTAAAATCTAGGTTTAATATTAAATTAAAATACAAGGGAAAAATTAACAAAGTGATCAAAAATATTAATCTTAATTTATTGGGACACTACAATATTCTCAATGCTACTGCTGCAATAAGTATATGTTTAAATTTAGGAATTAATATTAAAATTATTAAAAATGCATTAAATAAATTTTCAGGCGTTGAGAGAAGAATGTCCAATATTTTTAATAAAGGAAATAATAATTTTTTCGATGATTATGCTCACCATCCGACTGAAATTTCTGCAGTTTTAAGTGGCATCAAAAATATATCAAAGCAAAGAAAAATTTTATCAATATTTCAGCCTCATCGCTACTCAAGAGTTAAAAATTTAAAAAAAGAGTTTACAAAATGTTTTTCTAAGGCAGATATAGTGCTATTATGTCCAGTTTATAGCGCAGGAGAAAAAAAGGATTTAAGCTACGACGAATATTCTTTTGCAAAAAATATTGGAAAAAACTCAAAAGTTCAAGTTATTTTAATTAAAGAAAAGAACGAATTATTTAACTACTTAAAAAAAAATTTGGTAAGTGATGAGATTGTAATAGCAATGGGAGCTGGCTCTATCTCACAATGGATGAAGGAATTAAGGAATAATTTATGAAAATAGAAAATATAAAAAAAAAATTTAGTCAAAGTTTATTTTTTAATGAAAAACTCTCAAAATATAGTTGGTTTAATCTCGGAGGGCCAGCTGAGATCTTTTTTAAACCCAAAAAAAAAGAGGAGTTAATTGAATTTTTAAAACTTCACAATAAAGTAAATCAAAAAATTACAGTAATTGGAGCTGGTTCAAATACCTTAATAAGAGATAAAGGAATTAAGGGATTAACTATAAAGCTTGGGAAGGCGTTTGCATTTCACAATTTAGTTGATAAAAATATTTTAGAAGTTGGAAGTGCTACTTTAGATAGAAACGTTTCAATTTTTGCATTAGAAAATTCACTATCTGGATTAGAATTTCTCTCTTGTATACCCGGATCTATTGGTGGAGCCATTATAATGAATAGTGGTTGTTACAATGAAGAAATATCAAAAATTCTTATTTCATTTAAAACTGTAAATTTTTCGGGTGAGGAAAAAGAATTTGAAAAAAAGGATATTAAGTTTTTTTATAGAGGTTCTAGCCTTTCAAAAAATGAGATAATAGTATCTGCAAAATTACAAGGAATAATTTCAACAAAAGAAAGTATTATAAAAAAACAAAAAAAGTTTTTAGAGGAAAAAAAATTAGCCCAACCTTCTGGTGTAAAAACTTGTGGAAGCACATTTAAAAATCCAGTCAACGCAAAGGCGTGGAGCTTAATCAAACAGTCTAATTGTGCTGATTTATCTTATGGTGATGCTAAAATCTCGAAAAAACATTGCAATTTTTTTGTTAATGATGGGCAAGCCACGTCAACAGATATTGAAAAATTAATCAAGGCCGTTCAAGAGAAAGTATTAAAAGAAAAGGGAGTGAAGTTAGATTTAGAAATTAAAGTGATTGGAGATACTACTGAGTAAAAAAAAAAAAATACTTGTAATAATGGGTGGTAACTCAAAGGAGAGAAACATCAGTCTTAAAAGTGGTAAAGCTTGTTTTAAAGCAATTAAAAAACTAGGCTATAGAGTAAAATATTTTGATCCTAAGAAAAATTTCTATAATTCTATCAATAAAAATAATGTAGATATAATTTTTAATGCATTGCACGGCAAAGAAGGCGAAGATGGAGTGGCTCAATGTTTTTTTGAATACATGAAAATTCCATATACTCACTCGGGAGTTATTTCTTCGATGAGTTGTATGGATAAATCAATATCAAAAAATAAGTTTATTAAACATAAGATTTCTACCCCCAATTATTGTGAATTATATAGACAAGATTTAGATAAAACCCGAGCTAAGGCAATATTAAAAAAAAATAAATTAACTTTTCCACTAGTAATCAAACCAATAAATGAAGGATCAAGTATTGGTGTAAAAATTTGTAAAAAATTTGATAATTTTAGAAAAGAGGCAAAAAGTTTATTAAGCCAATACGAACCACTGTTAGTAGAGAAATTCATTCCTGGACAAGAAATACAGGTCGCGGTTTTAAATAATAAAGCTTTAGGTGCTATAGAACTAAAACCAAAAAGAGAATTTTATGATTATAAAGCTAAATATAATAAATCAGCAAAAACTAATCATGTAATGCCTGCAAACTTAAACACTAAAGCATATAAGAAAGTTTTGAAATTAGCCGAATATGCTCATAAAATATTTCAGTGTAGAGGAGTAACTAGATCAGATTTTAAATTTTATAAAAATAAATTTTATCTTTTGGAGATTAATACACAGCCAGGAATGACCGATTTATCTTTGGTGCCAGAAATTGCGAGTTTCGTTAATATTTCATTTGAGGAATTAATCGAAAAACTTGTAAAAGATGCTAGTGTAAATAAATGAGAAGAAAAAGAAATATTCTATTATATATTTTGCTTTTTTTTCTACTAACAACTTTTATAGAACGATCAAATATAGAGGAAAAAAAAAATTTTTTCACAATAAATAAAATTGTATTAATCGAAAATAATTTTGGTAAATCATCGCACTTAAAAAATGAATTAGAAATTATAAAAGGATCAAGCATAATTAATTTAAAACAAAATGAAGTAAACGATATTATAAAAAAATTCCCACTAATATCATACGCTAAGATTGATAAGGTTTACCCAAATACTTTAAAAATAGAAGTTTTTGAAAAAAAAATTATCGGTCAATTATTTGAAGGAAGAAAAAAGTTTTACGTGGACGAAAATGGAGAAATGATAATTACTGATGAAATTGAAATGCTCGAAAATAAAGCAAAGATTTTTGGAGGTAAAGCTTTCTTTTATGAATTTTATAAAAAATTAAAATTTCTAAATTTTCCAGTAGGAAAGATAGACTCATTTTATTTTTTTGAAATTGGTAGATGGGATTTAAAAATGAGTGATGGAATATTAATTAAACTTCCAACTAAAAATTATGAAGAGTCATTAAAAAATTTCCTAAAAAATTATAAAGAAATAAGTTTCAAAAATTTTAAAGTATTTGACTATAGAATTAAAAATGAATTAATATTAAAGTAAATGTCTAAAGATTTATTTCTAGAAATAAATGATAATAATTTCTTATTTGTGGTAGGAGAGTACGACGAAAGTTTAAATTTCAAAATTTTAAAGAAAGTCAAGGAACCATCATCGGGAGTTAAATTTGGAAAGATAGTCGATTTGGAAAAAAGTAGTTTAATAGTAAAAAAATGTATCGATCACTTGGAAAATGAGCTTAATTATATTTTTAAGGAGGTTAATATTATTATTAATTTTGATAATTATGAATGTTTAAATGTTACCGGTTTCAAAAGATTAAACGGTGATCAATTATTAAAGGAAGATATTTTTTTTATTTTAAACGATTTAAAAAGGCAAGTTTCTGAAAACGAAATAGATAAGACGATTTTACATTTATTTAATACAAATTATTCTCTCGATAATAATGATAATGTTAATTTACCAATAGGACTTTCAGGTAATTTTTATAGCCATCATTTAACTTTCTTTTTAGCTCACAAAAATGATCTAAATAATTTTAAACTGCTTATGGACAAATGTAATCTTAAAATAAATAGATTTAATATAAAAAATTATTTAAATGGAATTAAAATAATAAATAGTGACAAAAATGACACTTTTTTGAAAATTTCGATAGGGAAAGAAAAAAGTTATGTGCAATATTTTTATAATTCATCTTTTTGTTATTACCAAAGTTTTAATTTTGGTAGTAATATTATTAAGCGTGATATTTCAAAAGTTTGTTCATTAAACAATAAGACAACGAATAACATTACTTCAAATTTAATCTTGGAAAATTTTGACAACTTAGATAAGAAATTTCTTGAAAAAGATTTTTTTTTAGATGAAAAATTTAGAAAGATTAGCTTAAAATTATTGTTCAACATCATAGACTGCAGAATTGAGGAATTAATATCATTGATTTTCTTCAAAAATATAAATTTAAAAAATATAAAAAATGAGGTGACTAGATTGTATTTTAATCTGGAGGACATATTAATATCAGAGAGCATCAATAAAATTTTTGAGAAAACTTTTATTAAAAAGAATTCTAGTATTAATTTAAAATCTGAAAAAATAACCCAAAATGACGAGTTTGAAGAATGTAATGTCTCAGCTGAGCTTTCTAAAAAAGGATGGACGAGAGAGGCATTACCAGTGATTCAATCAAAAAAATCCATAATTTCTCGTATTTTTTCACTTTTTTTTGACTAGGCGATTTGTTTTTTTTTGAAACATTTGTTGTTTTAATCATATTAAATATCTTCTGTATAAAATCTCAATGGAAATTTTTCAAAAAACTTTAATGAAGCCCGTTAATTTTGAGGGAGTAGGATTACACTCTGGAGTAAAAACTTCAGTAAAAATTTTACCTTCCGCGGAAAATACTGGGATTATTTTTAAAAGAGTTGATTTGAAAAGTGATAATCTAATTGAAGCTCATTTTAATAACGTTAAGTCTACTCAACTTTGCACGGTTTTAGAAAACAAAAAAAGTAAAGCCAAAATTTCTACTGTTGAACATCTTATGGCAGCTTTTTACATTACAGGGATTGACAACGCATTAGTTGAAATTAATAATTCAGAAGTTCCAATTATGGATGGTTCATCTAAAGATTTCGTAAACATCTTTAAAAAAGCCGGGCTTAAAAAACAAAATTTCAAAAGAAAATTTCTAAAAATTATTAAAAAAGTTAGTTCTCATGAAAAAGAAAAATCAATAACTATAAACCCAAATAATTTTGGTTTAAAAGTTGAATATGAATTAAGATATAAAAATAATATTATTGGAAATCAAAAAAATACCACTGAATTTTATAAAGACGAATTAAAAGAAATTTATACCTCTAGAACTTTCTGTTTACACGAAGATATCGAAAAAATAAAAAAGAACGGTTTAGCAAAGGGTGGATCTCTAGAGAATGCTTTAGTAGTTAAGGATGATAAAATTTTGAATAAAGAAGGTCTAAGAAATAACAAGGAGTTTGTTAATCATAAAATTCTGGACCTTGCTGGAGATCTCTATTTATCGGGATTTAGAATTTTAGGTGAGATCAAAACTGTTTGTGGTGGGCACCTAATGAATAATATATTTTTGAAGGAAATTTTTTCGAACTCAAACAATTACACCATTATAGATTTTGATAATGAAGAAAACTTTAAAAAAGAAGTAGTAATTATAAGTGATAAAATGGCTGTAAACGCCTAATCGTCCAATTAAATTTACCGAAACATTTATTTTTGATATAGATACAAAATGTATCAAAAATTTCTTTTAATACTTTTTGTTACTTTAATATCTTTTTCATGTACAAAAAAAGATAATGCAAAAGTGATAGACATATCAATTGAAGAACAAGGAGTAGAAACTTATAAAAAAGGCATAAAGGCAATGGAAGAAGGAGATTTCTTCTTTGCATCAAAGTTATTTTCAGAAGCCGAGTCTAACCTTATGAATGTTGAGCTTGCCTCAAAAGCAGCAATTTTATCTTGTTATTCATTTTACAAAATTAACTTTTACGAAGAGAGCATCGAAGGTTTAGAACGATTTATATCAAGATATCCTGCTAGTAAATATTTAAGTTATGCTCATTATCTCTCAGCCATGATATCTTTTGAGCAAATACCAGATGAAAAAAAAGATCTACGACCAACCGAAAACTCCAAAAAAAAAATTTTGGAATTTTTAGAGATGTACCCAGATACAGATTATGCCATCGATCTTAAATTTAAATTAGGACTGGTTAACAATCAATTAGCCGCTAAAGAAATGTATGTTGCTAGATATTATATGGATACACAAAAATGGATACCAGCTATAAATAGATTAAAAAATATAATTAAAAATTATGATGAGACTATATTTATCGAGGAAGCTTTGCATCGGCTAGTCGAAATTTATTTTAAATTAGGGCTTGAGAAAGAGGCAAATGAAACTGCTAAAGTTTTAGGGTATAATTATAAGTCAAGTCAATGGTATGAAAAATCGTATGCGATATTAAATCAAAATTATGAGCTACAAAAAGCAGATAGATCAACTGCCCAAAAAAAAGAAGACGGATTAATAAAAAAAGTTATCAAAAATATTCTAGGTAAATGAACAAAAAAAAGATAAACGAAGATTACAAAAAAAAAGTTGAATTACTTAAAAAATACAATAAGCAATATTTTACTCAGGATTCACCAACCATTACAGACAAAAATTATGACGATTTAAAAAAAGAAATTTTAGTTTTAGAAAAAAAAATAAAAATAAATCAATCGGAGTCCGTGTTAAATATTATAGGGGCTGAGCCAAGTAATAAGTTCAAAAAAATTGATCACTCTAGACCTATGCTATCATTATCGAATGCTTTTGACCTAGAGGATATGAAAGATTTCATAAAAAAGATTAAAAACTTTATAAAATCTGAAAACTTAAATTTACAACTGTCATCCGAGCCTAAAATAGATGGTATATCAGCTGCTCTAACTTACGAAAATGGTAACTTGGTTAAAGGATTATCTAGAGGAGACGGTACAACTGGTGAAGATATTTTGGAAAATTTAAAAACAATTGGACAAATTCCTAAAAAAATTAAGGATAAAGATTTGCCAGAGATTATTGAGGTAAGAGGTGAGGTATATATTGGAAAAAAAGACTTTCAAAAAATTAAGAATAAATTCGCAAATCCGCGAAATGCTGCTGGTGGTTCTTTACGACAAAAAAATCCTCAAGTTACCTCAAAAATTCCACTTAAATTTTTTGCATACGGTTTCGGTGTAGTTAAGCCAATGAAGTTTGAAACACAATCAGAATTTATGAATAATCTGAAAGGGTGGGGTTTTAACGTGAATGAATTTAATAATGTAGTCAGCGGTTTAAACGAAATTGAGAAAAATCATTCAAAAATAGAAAGTATTAGATCACAATTAGATTATGATATAGATGGAATTGTTTATAAGGTTAATGATTTACAACTCCAAAAAAGACTCGGAAGCACCTCTAGTTCCCCAAGATGGGCTATAGCCTACAAGTTTTCTTCAGAAAAAGCAGTTACAAAAATAAAAAAGATTATTATTCAAGTAGGTAGAACTGGCGCAATTACTCCAGTTGCAAAAGTTGAACCGGTTAACGTAGGTGGTGTAGTAGTTTCCAACGCAACTCTGCATAATGAAGATGAAATAAAAAGAAAAGATATAAGAGTGGGGGATGTAGTTAATATTCAAAGAGCAGGCGATGTTATTCCTCAAGTGATTTCTGTTGATAAATCTAAAAGAAAGAAGAATAGTGAAGAGTTTATTTTTCCAAATAAATGCTTGTGTGGAGCAAAAACATTAAAAGAGGTCAATCTTTCAACAAAAAAGGAGGATGCAGTTAGAAGATGCCCTAAAGGTTATGATTGTGATTTTACTGCTAGAGAAAAATTAAAACATATTGTATCGAAGGATGCATTTAATATAGATGGTCTAGGAAAAAAAGTTATTGATCAATTTTGGGATCTTAAAATCATTCGCAAACCATCTGATATATTTAATCTCAATTATAGCATTATTAAAGATTTAGAGGGGTGGGGAGATCTTTCGATTAAAAATTTACAAAATGCTATAAAAAAATCAAAAAATATTTCTTTAAATAAATTTATATATTCAATTGGCATTAGACATATTGGTCAAGAAAATGCAAAAATTTTAGCTGGATATTTTTTAAATATTTCAAAATTTTCTGCTTTATTGTCTACAAATAATGTTTCAAAAATTTTAAATGAATTGCATGAGCTAGATGGAATAGGCGATACTCAGATAATTTCCATTAAAAATTTTTTTTCTAATAAAAAAAATATTGAAGTACTACAAGGTTTGATAAAATGCTTAAATATCGCAGACCATAAACTATCTGATAAAAAAGGTAAATTAAGTAACAAAAATATCATGTTTACTGGAGGGTTTAAAAAAATTAGTAGATCTGAAGCAAAATCCTTAGCAGAGAGTCAAGGCGGTAAAGTTCTTGGATCAGTATCAAAAAAACTTGATTTTTTAGTCGTTGGAGACTCAAAGCCAACAAAAAATAAAATAGTAAAAGCCAAACAACTAAATGTTAAAATACTTTTAGAAAAAGACTGGTATAAGTTTTTAGATATTTGAGCAATAACTTTTAAGGCTCTCCGTCTCTTTTTTGTTCATAAATTTCCTCAGAGTAAAGTAAACCTTGTTATGATAATTGTTTATCCATTCTTTCTCTTTTAATGTGAGAAAATTTTTATTTATCAATGATCTTTCTAAAGGTGCCATAGTCAAATTTCTAAAAATTTTTTTACCTTTATTTTTTTCAACAAAAATTAAATTTTCAATTCTTATACCAAAATTTCCATTTTTATAAAAACCTGGTTCATTTGACAGTATCATCCCCGCACTTATTTTAGTTTTATTTCCTTTTGAGATTGCTTGGGGCCCCTCATGGACATTTAAAAAATAACCTACTCCATGACCTGTGCCATGTGGATAATCTAAATTTATTTTCTTAAGTGGTTTTCTAGCCTCTAAATCAATATCGGCTCCACAAGTTTTTGAACTAATCTTGTAACTAGCGACGGCAATATGAGATTTTAAAACATGTGTATAAATTTTTTTAATTTTTTCATTTTTGTTATTCAGCGACAGCGTTCTTGTGACATCGGTTGTTCCAAATTCGTATTGACCACCTGAGTCAACTAGATATAGATTTCCCTCATTTAAGATTTTATTTGTTTTGGGAGAGGCTTTATAATGTATTATTGCTCCATTAGAGCCTACACTTGAAATTGTTGGGAAACTTAAATTTTTAAAAAACTTATTTTTCTTTCTAAATCGAAACAGTTTATCTTGTGCACTAAGCTCAGAAATCTGGTTTTTTTTATAATTTTCTTTAAGCCAAAAAATAAATTTCGTTAAAGCCACGCCATCGTAAATATGAGCTTTTTTTGAATTTCTTATTTCAACTGCGTTCTTCCTAGATTTTAATAAATAAATAGGGTCTATTTGCTCTATTAAAGAATTTTCTCTTTTAAGTGTATATTTGAAAAGATACGAACAGGTACTTATGTCTATCAATATTTTTTTTTTGTCTAAATCTGGATAAAAAATTATGCAAAAGTTTAATATCAATAAAAGAAACATTATTTAAATTTTTTTTTAAATTTTTACTAATTTTTCTTAAGTCACAAAATAAAAAAATGTTTTTCTGATCCAAGATTAAATGACTGTGTGGTAGCGGAGAAAAATTACAATCTTTACCTCTAAGATTTAAAAGCCAAGCAACATTTTCACTAGCAGTTATAAATTGGACATCTGCACTATTTCGTTTTAAATAATTTCTTAATTTACGAACTTTGTTTTTAACACTAAAGCCAGCGATATTATCACTAAGAATAAAAAATTTTTTATTTTCATATTTGTTATTCTTAACCCGTATTTTATTAATTAAGTTATGTCGAATTGGTATAAGTTTACATTTTGTATCCTTAAAAAAATTTTTTAAGCTTAAATCGGTATGAATTTTAGGGTCGAAACCGATTTTTAGTTTTTTTTTCTTTAATACAGAAAACGGTCTTTGGTGAGGGATTGTTAAAATCTTAAAATTTTTTTTACACTGTATTTTAGCTTGCAAAGTATATCTGCCATCAACAAATAAAAAATTTTTATCTTTCATTATTAAAGCATACCCAAAAGAACCAGAAAAATTAGTTAAAAACCTAAGATTATCTTTATTATCTGATACGTATTCTCCAAAGTATTCATCATTTTTTGGTATTAAATAACCATCAATCCCATTTTGTTTTATAATTTTTTTGAGTTTATTTATTTTTTCCATTTTAAAAGTTTATTTTTTTTAAATCTCTCCCAACCGGGGCTTCTATAACCCTCATTCATACCATCGTCTTGTGCATCTTGGTTAAAATCAAAATCGATATCATCGTTGATACTTTGATTTTCATTTTTTTCTAAATTTTTTTCTGGAAGCTCAGCTATAAATCTAGATGGTAAAGAGTCCATCCAATCACCATGATAAACTCTTCTCATTGCAAAAGAAATATACGCTTCATGTTTTGCTCTTGTTATACCGACATAAGCCAATCTTCTTTCTTCCTCTAATGCAAAGTCCCCTTTTTCCTCAAGAGATTTTTGGTGAGGAAAAAGACCCTCTTCCCATCCAGGAAGGAACACAACATCAAACTCTAATCCTTTCGCTGCGTGCATAGTCATTAAATTTACTTTATCACCTTCCCAATTTTGATCTATGGAGGTGGCTAGAGATACATGCTCTAAAAAGCTTTGTAAATTTTCATAATCATGCATCGCTCTAATTAATTCTTTAATGTTTTCAAGTCTATTTTCATTTTCGATATCCTTTTTGTTTTTGAGCATTTGAGAATATCCAGACTCATCTAAGATAATTTTTATCAAATCATAGTGCTTTAAATTTTTACTATCATTACGCCATTTAAAAATTAATTTAGTTAAGTTTTCCATAACAATTTTTATTTTAGGTTTAAACTGACCTTTTTCTAACATTTTTAATATTGCATCCTCTAAACAGAGATTTTCTTTATTCGATACATCATAAATTTGATTTAAAGTGCTTTCACCAACACCTCTTTTAGGAGTTCCAATTACTCTTTCTAACGCTAAGTCATCGAATTTTTGACTAACTATTCTTAAATAAGAAATTAGATCTTTAATTTCTGCTCTTTCATAAAAACGCATACCTCCAAGTATTCGATAACCAAGTCCAATTCTTAGAAATCTTTCTTCAAACTCTCTTGTTTGATATATTGCTCGTACTAAAATTGTAATTTCATTTAACGAAAATTTTTTTTTTAAATTCTTTTCAATTATGTCGCTCACCCCCTCCGCCTCCTCTTTTCCAGACTGGTAACAATTTAATTTTACAAGTTCACCTTCATTTTTTTTTGATAAAAGGTCTTTACCTATTCTGCTTTTATTATTGGAAATTAGGATAGAAGCAGTGTCTAGAATATTCTTTGTTGATCGGTAGTTTTGTTCTAGCTTAAATACTTTACAATTTTCGTATAGCTTATCAAAGGTTAAAAAATTTTTTATCTCAGCACCACGCCAACTATAAATAGATTGGTCATCATCACCAACACAGCATATGTTATTCTTTTTGTTAACTAAAAGATTTAACCACTTGTTTTGAATAAAATTCGTATCTTGAAACTCATCGACTAAAATGTACTTAAAATTATTTTGATAAATCGACCTTATATCTTTATTTCTTTCAAATAATTTTACTGTATATAAAATTAGATCACCAAAATCCATACAGTTTAAATCTTTAATTTTTTTTTGATAAGTTTTATAAACTTTTAAAACAATTTTTTCTATAGGATCAAAATTACCCTTCATTTCTTCTGGTAATAGTCCTTTGTTTTTCCATTTATCAACTATTGATAAAATTAGTTGAGGAGAATATTTTTTTGCATCGAGATTTTCACCTTCTATGATTTTTTTTATAAGTTTTCTTTGATCATCTGTGTCTAAAATTGTGAAACTACTTTTAAAACCAATGGCTTCTGCATGACGTCTCAAAAATTTAACACTTATAGAATGAAATGTTCCAAGCCAGCTTACAGAACTGTTACCTCCTTTAAAAAAGTTCATTACCCTATTTTGCATTTCTCTTGCAGCTTTATTAGTAAAAGTTACACAAAGAATTTGGTTCGGCCAGGCTTTTTTGTTTTTTATCAAATAAGCGAGTTTAGTAGTTAGAACTCTCGTTTTTCCTGAACCCGCTCCAGCTACTATTAGATTTGGTCCCTCAGTGTTTACCACAGCTTTTTTTTGCTCGTCGTTTAAATGTGATAGTAACTTATCTTCCATAACAATTAAATAAAATGAGAATATATGAGTTTATTTCGGTTTTGTCATTTTTAAAGGGTTCATAACCTTATCGTACTCTTTTTCAGACAAAATTTTTGCTTTAATTACTTCCTCTTTTAAAGTTGTTCCATTTTTATGAGCTAATTTTGCAATTTTAGCTGCCATGTCATAACCAATTTTCGGAGACAAAGCTGTTACTGTCATTAATGAATTATCTAAAATTTTTTTAATTTTTATTTTATCTGCTTTTAGTCCTCTTACACAATATAGTGCAAACGCTTTTGCGCTATCTCCCATTATGTGTATTGATTGAAGAATATTATGAATGATTAAGGGTTTAAAAACGTTAAGCTCAAAATGTCCATTTGAACCAGCCATGGTAATTCCATTATGATTGCCAATGACTTTTACGCAAACCATCGTTACAGCTTCACATTGTGTTGGGTTAATCTTTCCAGGCATTATGGATGAGCCTGGTTCATTCTCTGGTAAAATTAATTCTCCATAACCACCTCTAGGACCAGAGCCCAAGAATCTTATGTCATTCGCTATTTTCATCAAACAGACTGCCGTAGTATTCATAGTACCTGAAAAATTGACAATCGCATCGTGAGCGGCCAAAGCTGCAAATTTATTTTTAGCAGGTTTAAATGGTAGCTTAGTTATTTTGCTTATTTCTCTTACTATCTTTTTATCAAAATTTTTTCTCGTGTTAAGACCTGTCCCAACAGCTGTACCGCCTTGAGCTAAATTATAAATTTCTTTTAATGCAAATTCAATTCTTGAGATGCATTGATTTAGTTGAGAATGGTACCCAGAAAATTCTTGACCTAAAGTGATGGGTGTTGCATCTTGTAAATGGGTTCTACCTAATTTTACTATCTTTTTAAATTGATTAGATTTTCTTTTAAGTTCTTTATCCAACAATTTAAGAGAGGGTAATAAGATTTCTTTAGTTATTAGAGCTATGGAGATATGCATTGCAGTTGGAAAAACATCATTTGTTGATTGAGATTTATTTACATGATTATTCGGATGCACTGGTTTTTTGCTACCCATTTTACCTTTCATCATTTGTATTGCACGATTAGCAATCACTTCATTTACATTCATATTAGTTTGAGTGCCAGAGCCTGTCTGCCAAACTTTAAGAGGGAAATGATCTTTCAATTTTCCTTTGATTATCTCCTCAGCAGCTTTAATTATAAATTTACTAAGTTTCTTATCTAGATCGCCATTTTTAGAATTTACAATCGCTGCAGCTTTTTTAATTATTGCAATTGATTGAATTAGCCTGGGCCTTACTAAAAAATCGCCAATATCAAAGTATTTGTTAGATCTTTCTGTTGACGCACCCCAATACTTATCACCAGGAACCTTTATTTTTCCTATACTATCAAATTCAATTCTGTATTTCATACGTGAATCAATTATATAATACACTTAATAAATAATTATTAAACAACAATAAACTACCGGAGCTAAAATGAGCAATTATGAAAAAGTAGGAAAGTTTATGAAAACCTTTGGACAAGAGGTTAAAATCAAACCTGAATTCCCAGTTGATAAAATAGTTAAATTAAGAGTTTCGTTAATTGAAGAGGAATTAAGCGAGTTAAAAGAAGCAATTATTTCCAATAATTTAACTGAGGTAGCTGACGCTCTAACAGATATACTTTACGTCACTTATGGAGCAGGTCATGCTTTTGGTATAAATCTCGATAAGTGTTTTGACGAAGTTCAAAATTCTAACATGAGCAAATTAGATAGTGATGGAAAACCGATTTACAATGAAAGCGGAAAAGTTATGAAGGGTCCAAAATATTTCGAGCCTAATTTAGAAAAATTTGTAAAATGATGAAAGATACTTTTTATTGGATATTGATCGGCATAGCTATTGGATTATCCTTATATTTAGTTGATAAATATCTATTTTAAATTTCTTAAAAAAATATAATTTTCTTTTTTATTAATTGCTAAATAATATCCCTTTTTAATAAGAAATTTATAAATTGAATTTTTTTTTAATTTGAAATTTTTATTTTTTTCTTTACCCCAAATTTCAATACAAATGCTTTTGGGTTTATAACGTTTAAAATCCAGAGATTTTAAAACATCCAAATCTTTTCCCTCTGCGTCTATCGATAAAAAATCAATAACTTTATTTTTATATTTAGTTTTATCTAAAATACTATCCAATCTTTCAGACTTAATCTTTTTTACTTTATTTAAATCTTTTGATTTTAATAGTGAAATATACCCACTTAAAGGTTTATCGTAATAAAACTTAACTACGCCTTTTTTTAATGAAACAGCAGAATTAATATTTAAATCCTCTTTTCTTACAAAATTAAAAATCTTTATGGAAATTGAACTTATATCTACATTTACACCCCGCCAATTATTTTCATAAAGAAGATGGCAGTTATTAATTCTGAGCGGGTGGTGACATCCGACATCAACATAAAAATTTCCCTTTTTAATTTTCTTTAATATATATTTATCCTCCCCAGAGTCTGAATAGCTATCTTTTTTTTTGTGATAACTGTTTTTTATAAAAAGATTGTGCAATATATATACAAATGAAAAATATTTTATAAAAATTTCTTTAATCATTCATTACTTCACTTAGTTTTACTTTATAACTATCTTATATTAGAAAGTATTCAACTAATTAATGATTGATATTTTATATGCGTTTGCTTGAGAGTGCTTTAATTAAATTCTTACTATTTGAAAAAAATAATCCTGCTTTAAAAACCCATGTTTGACCAATTATCTTTTTTCTTAAATCTTTTAAGTTCTTCTTTAGAGGTTGGTCTTAATAAATAATAAAGAAGTATAAAAAAAACTATAATACCAAAAAAATATTCCATTCTCTTGTTTACTAAATTTTAAAAGTTGTTAAATGCGTCTTTTTACCTTAGGGGTGCGATAAGCACCCCCATATCTTTTGGTTTAAATTTGACTAGGTCTTTTCTTTAAATGTCCTAGAATTTTTCCTGAGTTTTTCCCAGACTTCACCAAGTATCCACTAGTACCATTAGCATTAGTTTTTACAGTTTTAAGTCCTCTGAAAATTAGCTGATTTTGCCTAGCATTCTTTGAGCCTCGGCTAAACCAACTAAGAACTCTTTGCATCCTTTTCATACAAACTCCAAGTTTATTTTTCCAAAACTCGCTTTTAACCGATGCGATATCGGCCTCTTTTTCACCATGAGATATGGTTAAGTAACATTAACAATTATTATTAATTTGTAAATAATTAATTAGGTTAATTTGGGATTTCCTTAATAGGTGTGCTTAAATTATGAAAAATGATAGGAATGTGTAATATCAAATAATGAAAAAAATAGCTGTAACAGGAGGCTCGGGGTTTTTTGGAAGTTATCTATTAGAGTATTTGATCTCAAAGGATTTAGAATGTCTTTCAATTGATATTAGGGATCCAGACATAAAAAAAAATGAATATGCATTTAAAAAAATTGATGTGTGCAATCAATTAGAATTAACAAAAAACTTGAATAATATAGATGCTCTATTTCATTGCGTTGCACAAGTCCCATTGGCAAAAAATAAAACTTTATTTAATAAGATAAATATTTTGGGCACTCGCTCGGTTTTAGACGCGAGCTTAAGTAAGGGAATAAAAAAAGTTATAATAATTTCATCAAGCGCTGTGTATGGAATTCCCCAGGTAAATCCTGTTAGCGAAAATAGCGTTGCTTATCCTTTAGAGGATTATGGAAAAACAAAATTAGCAGCCGAAAAAATTTGTTTTGAAAAAAAATATAAAAATTTAGACATAACCATTATTCGACCAAGAACTATTATGGGGCATGGTCGTCTAGGTATTTTTGAAATTTTATTTGAATGGATTAGTGAGGGTAAAAATATTCCAGTCTTAAATGGAGGTAAAAACGTTTACCAATTTATACACGCCAAAGATTTAGCTAAGGCGTGTTTAATTGCATCGAAACTCGAAGGTATCAATGTGATTAATTGTGGGACCAATGATTATTCTTCAATGCATGATTTATTAAATAGTTTATGTAAATATGCTAATACAGGTTCAAAATTAAAATCTTTACCGTTGAGTCTAGTAGAACCCTTAATGAATATCTTGTCTTTTTTTAAACTTTCACCTCTTGCTCCTTATCATGCTTTAATGTACGGGAGGTCTCTTTATTTTGATAACAAAAAACTTAAATCTTTAGGATGGTCCTCAGATTATTCAAATGATCGAATGTTTAGAGAAAGTTATGAATGGTATTTAAAAAATAAAGAAAAAATTGAGTTTGAGCAAAATAAAAGTGCTCATAAGAGCAAAGTAAAACAAAAAATTCTCAAATTAGTAAAATATTTTTTATGATTTTAAATAAACTACTACTGAAAACGAAAAAATTTTTTATATACGATATTATTGATTTTGCTATCAATCAGGAAAATGTAGAAAATTTAACTAAAACAGAGAAAGTAAAAGTTTTTTTGCATTATTTAAAAAGTCAACCAATTATAAAAATTTTTTTTATCGCTCAAATAATAATATTGAATATATATTCTTTACTAAGATATTTTAAATTTTTAGAAAAAAATACTGAGCAAAATAGAAAAATTATTTATGATAAATTTCAAAAATATAATTTTCTAAAATTTAAAAAAGTAATGGAATTAGTTTTGGCTTTAGTTTTTTTAGTAAAATATAACGATGAAAAACTAATAAAAGAAAAAAAAAATTTGCTATTTAAAAATAAAGGTCATTACGAAAATATAGTGATTGGATCAGGCCCAGGAGGTGCGGTGACCGTTAATACATTATTAAAAAATAAGCGAAAAACTTTATTAATAGAAAAAGGATATAAAACCAGCATACCTAAAACCAAACACCCAGCCCAAGAATTTTTTCATAAGTGGAAATATTCTGGATTATCCGGGTCAATTGGAAAATTTGATTTACAATATGCCTCAGCAGAATGTTATGGAGGGGGAAGTGAAATTAACAGTGGCTTATATCATCCAATAGATAATTTATTTATAAAAAAAATTGTCGAGAAAAATTTAATAGAGAACTTAAGTGAATTTGATGATGATTGGAGTGAAATAACTTCTAATGATGAAAAAAATAAATTAAATGAGAAAGATCAAAATCTTATCAATTATTTTGATAGCGGCTCTAGACATCTTGGCTGGCGTTATGAAAATGTAAAAAAATTTTATAAATCTAACGGAAGTCAAGATAAACAATCAATGTCCAAAACTCTACTTAAAGAAGCAGAGAATTATGGTTTAGAGGTCTTATTAAATCACGGTGTAAAAAAAATAAAAAAATTAAATAATCATTGGGAAATTTCTTTCTTTAATAAGAATAAAAAAATAACTTGCAATAACCTTTTTTTATGTTGCGGCACGCCCTATACATTGAATCTTTTAAAAAGAAGCGGAATATTACCTTGGAGATATAATGATAATTTTCATTTTCATCCAATGATAAAAATTGTAGCCAAATTTCCATTAAAAGTTAACAATAAAATAAATAAAAATGTAATTTCTTCACAAATAACAGAATTTTATCCAAAATATTTATTTGGAAATGCTGCTAGTGATATCCAATTTTTAAATATTAGCGCTATAGGAAATGCAGATTTCAGATCATGTGTAGAAAAAGATTCTGAGTATATGTCAATTCTACACTCTACATTTACTAATGGAAAATGTAGTTTTTTGAAAATTCCGTTTATAGATAATCCAATTATCACTTTCAACTTGAGTAAAAAAGATTTTCAAATAGTGAAAGAAGGAGTCTTTAATTTAATTAAATTTGCTTTCAAATCCGGGGCAGAATATGTTTTTTTAATTGACAATCAAAAAACAAAAATAAGTAGTTTTGAAGAGGATAAAATTAAAGAAATTTTGGAAAGTGCACAAATAAATTTTTCTTCGGTTCATTTACTTGGAGGCATAAACTTTGGAGAAAAACCAGAAAATTTATTTAATTCTTATGGTAAGTGTAAAAATCAAAAGTACTCAAACTTGTATGTTAATGACTCATCGTTAATTTCTGAAAATCTTTTGAAAAATCCACAAGGGGCAATTATGAGTTTAGCAAAAAGAAATATTCTTAATTTTATTGCAGAAACCAAAAATGATTAAAAACATTAAAGTTCTCAGATTTAATCATATTTTGAAAAATCTTTTAATTTTGGCTCCAATTTTAGGAGCCCAGGGTTTCGCAGTTGAATTTGATTATATTCTATTCATTAATGGTTTTGTCTCTTTTTCTCTTCTCACATTAATTTGTTATTTAGTAAATGATTATACAGATAAAAAAATTGATAAAAAAAATATTTTAAAAAAGGGACTGTCATCTCCTATAACTAGGCGTGACTTTTTCTCTATTTTAATTGTTTTACTTACGATTTTCTTATTACAGAGTTATTTTACTAAAATATTAATAAATTATTTTTTATTCATTTATTTTTTTAATTTCATTATTTATAATTTTTACCTCAAGAGAACTAAATATTTTGATTTGTTAATTTTAAATAATTTTTATATTATCCGTATTTTATTTGGAGCAGAGTTATTTAAAATCGACATAACTTTAGGTTTTTTGGCTTTTTTTTATTTTCTATTTCTTGGCTTATCGATATCTAAAAGAGTAATTCAAGTTACATCAAATAAATTAAAAATTGGAAATATAATTTCCCCTTATAATTTAAAGGATCAAATCTTGTTGAAAAATTTAGTTTTTTTAAGTTTTGTTATAACTTTTGTTATATTAATAATTTTTATACTAAATATTAATGAAATAATAAATTTGAAAGAAAATTTTTTCTTACCATCTTTTTTAAACCCATCAGAGGTTGCTGTACTATTTAGCTTTTATACTATTTGGATTATTAGATGTTTTATTTTAATAAAGCAGAATAGTATTGAAATCGATATTTTTAAATATTTTTTAAAAGACAAATTTAGCTACGTCCTGTTAGCAATCTATGCTGTAGTATTTATCTCTTAGCCAAAATTATCCAATATTGCGTCATATTAACTATTTTATTAAATTTTTAATTAATGTATTAAGGATAATATGTTTGAACTACCAAAGTTAGATTATAACAAAAAAGCTTTAGCTCCAATAATGTCTGAAGAAACTTTGGATTTGCATCATGGCAAGCATCATCAAACTTATATTACGAATTTAAATAATTTCATTGAAAATTCAGATATGAAAAAAATGTCTTTAGAGGAAATTATTCTTAGTTCTTATAAAGATAAAACCAAAGCCGGAATTTTTAATAATGCCAGCCAACACTGGAATCATATTTTATTTTGGAAATGCATGAAACCAAAAGGTGGGGGAGCTATGCCAGAAAAGTTGCAAAAAAAAATTACCGCTGATTTTGGGTCTATTTTAAGTTTTAAAAAAAAATTTTTACAAGCGGGTATCACACAATTTGGCTCAGGTTGGTGTTGGTTGTCGGTTGATAATGGTAAATTAGTCGTAAGCAAAACCCCGAACGCTGAAAATCCTTTAATCCATAATATGAAACCAATACTAGGCTGTGATCTTTGGGAGCATTCTTATTATGTTGATTACAAAAATAGAAGGCCAGAGTACCTTGAAAATTTTTTTGAAAAATTAGTAAATTGGGATTTTGTTGAGTCCCAGCTTGATTAATTTATAAAACTTTTTCAAATCCCTCAAAATTAGGAACTCCTATGTACAAGTCTCTGTGCTGTCCAGCATTTTTGTGAGCTAGTTTAAATGCTTCTGATTTTGTCCAATTTATAAAGTCGTCTTTGGAATTCCATATACTATGAGAAGCATATAAAGTATGATCTTCTTTTTCATCTCCCTTAACTAAATTAAAATCTTTAAAACCAGGAACATCTTTAAGATGCGTATCTCTATTTTTCCAGACATTTTCGAATTCTGTTTCTTTCCCCTTTAATATTTTAAACCTGTTCATTGCGATATACATAAATGTCTCCTAAAATTTGTCTAATCCTAAATAAGCAAAATAAAAAACTATAAGCCAGACAATTCCTTTGATTAAAAAAAAGGTAAATCCTCCGATTAAAAAATATTTTTTTATTTTTTTCATTACCAGGAAAATATCAATTATTAATTATTAAACGATGCGATATTTTGTTATTTTTCTTTTGGGGCTTTCTGTTGCTAGGTGCCCCTAACCCCAGATGTTCAAGTCAACTTGCAATTGCGTAGACTAATACAACAACAATAAGTATTTCCAAACCACTCATTTCGACTCCTTTCTAGATATTAGATTATATATCAAGGGACGTTATGTTGCCAGAAGCGCTTAACTGATTCCCTAGAATCCTCAAATACTAATAAAGCCATTATTGAAAAACACAGAAGTTCAACGAAAATTGCTAGTCATTTATGAGTGACTTTGTGATAAGATATATTGGTATGAACTTTTTTATTGTAGCTTTGGTTTCAGTTATTTTAGCAGCTGGAGTTTTTAATACTGATCCTAAAGATAGTGAAGGAAACAAAAAAACAGAGATAATAGTAAAGGAACCTTCAGAAACAAAACCAACTGAAGAAGAGGTTAAAGCTGAAGCACAAGCTCAGGTGGAAGCAGAAGCTAAAGCAGCAGCAGAAGCTAAAGCTAAAGCAGAAGCAGAAGCTAAAGCAGAAGCAGAAGCTAAAGCAGAAGCAGAAGCTAAAGCAAAAGCAGCATCAGAAGCTAAAGCAGAAGCAGAAGCTAAGGCAGCAGCGGAAGCACAGGAAGAGAGTAAAGAAATAGAGATTTCAAAAGACTCGGGAACAAACTACTTGAGATTAGCTTTATATTTATTTGGCTTAATACTAGTTATTTCGATAGGTGCATATTTTTATTTTAGACAACGAGATAATTTATCATCAAGAAGCTCAACTAGAACACCTGATAGTTCGAGAAGAGATTTTAGAGAAGAAGTCGTAGTTGAACCTCAAGAAGAACAGCCAACCGAAGAGGAAATTAAATCTGAACCTCAAGAAGAACAGCCAACCGAAGAGGAAGTTAAATCTGAACCTCAAGAAGAACAGCCAACCGAAGAGGAAGTTAAATCTGAACCTCA
>MDTG01388199.1_pt1 | contig 34499 bp, 35 predicted proteins | sample 811421 | NCBI WGS metagenome assembly MDTG01 (sample SAMN05326645, study PRJNA326480) | marine metagenome | isolation source: seawater | place: Pacific Ocean: South East | collected 2011
GGTCGGGGGTTCAAGTCCCTTCACCAGCTTTTTTACATTAGATAAAAAGATAAAAAAAAATCAGATTTTCAAATTTTTGAAAATCCGATTTTTTTTTTTAAATTTAAATTATAAACCTGCTTTAACTGTTTCTACTGCTTCTTTAAGTGTAGATTCGGCAGTTTCATCAAATTTACCTGATGATGCAATACTTTGCCCATATTCTGGTTTTGATGAACTTAAGTATTCCATTAAGTTTGTACTAAATGCTTTAATTTGTGATACTTCTAAATCATCTACTAAACCATTAATACCAGCATATACAATTGCTACTTGTTCTGCTACTGAAAGTGGAGAACCTTGTGGTTGCTTAAGTAGCTCACGTAAACGTTGACCACGTGCTAATTGATTTTGAGTGGCTTTATCTAAGTCTGATGCGAATTGAGAAAATGCTTCTAATTCAGCAAATTGTGCTAATTCTAGCTTTAATTTACCAGCTACTTGCTTCATTGCTTTTACTTGGGCAGCTGATCCTACACGTGATACCGAAATACCTACGTTTACTGCAGGACGAATACCTGAGTTGAATAAATCACCTGACAAGAAGATTTGACCATCAGTAATTGAAATCACGTTAGTTGGAATGTATGCAGATACATCACCCGCTTGTGTTTCAATAATTGGTAGTGCTGTCATACTACCACCACCTAGTGCGTCACTTAATTTAGCTGCACGCTCTAATAAACGTGAATGTAAGTAGAATACGTCACCTGGGTATGCTTCACGTCCTGGTGGACGACGTAATAATAATGACATTTGACGGTAAGCTTGTGCTTGCTTTGATAAGTCATCATAAATAATTAGTGTTGCTTTACCTTTATACATGAAGTATTCTGCAATAGCAGCACCTGTATATGGTGCAATGTATTGTAATGTTGCTGGATCATTTGCGTTTGCAGCTACAATTACTGTATATGATAGTGCACCTTTTTCTGTTAAAGTTGTAATAATTTCAGCTACAGATGATGCTTTTTGACCTACGGCTACATAAACACAAATTACATCTTCTGTTTTTTGGTTAATGATTGTATCAACGGCAATTGATGTTTTACCTGTTTGACGGTCACCAATAATTAGTTCACGCTGTCCACGACCAACTGGAATCATTGTATCAATTGCAGTGATACCAGTTTGCATTGGCTCGCATACTGATTTACGACTAATGATTCCTGGTGCCATTGCTTCAATTAAGTTTGACTCATCTGTTGCAATTTCACCTAGTCCGTCGATTGGTGCGGCTAGTGGGTTTACAATACGACCTAAGATTGCTTCACCAACATCAACCTGTGCAATTTTACCGGTTGCTTTTACGGTACTTCCTTCTAAAATATTTAGACCAGTTCCCATTAATACAACACCAACATTATCATTTTCTAAGTTTAGTGCAATACCAATTGAGCTATCTTCAAATTCTAGAAGTTCACCTGACATTACTTGATCTAGACCGTAAACACGTGCGATCCCGTCACCTACTTGAAGAACAGTTCCAACGTTATTTACTTGAACTTCCTTATCGTAACCTTCAATTTGTTCACGAATAATACTACTAATTTCGTCAGGACGAATATTAACCATATTTTGTTACTTACCTTATTAATTATTTAATGTAAATGAATTATTTTAGAATAAAGTTGTTTCTAATTGATCTGCTAGTTGTCTTAATTGACCTTTTAAACTTACGTCAATCACGCTTGAGCCAATTTGTACTTGTAATCCGCCTAAAAGAGTACGATCAACATTTGTTACAAGTTTAATTTCTTTTGCTCCTGTGCGTGTTCGTAATTGTGCAATTAAATCCATTTCTTGTTCTGGAGATAGTTCAAATGCAGAAGTTACTTGTGCAATTTTGATTTCTGCTAAATCATAAACAAGTTGTAGATATTTCTCTGCTACAGCTTGGAACATATTAATTCGATTACGTTCTACAAGAATCATTAAAAACTTTGTTGTGTTTTGGTTAAAGAATTGTGGTGCAATAATTTTTTCTAAAACACTCTTTTTTGAAGTTGCATCATATAGTGGATTACTTAAATATGCAGTTAATTCTTCATTTGTTTCAAATAATTCTAAAAGATCATTAATATCTGCTGTAACAAAGTCTACCGTGTGTGTAGAAACAGCTAAATCTAATAATGCTGCAGCGTAAGGGCTAGCTATCTTTGATGTTAGAATTTTATTACTCATTTACACCTCCTGATGAACCTACCATTTTAATACTTTCTTGCATATAACGACTTTGCTCATCTTCGGCACCTGTTTGTTTCTCAATTGTTGAGACAACTTGCTTTAAAGCTAAAAGCGAGACACTTTGTTTGATTTCACTTAAGATTAAGCGTTCACGATTTGATAATGTTGTTGCTGCATTTTTAAATCGTCGAGTTAATTCTGTTTTTGCTGTTTCGTAATCACTAATTAGTAATTTCGATTTAGTTGCAGCCGTTTCTTTTTGAATTTCTTCAATAATTACGCGCGCTTGTGAAAGTTGTTTCTTGGCTTCTTCTAGTCGACTTGTTGCTTCATTGAGACGTTTTTCTGAATCTTGAACACCACTCATAATTTCTGCTTGACGTTGTCCTAATGATTCAGATAAGAAATCACGACCTAAAATAAATAGACCGCCGCCTAGAATGATTTGGTTTACAATATTTGTTTCTAAAATATCAGTGTTGATACCAAATCCATTTGCAAGCATCATTGGTGCTTGTGCTAAAATTTCCATAGTTTTTAGTAGCGAGATAATTTAATTCAATACTAGCGAATGCTAAAAGTTTCAAAAACGTTGCAATTATGCACGTTGAGTAAATAGTTTTGTAACCATTTGATTACTTAGCGAGTCAATTTCTGAGCCTAAACCAGCTAAAACTGTTTCTTTTTTTGCCGCAAAATTTTCTAAAATTTTTCCAACTAAAGTATCAATACTTTTTTGAGAAAGTGATAATTCATTATCAAAACTTTCTTTTTGCACTTTTTTAAGTTGTGAAATTTCTTGTTGCGCTTCTTTTTTTGTTGACGCAAGTTCTGTCTCATATTGCGTTGTTAATTCTTCTGCTGTAATAAGCATTTCAGAAGCTTTACTTAAATTATCAAGAATATATTCATTTCGTTGATTCATTAAAGTAATTAATGGATTATATAATATTGAATTTAGTATAAACATTAATACTAAAAATTGCAGTGCTACTAATGGTAAAGTTGCACCGATATCAAATAATCCTCCTGGTCCACCTTCTTGCGCTAGAAGAATAAAAATTTGTTCGTTCATAACTTTTCAATATTATTCATATTTATAAAAATAAGCTAATAGAATTAATGCCAAGACATTTGAACAGATTTCTGTCAAATGTCTTGGCATTGATTTTAGCTAGTGAATGGGTTAGCGAATAATAGTGATAATGATACTACTAGACCGTAAATTGTTAAGGCTTCCATGAAAGCTAAACTTAGAAGTAGTGTACCACGAATTTTGTTTTCAGCTTCAGGTTGACGTGCAATACCTTCAACAGCAGCACCAGCTGCTTGACCTTGACCAATACCAGGACCGATTGCAGCTAAACCAACAGAAAGACCAGCAGCTACTACAGATGCTGCAGAAATAAGTGAATCCATAATAAATTACCTATGTATAAATAATAAATGTAATACTTACGTTAAACTAACAGGTTTCTTTTTTCTTTTTTAAGTTAACTTTTTAAATTTATTCAACTGCTTCTGCTATATATGCAGCGGCTAAAGTTGAAAAGATAAGTGCTTGTACAGAACTAGCAAATATACCTAATCCCATAATTGGAAGTGGGATAAATAGTGGTACTAGTAATGTTAATACACTTACTGTTAACTCATCTGCTAATACGTTACCGAATAATCGGAAACTTAATGATAGGGGTTTAGTAAAGTCTTCTAGAATATTAATTGGTAGAAGAATTGGTGTTGGTTCAAGGTAACGTTTAAAGTAACCTAAACCTTTCTTTCTTAGACCACCATAGAAGTAAAAAACGGATACCAGCAGCGCAAGTGCTACGGTAGTGTTAATATCATTTGTGGGTGCAGCTAACTCGCCTTCAGGAAGTTCCAAAACCTTCCATGGAATAAGAGCACCTGCCCAGTTACAACCAAAAATGAAAAGAAATAATGTACTAATAAAAGGAACCCAAGGACGATACAGACTTTCACCAAGTTGATTTTTCGCGATGTCTTGCGTAAATTCTAGTACTGACTCCATAAAGTTTTGCCAGCCTTTTGGAATTTGTTCTGTTGATGAGGTACCCGCTAATGCAGCACCTAATAATAGAGCGATTACAAACCAAATCACGATAAATACTTGACCGTGGACTGAAACTCCCCCGATATTCCAATAATAGTGAACGCCGACTTCTACGCCGCTTAATTGCATAGAAGAAGTATTCATTAAACTAAAAGGGTACATAAAAGTTAGGCAAAAGTATTTTATACAATATCATTATAACGATTATGTACTCATATAAAGTCAATTTCTATCCAATTGCAATTAATTTAGTTTTCTGCACTTACGGAACCATTCAGAATACTTTTGCCTAATGTCTTTAAAATTAATTTAATTGAGCCAATTGAATCATCATTTCCTGGAATTGGGATATCGACTAAATCAGGATCACAATTAGTATCTAAAATTGAAATAATTGGAATATTTAAATTGATTGCTTCGTTGATAGCTGTTAATTCACGACGTTGATCTACAACAATCATAACATCTGGTACACGTGGCATTTCTTTTATTCCACCTAAATGTTTTTGTAGCTTTTCAAGCTCTTTTTTCATATTTGCAGCTTCTTTTTTTGGCAAAATATCAAAAATTCCATCGATTTCTTGTTGTTCTAGAAGTTTTAATCTTTCAATTCGTTTTTTTACTGTTGACCAGTTTGTTAGCATTCCACCTAACCAACGATGGTTTACATAGTATGAATTGCAATTTTTTGCTTCTTGAGCAATCGTTGCTGCAGCTTGTGGTTTTGTTCCTACAAATAAAAATATTTTATCGTTTTGGGCTGCAGTATTTACAAATAAACTTGCTTCATTCAGTAATTGTGATGTTTGAACAAGATCTAAAATATGAATTCCATCTCGTTCTGCATAAATATATGGAAACATTTTTGGATTCCATCGATTTGCTTTGTGACCGAAGTGTACTCCAGCTTCAAGTAATTGGGCTAATTGAACAGTAGCCATAATAAAATTCTCCCTTATTTTAATAAGTGTTTTTTCTGTCTATAAATTTTACCACAATAATTTTTTTTTTTAAAGTTTTTCTCTTATGGATTTAAATTTGGTCTAAATCCTGTACCAACTGGTATTAAACGCCCGATAATAACATTTTCTTTTAAACCTCTTAACCAATCAATTTTTCCTTCAATAGCTGCTGAAGTTAAAATTTTTGTTGTTTCTTGGAAACTTGCTGCAGATATAAAACTATCGGTAACAAGTGATGCTTTTGTTATTCCTAATAAAATTGGTTGATATGTGGCTAGAATTTTATTAGATTGTTCTAAAATTTCATTAATATATTGGATTTGTTTTAATTCAATAAGTTCTCCGGGCAATAAAAAACTACCTCCTGTCTTATTAATCTGAACTTTTGATGTTATACGTTTGATTATGATTTCTAAATGTTTATCTGCAATATCTACACCTTGTGAATTGTATACTTGTTGTACTTTTTGGATTAATAATAATTGAATATTTTTAAAACTTTGATATGCTGCTTCGTAGTCACTTCCAAAATTTCTATAATAGTTAAAGTAAGTAATCAATAAATTATGTGGATTTACTGAACCTTCAGTTAATGGATATCCTACATAGACATAATCATTCTTTTTAACAATAATAGCTTTATTGGTTTTTTTTCGGTTTAGAGTATATGAAATCGTTGATTTCTGTTCAGTTTTAGTATTCTTATCTATTTTTGTAGTATTTGCTAGTAAAGTAATTGTTGATAATTTTTCAAGATTAGAATTATTTATACTTTTTACAATTCCTGGTGTTTCACTCAATAAAGCTGGATTTTGGGGTTTTCTTGCTTCTAAGATTTCTTCAATTTTTGGTAAACCTTGAACAATATCGCCAGTTACAATTTGTTCATAGTTTATTGACCCCAAAATTTCTTCTTTTTTTATAAAGCTGCCAGATTTTTTATAGAGTTGTGTTCCCTCAGTAAGAAAGAAAGGTGTTCCTTTATGAATTTTTAATTTTTTGGTGCTTATTTCATCAACTTTACCTGAATGGTTAATTTTTAATAATGGGGAAATTTTATCTCCCATTTTTACCATATCGCCTTCTTTTGGATAAAAATAACTTTCTTCGTTATTATGAAGTGAATAATTTTCTTTATTAATTAATAAAAGTTGTTGATTTATTAATTTTAATTTTTTAATTCTTTCAATTTCTAAATTAGTGTCTGGAACGGTAGAAATATGACCAAGTACAGTTTGCGGTTCAATATATTGGTAATTTTTAACACATAATGTTAATTTTAATTTTTCATCTATAAGTTTTTTTGATAAAAAATTTAAAATATTAATCGCTTCTTCTTTCATTAAGGCTAAGTTATAATTTTCCGTATTATGTTTATCCTTAACTATTTTATATATATATTTTGTTTTGGGATCGGTTAATGTTTCTATATTTTCCAGCCAAATTGAAGAATTAACTAAATCAAAACTTTCTTTTTTCTTTGTTTTTGATTTTGTCGTTAAAGAACTCGTAATATTGAAGTTTAAGTCTTTATTTATTTGTTCTAATGCATTGTTGAGTTCTTTTGAATTAGGTTTCGCTATGTTAAATTCTTGGATTGGACGTAGTATCATTCCGTGATAATTTTTGATTTTAACAATTTCAATAAATGTTAAATATTCGACAATTATGTCATCAAAAATAATTTCCCCAGGAAAATATATTTTTTGATGTAATTCATTTAATTTTTCAATTTCTTGATCGTTTAATTTTTTATACTCGAAAAATTCACCGGGTTTGATGTTGATTTCTTGTAGTATTTGATTAGATTCTTTTGTTTCTAAAAATCCACTTGTTTTAGAAAAAACATCATTTATTAATTCAGTTTCAGTATTTTCTAATTTTGTTTGGTTTGTGACTAATAGGAGTGATTTATCTCGATTAATAATATGTGTTTCTTGGGGAACAAATAGGATTTTTCCATTTTTAACGATAATTTCTGTTCCTAATTTTGAATTATATTCTAAAAAACTTTTATCTTTGGGATAAAATATTTGTCCACCAGTTTCTGTTTTATATCTATTTTCAGTTTTTGTTGCGAATAAAAATTGGGACTGTTTTAATTTTTTCGGTAATTTTTGAAGTGTATATTGTGTTCCGTTTTCTGTTTCCAGAATAAGGTTATTATCTTTTTTATTTCTATAAACAGGTAACTTAATTAGGCTTAAACAATTAATAATTTTAAAATTTTCAATTTGAGTATTCGTGTTATTTTTTTCAAGTTTGACAATTCCTTCATTTTTTGAAATTATTTTAAAACTTGCTAAGTTGTCGTGTTTTGAGGTTGTTTGATCTTTTTCGAATAAATTAATACAACTATTATTCGGAATATCATATAACGCGCCTTCTAAAATCCAAGCAATATTTGAATCTTTTTCGATTAGTACTTCACCAGAATGGTTTGCAGTAATATTTTTTCGTGCTTGGGTTGTTTGTTGATTTTTTACTGGTAATTCCGCTAATAGATCACCCGCTTTCACAAAACTTTTATTTTTGATAAAAATTGAACTATCAGCAGGAAGTTTTGTTTCAATGTTATTGTTTTTATAGTCTGTAATAGTGAATGTTGTTTCACGTTCTAAAAAATTTATATCACTTCCATAAATTGTACGGTGTGGTCTAGTTTGTAAATTTGAATTAAATGATAAAAATCCTGTTTTTTTGGCGCGGATTTGTCTACTCGGGTCAGCTGTAAAAATTCCCCCGGTATGGAATGTTCGCATTGTTAATTGCGTTCCTGGCTCACCAATTGATTGAGCAGCAATAATTCCTACTGCTTCGCCTAAATCAACTAATTTACCGTGTGATAAATTCCAGCCATAACATTTTTGACAAATCGATCGTGTTGATTCACAGGTTAGTGGTGATCGTAATCGAATTGATTTTATATTTTCTTGGATTAATTTATCAGCGATTTCTGGTGTTATTTGTTCGTTTTTTTTAATTATTAATGAATTAAAGTTATGGGTATATATATCTTCTGCACTTGTTCTACCTAAGATTTTTTCAATAAATGTTTTATTATTATTTTTATAGTAAACACGTAATGAACGTTTCGTGTGACAATCTGGCTCTCGAATTATCACATCTTGGGCAACATCAATTAAACGTCGAGTTAAATAACCTGAATCAGCTGTTCTTAAAGCTGTATCCACAACTCCTTTTCGAGCTCCATAGGCTGACATAATATAATCGGTTATTGTTAAACCTTCTCGGAAATTATGAATAATGGGAATATCGATGATTTGACCGTTTGGGTCAGACATTAAGCCACGCATACCTACTAATTGTCGAACTTGAGATAAATTACCTCGTGCTCCTGAAAATGCCATTAAATAAATAGAGTTTAATGGATCTGTTTTTCGAAAATAATCTACAACGTTATTTTTTAATGTTTCACTGGTGTTGTTCCAAGTATCAATAACTTTTTGAAATCGTTCAACCGAGGTAATTTCTCCACGTGCATAGGCAAGATCTGAGTCTAAAATTTCATTTTGCGATAATGTTAGTAAGTCTTTTTTCGTTGGTGGTATTTTTAAATCTTCTACACTAATTGAGATACCTGCTAAAGTAGCGTAATGAAACCCAAGTTCTTTCATTTCATCCGCTAATTCACTAGCGCGGCTTATTCCGTAATTTGTAAATGCTTCATAGATAACTTGTTTTAGTTCTTTTTTACTAAAGGTTTGATTTTTAAACTTTATTTTTTTCACCATTATATTAAGATTCTAAATATAAATTTTTTAATATTGTTGTATTTAATAAAATTCTTCCTGGTGTTGTTCGAATGTATTTTGTGCCATTTATTGTGTTAAATTGTAGCTCTGAGTTGTTTATATCTTGAGTGTTTTTTACATCTATATCTAGAGTTTTTACCCAAATTGGCGTATGAACGGTCAGCTTTTTTTGTTCATATGCTAATATTGCATCTTCATAATGCGCAAAATAATGATTTGCATTTTTGGTTGCGGTTGGATTATCTACTGTTAAGTAATAGCATCCTAGCACCATGTCTTGACTTGGTAAGATAATTGGATCACCTGTTGCAGGTGATAAAAAATTATTTGGTGCTAACATAAGTGTTTTTGCTTCTAATTGTGATTCTAGTGAAAGTGGTACATGTATAGCCATTTGATCACCATCAAAATCTGCATTAAATGCTGGGCATACTAAAGGATGTAACTGTATTGCTCGTCCTTCTACAAGAATTGGTTCAAAGGCTTGTATTCCTAATCGGTGTAATGTTGGTGCACGGTTTAATAAAATGGGGTGTTCTTTTAGTATATTTTCTAAAATTGTCCAAATTATTGGTTCTCCGGTTTGAATTAATTTTTTTGCTAATTTCATATTACTCGCTAAACCATGAATAATTAATTGATGAATTATAAATGGTTGAAATAGTTCTAGCGCAATTTCATGTGGTAAACCACATTGATTTAGTTTTAATGATGGTCCAACAATAATTACTGAACGTCCTGAATAATCTACTCGTTTTCCAAGTAAATTTTGTCGGAATCGTCCATGTTTACCTTCAATAATGTCAGATAATGATTTTAGTGCACGATTGTGAGCACCCAAAGCTTTACGTCCACGTTTTCCGTTATCAATAAGTGCATCTACTGCTTCTTGAAGCATTCGTTTTTCATTATGGACAATAATTGCGGGTGCATAAATTTTTAATAGGCGTGCTAGTCGATTATTTCGAGTAATTACTCGACGATATAATTCGTTTAAATCTGAAGTTGCAAATCGTCCGCCATCTAATTGCACCATTGGGCGTAGTCCCGGTGGAATTACCGGGATTACATCCAGAACCATCCAACTTGGGTTTGAACCTGTTGCTAGAAAATTCTCAATTAATCTAATTCGACGAATTAATTTTTCGCGTGTTTCCTTATTAGTAATTGAATTTTGATCCGTATTTTCATCAAATAATTTATGACCATGATCTAATAAACTTAAAGCTAGTCTATTTTTAATAATTTCTTTTTCGAGATCTAAATTTTCGAGTAGATATTTTATTGCTTCAGCACCAATTTTTGCTCCTGGATTTTCGAATCCGTAATTGTCGTTGTCGGGTGAATAAAGGTAATCTTCAAAATTTAAATTATTTTCTAAATTATTTTCCACATTTTGTATGGAAACGTGATTTAAAACAAGGTATTGATTAAAATAAATGATTTCTTCTAACGTTCGTAATCGTCGTTTAAGCAATAAACTTAAATAGCTTGGTATTCCCTTTAAATACCATACATGAGTTACTGGAGAAACTAAATCAATGTAGCCCATTCTATGACGACGAACACGTGATTCTGTAACTTCTACACCACATCGTTCACACACTAGTAGTTCGTTAGGTTCAACACGTTTATATTTTCCACAATGACATTCCCAATTTTTAACTGGCCCGAAGATTTTTTCACAAAATAAACCATCCATTTCGGGCTTAAAAGTACGATAATTTATTGTTTCCGATTTAGTGACTTCTCCTACGATTTGTCCATTTGGAAGAGTTCTTTGCCCCCATTCTTTAATTCGTTTTTGGGAAGCTAAATTTATTTTTATATAATCAAAATCATATTTAAAATTCATTCTTATTTAATAATCCTATTTTATTTCGATGGATTTATAGTTTGGTAAGAATTTTGTTTTATTGGATTTTTCCATAATATCAATTTCTATACCCTCTGTTTCTCCGATAAAATCTTTTTGAATTTTATACATACTAATATCTAGACCTAATGATTGAAGTTCTAAAATTAATACTTTAAATGACTCCGGTATACCAGGTTTTGGAATTGGTTCACCTTTTACAATTGCATTTAAGGCTTCATTTCTACCGTGCATGTCATCAGATTTTAATGTTAGTAATTCTTGTAGTGTATGAGCGGCACCAAATGCTTCAAGTGCCCAAACTTCCATTTCTCCTAATCTTTGTCCACCTTGTTGTGATCTACCACCTAGTGGTTGCTGGGTAACTAAAGAATATGGACCTGTTGAGCGAGCATGAATTTTATCATCTACTAAGTGAACGAGTTTTAGAATATAACTTTTACATACCGTTACTGGATTATCTAGATATTCTCCAGTTCGCCCATCTTTTAAACGAATTTTTCCAGGCGAATATGTATTATAAAGCCATGGTGTTTTCTTATATTTTTTTGCTTTTTTCAATGAATTGTTGATTAGAATACGAGATGCTTCATTACCATACATTTCATCGAAAGGCATAATTTTAAATCGTGTATCTAAATTATCCCCTGCAAAACCAAATAATCCTTCAAAAAGTTGACCTACGTTCATGCGTGATGGTACACCTAATGGGTTTAAAATCAGATCCACAGGTTTACCGTTTGGCAAATAAGGCATATCTTGACGTGGTAAAATTCGTGAAATTATACCCTTATTTCCGTGTCTTCCTGCGATTTTATCTCCAACTTGTATTTTTCGCATTTGAGCTAAAAATACTCGTATAATCGAGTCTGTTGATGCGGGTAGTTCATCTCCATTTTCACGTGAAAAAATACGTATATCTAAAACACGTCCATAACTTCCATTCGGAACTCGTAAAGAATTATCAATTACTGATTGTGCTTTTTCACCAAAAATTGCCCGTAATAATCGACCTTCTGGAATTTCGTCGGCTTCTTCACTTGGTGTAATTTTTCCAACTAAGATATCTCCAGCTTTGGCAAATGTTCCTTTATAAATTATTCCATTTTCGTCTAAATTTTTAACGGTTTGTTCATTTACATTTGGTAAGTCTCTTGTTAATTCTTCGATTCCGGTTTTTGTTTCTCGTACCTCTAAATCATATTTTTCGATATGAATTGATGTAAATAAATCGGCATATACTAGGCGTTCATTAATAAGGAGTGCATCTTCATAGTTATAACCTTCCCATGGCATATAAGCTACCGTAATATTTTGTCCAAGTGCGGTTTCACCACCTTCAGTTCCTGGTCCATCGGCAATAATTTGCCCCGATGTTACATATTCTCCTTTCCATACGATTGGTCGTTGGTTTATACAGGTATCTTGATTTGAGCGAATATATTTTTGAAGAGTGTATAGTGTTTGTTTTCCTAAATTATCTTGAACAATGATATAGTCATTTGAAACATCGATAACCTGTCCCTCGGTGTAGCTTATGACAACCATGCCTGCATCAGTTGCTAATTGATTTTCTAACCCTGTTCCAATAATTGGTTTTGTAGGGTAAAGCAATGGTACAGCTTGACGCTGCATATTTGAACCCATTAATGCCCGGTTTGCGTCATCATGTTCTAAGAATGGAATTAAAGCAGCAGCTGATGAAATAATTTGAACTGTTGAAACAGCAATTAATTGCACATCAGTAGATAAAACTTGAATAAATTCTTGGTTATAACGAACAGTTAGTTGATCTTGTTTTATTAGGCCTGTTTCTTTTACTGGGGTATCAGCTGGTGCAATTTTTAGTTTATCTTCTTCATCAGCTGTTAAATAAATAGCGGGTTGTTGGTTTAAAACGACACCATTTTTTACTTGGAAAAATGGTGTTTCGATAAAACCAAATGAGTTAACTCGAGCATATACAGATAATGAAGATATTAAACCTGCATTTTGTCCTTCCGGTGTTTCAATTGGGCAAATTCGACCATAATGGCTAGGGTGAATATCTCGTACTGCAAAACTTACATGATCGCGACTAAAACCACCCGGTCCTAATCCACTAATTCGTCGTCGGTGGGTTAATTCTGCGAGTGGATTTGTTTGGTCTAAAAATTGTGATAATTGGCTTGATCCAAAAAATTCTCTCATCATTGAAATGATTGGTTTTGGATTTACCAGGGTTGTGACTTTTAAAACGTTTGGATCACAAATACTCATTCGTTCTGAAAGAATACGTTCTAGTCGTGTTAAACCTGAACGAAATTGTGTTTGTAATAACTCACCTACTGATCTTACGCGTCGGTTTTGTAGGTGATCAATATCATCAATTTCACCTTCTTTATATTCTAAGTTTATTAAAGCATCAATAATAGCTATGATATCCTGGTTTGTAACTTCATTGACACGTTTAGGGACATTTAGATTGAAGCGAGAATTCAAACGATAACGACCAACATTTCCTATATCGTAATATTTTGGATTAAAAATTCTTGTTTCAAAGAATTCTTGAATTTCTTGGGTATTATCTTGTGTGGTATCAAGGTTATCGTTTTCTTCAAGTAAATGTTGAAAAAATTCAGGGTATGTTAAACTACCTAAAATTTCAGTGATTGATATATCTAAAATTTTTAAAAATTTTATAACATCAATTTTTTCTGTCTTATCGATACTTACCATAAGACGTTTTTTCTTATCAATTTCAAACTTTAGCCATGACCCACGATTTGGAATTAATGTTGCACTATATAAAGGCGTACCTTTTTTAGAAAAATCTTCTTTATAGAAAATACCAGGGCTACGTATAATTTGATTTATTACAACTCGTTCACATCCATTTATTATGAATGTTCCACGATCCGTCATTAAAGGTAGTTCACCAATGAATACGTTTGTCTTTGTATTTTGTTTATTTAATGTGTCATTATTAAAAACGTTAATTGACATTGGAACATATATACGTACGGCATATGTTCCATCGCGACGTTTTGATTCGTTTATGTCATATTTAGGTTTACGAATCTTATATTCTTGACCGAAAAAATTTAATTCAATAATATTTGCAAAATCTGTTATTGAGGAAAATTTTTCTAATTCCTCACTTAAACCTTTTGATAAAAACCAACAAAAACTTGCGCGTTGGATTTCAACAAAGTCGGGTAGGGTAGTTAAGAAAGCCTTTTTATTCATAAAGATCCTTAATTATATTAAAACTATATTTAAATTATTTATTTCAATTTCGAACATTAATGAACTTTAAGTAGCAAGGCTTTATCGATGCTTTAGAATTTTATTTACTATTATCCTACTTGTACTAAATTTAAAGCATTGCGTAATGCAGATTTTTTACGTGCGGCTGTATTTTTATGTAAAACATTTACTTTTGTTGCTTTATCTAATTTGCTATAAATCATGTTTAAGTTATTCATTACAATATTTAAATTTTCTTCGTTTGGGTTATTTTTATATTGATCTAATGAAACAAGATATTTCTTGGTGAAAGTTTTAATGTTTGAAGAGTATGTTTTATTTCTTACTGTATTTCTCTTAGTGATATCAATTCTTTTAACTGCTGATTTTATGTTTGCCATGTTATGTAATAATTAGTATTTATCTTTAATTTCTTATGCTTTAAGTTTACAATACCCTTCTTTATAGAACAAGTTTAAATAATTTTTTTATTTAAACCTTGGAATTCCTTTAAAAATATGGGAAAATAATATATACATTATTTTATAAATTTAATATTAGATTAAAATGGCTAAAGCTAAAGGAACACGTATAGTGGTTACATTAGAGTGTACTGAATGTCGAACAAATGAAATGAAACGCTCAGCGGGGGTATCACGTTATACTACTAAAAAGAACCGAAAAAATACTCCCGAACGAATTGAATTGAACAAATTCTGTCGTTATTGTAATAAACATACTAATCATAAGGAAATTAAATAATAAAATATTATGGTAATATATAAAGCTAAGACGCGTGTATCGCCGATTAAATTAGATCAAACAATCAATTACAAGGATATTAATTTGTTAAAAACATTTTTGACAGAACATGGCAAAATTTTACCACGTCGTACTACTAATCTTACAGTTAAACAACAGAAAGAGTTAAAATCGGCGATTAAACGTGCACGTATTTTAAATTTATTACCTTTCGTTTTAAAAGATAAGAACTAAAGTTTTTTAAGAATATTGTTGCAAAGTAAATAAATTATTTTTTAATAACATCTAAGCTTTTTCTTTATTTAAAATTTAAAATAGTATTTATGATGATCAATATATATGTATGTATATGTAGATAAACAGTATTTAAGATAAAATTATTAAACATTAAAAATGGGTCGAGTACAAAAAAACGATAATTTTATCGATAAGACTTTTACAATTGTTGCAGATATTCTTTTAAAAGTTTTTCCTGCTAGTAAGCAAGAAAAGCAAGCTTTTTCCTATTATCGGGATGGTATGTCTGCGCAATCTGAGGGTGAGTACGCTGAAGCACTAGAGAATTATTACGAAGCTTTGCAAATTGAAGAAGATCCATATGATCGTAGTTATATTTTGTATAATGTTGGGTTAATTTATTCCAGTAATGGTAAATATTTAAAAGCACTTGAGTATTATCATCAAGCGTTAGAATTAAATTCTAATCTTCCGCAGGCCTTAAATAATATTGCTGTTATTTATCATTATCAAGGCGTTAAAGCTTCGGAAGCTGAAAATTTAGAAGTTGCAAAGAGTTTATTTGATAAAGCAGGTGAATATTGGAGACAAGCAATTCGCTTAGCACCTAATAATTATATTGAAGCACAAAATTGGTTAAAAACTACTGGTCGAACTTAGTAAATTTCACTATAATATATGTAGTTTATACGCTATAAAAGAGCGTAATTAGATTAAGAAACCTTATTTATTATCTGAATAGTAAAAATAGAATAAAATGCTTGAGACAAGTACAAAAACTGGTTATATTACACAAATTATTGGACCTGTATTAGATGTAGTTTTCCCTAGTGGTAATTTACCGAAAATTTATGACGCAATCGTCGTAACAACTGATGAAAAAACGGTTACATGTGAGGTACAGCAACTATTAGGTGATAATAAAGTACGTGCTGTTTCTATGAGTGCTACGGATGGTTTAAAGCGTGGCACTGAGGTAACAGATACTGGCGCACCAATTGCGGTTCCTGTAGGTGCATCAACTTTAGGTCGTATCTTTAATATTTTAGGTGTACCAGTAGATGAAGGTGCGGACTTACCTGCTGATGTAGAGCGTTCTCCAATTCACCGTGAAGCTCCAGCTTTCGTTGATCTTGATACCGCTCCGGCTATTTTTGAAACTGGTATTAAAGTAGTAGATTTATTAGCTCCATACCGTCGTGGTGGTAAGATTGGTTTATTTGGTGGTGCCGGTGTAGGTAAAACTGTACTAATTATGGAGTTAATTAATAATATTGCTAAAGCCCACGGTGGTGTATCAGTATTTGGTGGTGTAGGTGAACGTACTCGTGAGGGTAATGACCTTTACATGGAGATGAAAGAATCTGGTGTAATTAATGATGCAAATCTTACTGATTCAAAAGTGGCATTAGTTTACGGTCAGATGAATGAGCCACCTGGAGCGCGTATGCGTGTAGGTTTATCAGCTTTAACAATGGCTGAGTATTTCCGTGATGTAAACAAGCAAGACGTACTGTTATTCATTGATAATATTTTCCGTTTTGTACAAGCAGGTTCTGAAGTATCTGCACTTCTTGGTCGTATGCCATCAGCGGTAGGTTATCAACCAACATTAGCAACAGAAATGGGTGGTTTACAAGAACGTATTACATCTACAAAACTGGGTTCAATTACTTCAATTCAAGCTGTATATGTACCAGCTGATGATTTAACAGACCCTGCTCCAGCCACTACATTTGCACATTTAGATGCAACTACAGTATTATCTCGTGGTTTAGCTTCTAAAGGTATCTATCCTGCTGTAGATCCTTTAGATTCAACATCTACAATGTTACAATTAAGTATTGTTGGCGCTTCACATTACGAGTTAGCACAAAATATTAAGGAAACTCTTCAGCGTTATAAAGAATTACAAGATATTATTGCAATTTTAGGTATTGAAGAATTATCAGAGGAAGATCGTCTAGTAGTAGCACGTGCTCGTAAGGTTGAACGTTTCCTTTCTCAACCATTCTTCGTTGCTGAAGTATTTACTGGTTCACCTGGTAAGTACGTTTCATTAGAAGCAACAATGAAAGGTTTTAACATGATTCTTTCTGGTGATTTAGATGATTTACCAGAGCAAGCATTCTACTTAGTAGGTGATATTGATGAAGCTATTCAGAAGGCTGAGAGTCTTAAAGCAGAATAAAAATTTTTAGGAGCAAAGCCCAATGAGTTTAAAAATTCGTGTTATTACTCCTGACAAAATTGTTTGGAATACTCCCGCAGAAGAGGTTATTCTACCTAGTACTACAGGTCAATTAGGTATCTTATCAAGTCACGCACCACTAATTACTGCTTTAGAAATTGGTGTCTTACGTGTAAAGTTAGAAGATAGCTGGAAACCAATGGTTCTTTTAGGTGGTTTTGCTGAGGTTGAAAATGATGAAATAACAATTTTAGTTAATGGAGTTGAGGAAGTTACAGCTGGTGATTTAGCAGCTGCTAAATCTGCTTTAGAAGAAGCATCTGAAAAATTAGAAAGTGCTAAAACTGATAAAGAAAAGATTGAAGCTTCACAAAATTTAAAGCGTGTTTCTGCACGCGTTCAAGCATTAACGTTCTTGTAAAATATTTATTTTGATTAAGAAGATTCCTTTAACCAAAGTTAAAGGAATCTTTTTATAATACATAGTGTATTTAAATAACTATTTTCACAGTATATTTAATGTTTTTAATGAATTTATTAAGGGAGGTTATTAGTATATGTCGACCAACAATAGTTCATTTAATTTCATCTCAAATAGTCAGACTGAAAAGTTAAATTTAGAATTACCATTTACAGAACACGTTGAAGAGCTTCGTCAACGAAGTTTTCATGTAGTCAGTTTATTAGGCTTAATTTCTCTTTTAGCGTTCTTAGATATAAAACCCATTGTTGAATTATTAGAAACTCCCGTAGCTAATATTAGGTTTTTCCAATTATCACCAGGTGAATATTTTATAGAAACGGTAAAAATTGCCTTATATACTGGGTTAATTCTATCTAGTCCGATTCTTATAAGTCAAATTACCTTTTTTATTATTCCTGGATTAACATCAACAGAGAAAAAGCTAGTTTTACCTTTATTAATAGGATCGACCGTACTATTTTTCGTTAGTTTAGGTTTTTCATATGCATGCCTAATTCCTGCAGCTTTACAGTTTTTTATCACTTATAGTTCTGATGTTATTGAACCATTATGGTCATTTAGTCAGTATTGTGATTTTATTTTAGTTTTGTTTTATACAACTGGTATTGCGTTTCAAATTCCTATATTTCAAATAATTTTAGGAATTTTAGGCGTTGTTTCTGGTGCAACCATGCTAAAATTATGGAAATATGTAATTTTAGTTGCAGTAATTATTGGTGCAATATTAACACCTTCAACGGATCCAATTACCCAGATTTTATTATCTGGTGCAATTGTTCTGCTTTATTTTTTAGGGGCGGGAATTTTAATCTTGTTAAAACGTTAAGGTTAAAATTATGCAAAATTGTACGTAAAAAATATACCTATTTAAGAACTATTTTTGAATTTTATAAAATTATAAATGCAAACTTTTAATTGGAAAACCAGCCTAAAAAATTTATGTGCTGGTTCATTGATAGCAAGTTTATTTATTTCTACACAAGCTGCTTTCGCATTTCCTATTTATGCTCAACAAGCATATGCGAATCCTCGTGAAGCTAATGGTCGTATTGCATGTGCAAATTGCCATTTAGCCCAGAAGCCAGTAGAAATTGAAAGTCCACAAGCTGTTTTACCAAATTCAGTTTTTGAGGCTGTTGTTAAAATCCCTTATGATTTAAGCAGTCAGCAAGTTTTAGGGAGTGGTAAAAAAGGTGGTCTTAATGTTGGTGCCGTTGTTATCCTTCCAGAAGGTTTCAAACTAGCACCAGCAAACCAAGTACCAGCTGAAGTAAAAGCAAAGAATAAAGGTGTTTATATTTCACCATACAGTTCAACAGCTGAAAATATTTTAGTTGTCGGTCCGATTGCTGGTGAGAAGCATCAAGAAATTATTTTCCCGATTATTGCTCCAGATCCTGCTACCAATAAGGAAGTAAACTTTATTAAGTACCCGATCTATGTTGGTGCGAATCGTGGACGTGGTCAAGTAAATCCTACGGGTGATAAGACTAATAACAATACAATTCTTTCTCCAGTAGCAGGCCAAATTACTCAAATTGATTCGCCTGAAAAAGGTGGTTATACTGTAGCAATTAAAACTGCCTCAGGGGATACAGTTTCAGCAGATATTCCTAAAGGTTTAGAATTAGCTGTTTCTACTGGTAAAGTTGTATCAGCGGATACACCATTATCACTTAACCCAAATGTAGGTGGTTTTGGTCAAACGGAAACAGAAATTGTATTACAATCTCCAGCACGTATCTATGGTTACATGGCACTTTGTTTCTTTATTACATTAACTCAAATTTTCTTAGTTATTAAGAAGAAGCAATTTGAAAAAGTACAAGCTGCAGAAATGAATTTCTAAATGTTAAAACTTATTTCTACAAATTAAAGCCCACTCTTACAGGATGTAAGAGTGGGCTTTAATTTGTAGAAATAATATATAGTAATCTTATTCTAAATCCTTTCGGTTTGGGTTTCGAGATGGGTCACTAGAAAGAAAACCAAAGATGAAAAGTGAACAGAAGAAAGTAACAGTAGTATATACTAAAATTTTTAATGTTAACATAAATGAATTTCGATATAATTAAAATTTTGTATTCGGAATAGTCTAAAGTTTGATTAGAGATAGGTAATTTTGAAAGGCTGTTATTTTTGGTTTTCTGGATTTTTTATTATCTTAAACCCGAATTAAAATATGTATAATTTTGAATGAGTTTTCAAATTTGTTTCAATTTTTTGTGTTTTAGATATCCATTTTCCTTTTTAACTTGATTATTCAAGAACTTAACTATAGCTTCACTTAATTGTATTCCATTATAAAATTATTTTAGTGTTTAGATCAGTGTTGTATTAAAAACTGAATCACTCACATAATTCTATTATAAGCTAAATTTGATAATTCTCTTAAAATGTTAGATCTTTACGTTTTACTGCTTGACTTTGATCATAATTTAAGTCACGTAATTTTTTCAACATTTTTTCAAAATATTCTTGAAGATAGTTTTCTAATGATAGTAATTCTGTTTCTTGAAATTGGAAAATTTCATACAGTTCATTTCTAGATTGTAGTGGTGTTGAATTACTATTTAAAACCTCACTAAAAGCTAATCGATCTTGAATACCCCACCCCCATTGAGAAAAAGATATAAGTTGACGAATTATACTTAAAAGTGCTAATGGTGTAAAACTTACCTGAGCTTCTTGTCCTGAAAGTTCTTCACATAATTTGATAATATCTTTTGAACCCCAATCTTTTGGCCCAACAAGACTAAATGTTTTATTTTCAGTTTGCTGAAGTTTTAGACTTTTCGTGCAAAATTTAGCTGCATCTTGAGTATTTATGTAAGAAAGTGTAGCTGCATCTTGTGTTGTAGAAACAGCTTGTTGTTCTAAAATTGGAATAGCATATTGACTAATAATACCCTGATAAAACCCAGATAATTGAAAAATTGTATAGGGAACTTGTGATGTTCTTAATAATTTTTCAACGACTGATTTTAACCGCATTAATGGGATGTTAGGAAATTTTTCATTATTGATGATTGAGAAAAATACGTAACGCTTGATATTAGCAACTTTAGCCGCCTTGATTAAAGCAATTTTACCAAGTAAATCTACTTCTTTTAATGTTGCAAATTCTTCTTCTGGACGTAATGTTGCGGCATCAATTACGGTCGTTATTCCTTTTAATGTATTTGGTAATGTTTCAGGTAATTTTAGATCACCATAAATTAATTCAGCACCCCATTCTTTGAGGAAATTTGCTTTTCTTATATTGCGGACTAGACAACGTACAGGATAACCTTCATCTAAGGCTTGGCGTACAATTTGTCGCCCTAATGTTCCTGTACCGCCTATTATTAATATTGTCATAAAAAATTTATATTAATTCTTATCTGTATTTAGTATAACAATTAATTAGATGATTTAGTATTGCTGAATTAAATTTAAGATAAAATAATTTTAGTCATTAATAAAATAATTTGCTAGGTAGGAAGAGACTCGAACTCTTATTGTTTTTTTAGCCTATTACTTGATATTTATATCAATTTTATGGCCTACCTAATTAAATTTAGTAAAAATTTAGTTTGTAGTTAAGTTTGTTACTAGATAACGAATAACATTTTTATCTAATTTTAATTTTGTTTCATATAATGGAAGAACTTGCGGTGAAGATGTGAAATACATTTCAATAAAATAGCCTGTTTTTGTTTTTTTTGTTGTATAGGCAAAATCACGTCGACCACGTGATATTACTGAAATATCAGATGCTCCTAATTTTTTTAATTGTTGTGCGTAGCTAAATGCAATCTCTTTTAATTCTACTTCGGTGCAGTGAGAGGATAAAACAACCATTGATTCATAGATGTTTTTATCTGTTAAAACTTTCATATTTATTTTTTAAAAGTAATTAATATTTAATTTAATTGTATCAGAAAGAAAATCTTATTGTAAATAGGTTATTTTTTCACTTATAATATGTTGTAATGACCTATAACTATTGTTATAGAGAGCATTTTGCCTAATTGTGAAAAGAATAGAGAAAATAAAACTTTTATGAGTAAAGTTTACGATTGGTTTGAAGAGCGTTTAGAAGTTCAAGCTATTGCTGATGATATTACAAGTAAATATGTTCCGCCGCACGTAAATATTTTTTATTGCTTTGGTGGTATTGTTTTAACATGTTTCTTAGTACAGGTTGCAACTGGTTTTGCAATGACATTCTATTATCGTCCAACGGTAACAGAAGCATTTGCTTCAGTTGAATACATTATGACTCAAGTTAATTTTGGATGGTTAATTCGTTCAATTCACCGTTGGTCTGCTAGTATGATGGTACTTATGATGATTTTACACGTATTTCGTGTATATCTAACGGGCGGATTTAAGAAGCCACGTGAGTTAACATGGATGACGGGTGTTATTTTAGCTGTAGTAACTGTATCATTTGGTGTAACAGGGTATTCATTACCTTGGGATCAAGTTGGTTACTGGGCTTGTAAGATTGTAACTGGTGTACCAGAAGCAGTTCCTGTTGTAGGTACTCCATTATTATTCTTATTACGTGGTGGTGTAAGTGTTGGTCAGTTAACGTTAACACGTTTCTATAGTGCACATACATTTTTACTACCTGTAGCAGCTGCGGCATTAATGTTAGCTCATTTTTTAATGATCCGTAAGCAAGGTATTTCTGGTCCATTATAAACTGAAATTAAGATAAATTTTAAAATATATTAACTATGAGTGTTATTAAAAAACCGGATTTAACTGATCCAAAATTACGTGCAAAGTTAGCTAAGGGTATGGGTCATAATTATTATGGTGAACCAGCTTGGCCAAATGATTTATTATATATTTTCCCTGTTGTAATATTAGGAACTTTCGCAATTCTTATTGGTTTAGGCGTTCTTGAGCCTTCAGCACTTGGTGAAAAAGCAGATCCATTTGCTACACCTTTAGAAATTTTACCTGAATGGTATTTTTTCCCTACATTTAATTTATTACGTGTTTTACCAAATAAATTACTTGGTGTACTTGCAATGGCTGCTGTACCAGCAGGTTTATTAACGGTTCCATTTATTGAGAATGTTAATAAATTCCAAAATCCATTCCGTCGTCCATTAGCTATGGCTGTATTCTTATTTGGTACAGCATTTGCTATTTGGTTTGGAATTGGTGCTTGTTTACCGATTACAGATGCCGTTACACTTGGTTTATTCTAAATTATTTCATTTCCGAATTTAAAAAAAGCACAACCATGATTTAAAAAATATTAAATCATGGTTGTGCTTTTTCATTTTAATCAGATGTTATTTAAGTTCTGCTTTACCACCAGCTTCTTCAATTTGTTTTTGAGCAGTTTCTGCAGCATCTTTACCTAATGCTTCTGCTACTACTTTTGGTGCTGCTTCTACAAGTTCTTTTGCTTCTTTTAATCCTAAACCTGTAATACCACGTACTACTTTTAAGATTGCAATTTTCTTATCTGCTGGAACTTCAGCTAATAATAAATCAAATTCTGTTTTTTCTTCAACTGCTTCAGCTCCGGCGTCACCCCCACCGGCTGCGCCTGGCATCATTACCATTCCACCACCAGCTGACGCATCAACGCCAAATGTTTCTTCAATTTTTTCTACTAGTTCCGCTGCTTCTAATAAAGTTAGCGTTTCTAGTTTTTCCATAATTTCTGCAATCTTAGACATAATAATCCTTATATAATTTTTTTTGAGTAAACTGAACAATAATTTTTTAAAAAATTAAGAAAAATCTTCAAAATCTAGGTAAATAGCTGGACCCATTGTTGAACAAATTGTTACTTTTTTAATATATTTACCTTTTACACCGGATGGTTTATTTGTTTCAACAGAATTAAAAAAGGCTTTAAAATTTTCATTTAATTGTGTTTCAGTAAAATCGGCTTTACCAAAACTAATGTGTACGATACCTGTTTTATCCGCACGATATTCTAGTTTTCCTTTCTTAAATTCTGATATAGTCTGATTTAAATCTGTTGTTACCGTTCCGGCTTTTGGTGATGGCATAAGACCTTTAGGTCCTAATACACGTCCTAATTTTGCCAGTTTTGGCATCATATCGGCTGTTGTCACTAATAAATCAAAATCTAGAATACCTTTACTAATATCTTCAATTAGATCTTCGCTACCAAATACATCTGCTCCAGCTGCTTCCGCTTCACTCACTCGATCTGAAGCAACTAATGCTCCAATTCGTATGGTTTTTCCAGTACCGTGTGGTAAAACAACTGTTGTTCTTAATTGTTGGTCCGCATATTTTGGATCTATATTTAATGAAATATGTGCTTCAATTGATTCATTAAATTTTGCAGATGCAACTTCTTTGACTAATTGCATTCCTTTTTCAATAGTATATGTTGATGTAAAATCAACTTTTTCTTTTGCTGTTTTAAGTCGTTTAGACAATGTTTTCATAGTTTAAATTATGAATAATTTAGAATAAAAATTTAATCTGTTTGAATAGTGATACCCATGTTATTTGCAGTTCCTTGCACAATTCGCATAGCACTTTCTAGATTGTTAGTATTTAAATCAGGAAGTTTTGTTTTCGCAATTTCTTCTAATTGAGCTTGAGTAATTGAACCAACAACGGTTTTATTTGGTTCACCAGCAGCTTTTTGAACATTTGCTGCTTTTTTTAATAAAACTGAAGCAGGTGGTGTTTTTAAAATAAATGAGTAACTACGATCCTCATACACTGATATTTCTACAGGAATAATTAAGTCACCTTTATCAGATGTTTTTGCATTGTATTCTTTACAAAATGCGGCAATATTTGCTCCATGTTGTCCAAGTGCTGGTCCGACAGGTGGGGCAGGTGTTGCTTTTCCTGCGGGTAATGCGAGTTTAATAATCGCTACAACTTTTTTAGCCATAAAGATTTTTAGTATTATTTACAAGATAAAATGTTATTGTTAATTCAAAAGTTCTATTTCATCTATAAACTTACAGGTAATTAAAGAAAAAGTCTATATTTATTCTTATTCCTTATTTAATATTTTATTCTTAACACGCCCTGAAGGACTTGAACCCTCGACATTTGGTTTTGGAGACCAACGTTCTACCAACTGAACTAAGGACGCTATAAATTGTATTCTAGCAGTTTTATTACTAAAAAACAAGATTAACTTTTTATTCTTTAGTTAATTTTAAACAAAAAGCAAAGCTAAATTTATATTAGCTTTGCTTTTTGTTTATGCAATAACGTTTACTTTTTTAATTTTACGTGTAATTGATTCAAATTCAACTTTTCCGTCATTTAATGCAAAAAGTGTAAAATCTTTACCGCATCCGACATTATTTCCTGGCTTAAATTTTAGACCACGTTGACGGACAATAATATTCCCTGCAATAACTTCTGCACCACCATAAATTTTTACACCTAAACGGTTTGAATTCGAATCACGTCCGTTTTTTGTACTACCTGCTCCTTTTTTATGTGCCATATTAATCCTTATTAAATTTCAATACTATTAACCATTAATTTGGTTAGTTCTTGACGATGTCCTTTTTTACGACGGTATTTCTTTTTAGTTTTCATTTTGTAAACAATTACTTTTGAACCACGGTAATGTTCAACGACTTGTCCAGAAATTTTACTATTTTCAATGTATGGGTGACCAAATTTCACGTTTCCATCTTTGTTTACTAATAAAACGCGATTGAGGTTGATAGAAGTTCCTGGTTCTGCATCAATTTTATTTATTGCAAAGTGTTGACCTTCTTCAACCCAGACTTGATGTCCACCAATATCTACAATGGCATAATCCATATTTAACTATTTTATCTAGATTTCAATTATATTTTAATATTTATATTAACATAAGTCTTCTTTTTTTGTAAGATTAAATTACAATATTAATTGATAAGTATTATTTAATTTATATAATATCCTCTAATTATCAAGTTTTAAGGAGAATTTTATGTCTCATGCGGTTAAGATTTATGACACATGCATTGGTTGTACACAATGTGTACGTGCATGTCCTACAGATGTTTTAGAAATGGTACCTTGGGATGGTTGTCGCGCAGGTCAAATTGCCTCTGCTCCTCGAACAGAAGATTGTGTAGGTTGTAAGCGTTGTGAAACAGCATGCCCAACTGATTTCTTAAGTGTTCGTGTATATTTAGGTGCAGAAACAACTAGAAGTCTAGGTTTAGCATATTAAAAAATTTGTATTAATATAAATTGTAAATAAATTTTTAAACTTTTAAAAAAGGAATACTTTATGGATAGTCGTCTTATTTTCGTATTTTTCCCTGTTTTAATTGCCGGTTCTTGGGCTTTATATAATGTCGGTCGTTTAGCATTACAACAACTGGCGCGAATTCGTTCAAATTAATTACATTATATAATTAGATAAAAATAATTAGATAAAAGACTACAAATTTTTGTAGTCTTTTATTTTTTTAATAACCATTCATAACCTTTTTCTTCTAATATTAAAGCTAATGAGGCGTCACCGGTTTTAATAATTTTTCCTTCATGCATTATATGGATAAAATCAGGTTTTATATAATCAAGTAATCTTTGATAATGGGTAATCAAAATTAAACTTTTGTCGGGAGTCATAAAGTTATTAATACCTTGTGATAAATTACGCAATGCATCAATATCTAATCCGGAATCAGTTTCATCTAAAATCGCTAAACTTGGGTCTAAAACTGTCATTTGTAAAATTTCATTACGTTTTTTTTCACCACCAGAAAAACCTTCATTAACATTTCGGTTTAAAAAGGTAATGTTTAATGTCGCATCTTTAAGTTTGGTTTGTAAAATTTCAAAAAATTCTATTGGATCAAGTTCTTTTTTACCTAAACTTTTTTGTTTTAAGTTATAAGCAATACGTAAAAACTCTTCATTACTTACACCTGGTATTTCAACAGGGTATTGAAATGCTAAAAATATTCCAAGTTGGGAACGTTCTTCTGGACTTAATTTGTTAATATTTTGATTTTCAAATAAGATATTACCATTGTTTACGGTGTAGGCAGGATGTCCCGTTAATACTTTTGATAATGTACTCTTTCCGGAACCATTTGTACCCATTATGGCATGAATTTGACCTTTTTTTATTTCTAAATTTAAACCTTTTAAGATTTGTGTTTCATTAATTGATGCATGTAAATTTTCAATTTTAAGTCTAGTCATGACTTTATCCTACAGTTCCTTCTAATTTTAAATTTAATAATCGATCTGCTTCAAGAGCAAATTCCATTGGTAATTCAGTAAAAACTTCACGACAGAATCCACTTATAATTAAACTTACAGCTTGTTCAATATCAATACCACGCTGTAAAAAGTAAAAAATTTGTTCTTCTCCAATTTTTGATGTTGAAGCTTCATGTTCAATTTGAGATGTTGAATTTTGAACTTGAATATATGGAAATGTATTTGCTGATGAGTTATCTCCTAGCAGTAACGAATCACATTGGGAATAATTACGAGAACGGTGAGCATTTGGACCAATTCTTACTAATCCACGGTAGCTATTTCGTGATTTACCAGCTGAAATTCCTTTTGAAATAATTCGACTTCGAGTTTCTTTTCCAACATGAAGCATTTTTGTACCAGTATCAGCTTGTTGAAAATTATTTGTTAAGGCAACCGAATAAAATTCACCTTGTGAATTATCGCCCGCTAAGATACAACTTGGATATTTCCATGTTACAGCCGATCCAGTTTCCACTTGAGTCCATGAAATTTTTGAATTTTTACCGGCACAAAGACCACGTTTTGTAACAAAATTATAGATCCCGCCATTTCCATTTTCATCGCCTGCATACCAATTTTGTACAGTTGAATATTTTATGTTTGCATTATCTAATGCAATTAATTCTACGATTGCTGCATGTAATTGATTTGTATCATATTTTGGCGCTGTACAGCCTTCTAGATAACTAACTGAGCTATTTTCTTCTGCAATAATTAACGTACGTTCAAATTGCCCGCTTTCTTCATCGTTAATTCTAAAGTATGTCGATAATTCTAATGGACATTTTACATTTTTGGGTATGTAACAAAATGAACCATCGGTAAATACTGCTGAATTTAAGGCTGTAAAAAAGTTATCTCCACTTGGGATTACACTTCCAAGATAGGTTTGAATTAACTCAGGGTAGAGTTTAATAGCTTCTGAAATAGAACAAAAAATTACGCCTGATTTTGCTAATTCATCTTTGAAAGTTGTTCCAATCGAAACACTATCAAAAACGGCATCAACCGCCACATTTGATAACTTTTTTTGTTCTGTTAATGAAATTCCTAGTTTTTCAAACGCATGTAATAACTCAGGGTCAACTTCACTTAAATCATTTAATTTTTTCTTTTTTTTTGGTGCAGAATAGTATCTAATACTTTGATAATCAGATTTTTGGTAATTTAGATAGGACCATTCTGGTTCAATCATTTTTTTCCATTTTTTAAATGCTTTTAAGCGAAATTCAAGCATGAAAGATGGTTCTTGTTTCTTTTCTGAAATTAAGTGAATTATTTCTTCATCTAACCCTTTTCGTATTGTTTCAATTTCAATATTTGTTTTAAATCCATATTTATAGGGTTGATTTACTAAATTTTCAAGTTTTGTATCAGTTTTATTCATATATTTCGATTAATTGTTTTTATTTATTTTAGTATCATATCATTTACGTTTTATAAAGTTATAAAGGTTTAATATTTATTCTTGACATTCTTACGTTTGTTAAGTAAGTTCAATGTGGAGTCAAGAATTTAGTTTTTTTCATTATCCTCAGTAGCTCAGTGGTAGAGCGTTCGGCTGTTAACCGAATGGTCGTTGGTTCAAGTCCAACCTGGGGAGCTTTTATAAATTTTATTGTATCAAGTCAAGTGATTTCATTTGACTTGACTTGCTTTTTTAAAGATCTAAAAATCCTTTACCCTCATCTTCTTTTCTACCTGTATGATATTGAATTGCATCATGAATGAATGGGAAATTGGTTTCCCGACCCAAAATTGTCGCACTAATTCCTAATATTAAAATACTTAAATTTACAGAATATAAGGTAATTCCTATAAATTCCATTAAACTAGTTGCCGCACTTCGTTCTGTAAACAATGCATAAATATGAAATTGAAAACCAAACATGGCATATAAAAGGATAGCTTGAATATAGTGGTATCGAATAAAAAATTTAAATTTAGTTTTATTACGCCCAACTCCATAGAAAAATAATAAGAATATTCCTAAACCTACTAGACCGCTGTATGCACTTGTAATACTTGAAACGGTAATAATAATTGGTTTAATCAGTGCTCCAATTTGTTGCCCGCTCATGTTTGGAAATACACGTTTAAAAAATTCAACTGGGGGATCATATGTAGGATACATACTTGAGTACATACTAGTCATTTCTAATGTTGCCCAAGCATACGATATAAGGGTAAAACCTCTTTCAATTATTGTAACAATACCTTTCTTCTTTTTTTGACGAGTTCTGTAGTTTATATATTGAAGGCCAATTTCAAATAAAATTACTCCTAAAATAAGAGCACAAATTATAGTATATAAGCTATTTATACTATTACTTTGAGAATTGTTAAGAATTTCATTAACACCATTTGCTGTGTCAATTTCTTTGAATTTAATTGCATTTAATGCAGTTAAACCACTTTTTAATAATGGAATTATTAATATTGCGAGTAATGTAAAAATTAAGGGGTCGCGTACTCTCCAAACCCCTAATTCAACCCAATTTGCAAGATATTCTATAAAAACACGAATTTTATCAATTAAGCGGATTGGGAACGTGAACAATTTATCAATAATACTCATAATTTTAAATTTTTAAAGTTAAGGAATAAAAGAAATTATAAAACATTTTAGGGGACAGATAATTGACAACCATATATACTCTATTGATAAGTCATCAAAAATTTAGAATTATAGCTAATTTATGTATATATGTAATCTAAGTCTTAAAAGTATACTTCATTTTTTTAGATTATGTGTAAAACCAGCTTATTAAACTATTTTTTATTTAAGGAATACATTTAAACATTTATGTATGTCCTTATTTTAATTTAAATAATAAAATATTTCCCTGATATTATGTTTAACTTTTTTAATTCTCTAAATAGAGATAATTTATCTGATATTAAGGAAACTGTTAACAAAATTAATTCTTTAGAAGAAAAAGTTTCCTCATTAAGTGAGCGTGAAATAAAAGAACGCATCAATAGTTTGATTCAACAATATCAAGTTGAACAAAAGTTTGATAATATTCTCTGTGAAAGTTTTGCATTAACACGTGAAGCAAGTAAACGTGTGTTGGGATTAAGACATTTTGATACCCAATTAATGGGGGGTATAGTTTTACATAATGGCCAAATTGCGGAAATGAAAACAGGTGAAGGTAAAACATTAGTAGGTACATTACCCGTTGTTCTTAATGCTTTAGCATTAAAAGGCGTGCATGTTGTAACTGTAAATGATTATTTAGCGAAACGTGACAAACAATGGATGAGTCAATTATATCGTTATTTAGGTCTTTCAGTAGGTTTAATTCAAGAAAATATGACTTCTCAAGAACGTCGAAAAAATTATGCCGCAGATATTACGTATGTGACAAATAGTGAACTCGCATTTGATTATTTACGTGATAATATGGCAAGTTCTGTTGAAGAATTAGTTCTACGTGATTTTAATTATTGTATTATTGATGAGGTTGATTCCATTCTTATTGATGAGGCTCGAACACCATTAATTATTTCTGGAAATTTAGATACCCCAATTGAAAAATATGTTATGGCGGATGAAGTAACAAAATACTTAGATCCGACTCTTCATTATAAAGTTGATGAAAAAGCAAAAAATATTACATTAACCGATCGAGGTATCAAACAAGTTGAAACACTTTTAAATGTACCTAATCTTTATGAGATAAATGATCCTTGGATTCCGTTTATTAATAATGCGATTAAAGCTAAAGTTTTATTTATTAAAGATACTAATTACATTGTCCGAGATAATGAAATTGTTATTATTGATGAATTTACCGGTCGTATTATGGCAGACCGTCGTTGGGGCGATGGTTTACATCAAGCCGTAGAAGCTAAAGAGCGTGTTCCTATTAAAAAAGGTTCCGAAACATTAGGTTCTATAACTTATCAAAATTTCTTTTTAGCTTATCCAAAACTTGCGGGTATGACGGGAACTATTAAGACTGCCGAAGCGGAGATTGAAAAAATTTATAAACGTGAAGTTCTTGTTTTACCAACAGCAAAAAAATTAATTCGTGATGATTTATCTGATTTAGTTTATAAAGATGAATTTACGAAATGGAAATTTATTGCAGCTCAGTGTGATGAGTACTATCGTTTTTTCCGTCGTCCAGTTTTAATTGGTACTACGAGTATTGAAAAATCTGAAATTATTTCACAATTATTAACAGGTCGAGGAATTCCACATCGTTTATTAAATGCTAAACCTGATAATGTAAAACGCGAATCAGAAATTATTGCTCAAGCTGGACGACTTGGTGCGGTTACAGTGGCAACTAATATGGCGGGACGAGGTACTGACATTTTATTAGGGGGAAATCCTGATTTTCAAACTCGTCAACAGATTTTTTCGTTCTTAAAATATCTAGGAAATGCGAAATCATATCCTTTTACGAATTCTACCTGGAATGAAATAAAAGTTAAATTATTAACGTTTGAAAATAATTCTGATAAGAAACAATTTATTCTTCAAACGTTAGAGAATATGCAATATTTTAATGCTTTAAAGGTATTAATAAAACTTTATAATCAAAATACTTTGCCTTTAGAACAGTTTAATGAAGATTGTCAAATTTTAACAAGTAGTACTACTGATCAAATTGATTCAATTATTGTTAATATTAAAGAAAATGGATATGTAAACACAAATAATTCGATTGATTTATTAATTAATACTTTGTATTCCTACTTTTACCCGATTAATAAGAAAACTTGTGATAAGGAAAAACTTGTCGTTCAAAAATTAGGTGGATTGTATGTTATTGGTACGGAACGTCATGAATCTCGACGAATTGATAATCAATTACGTGGTCGTGCGGGTCGTCAAGGGGATCCGGGAACTTCACGTTTTATTATTAGTTTAGACGATAATTTATTTAGAATATTTGGTGGGGACCAAATTAAAAAAATGATGAGTCGTCTTCAACTAGATGATGATACGCCTTTAGAAGCAGATTTTTTAACAAAAACATTAGATTCTGCACAAACTAAAGTTGAAGATTACTATTATGATTCACGAAAACGACTTTTTGATTATGATGATGTAATTAATACTCAACGTTTATCAATTTATCGTGAACGTAAAGCAATTTTACAATATAGCAGTGTTCGATCAGAAATGATGGCTTATGGTGAAGATTTAATTTGTACTTTAGCACGTGAATTAAAACGCATTGCTTTACAAGATGAACGTACGACCTTTATGCAACTTAATAAAGAAATTTCGTATTTATTAGGTCTTTCTTATTTATTTTTAGATTATCAAGAAGTTCAAAATTTAACTCTCGAGCAAATTACACAACTTTTATTAAATCAATTTTGGTTAACATATGATCTAAAAGAAGCTGAATTTGAAACTGCGACACCTGGTTTAATTCGTTTATTAGAAAAATCTGTACTTTTAAATCAAATTGATTTGGGTTGGAAAACACATTTACAGAAGGCCGATATTTTAAGAGAAACAATCGGTTGGCGAGGGTACGGGCAACTTGATCCGTTACGCGAGTATAAAACCGAAGGATTTAATTTATTTGTTGAAACAATTCGTGAAATCAAATATAATTCAGTATATGATATTCTGAAATCTCAGTTCCCATAAAATTGAGGCTCTTAGAAAAAATAAAATAATAAATAATTTTAAAAAGGATAAGATTTATGAGTAAGCGAACATTAGGAGGTACAAACCGAAAAGCTATCCGTGTTTCTGGTTTTCGTGCTCGTATGAAAACACATAGTGGGAAAAAAATTATTCGTGCTCGTCGTAAAAAAGGGCGTAAAAATTTAAGTATTTAATTAAAAAAATTGAAAAATTAATGAGTTTTAGTAAAGAATTAAACCTATTGCTAAAAGCTCGATATCCAGTCTTATATATCTCAACGTTTGAGGAAGATCGTGTTGAATATACGATTCGAAAAGCTATTAAATCGACTAGTAATAAAGCTATTTATACATGGGATTTTGTTGAAGGATATAAAACTAACCCAAATAACCCTCGTTTTGCTGCAAAAAATCCATTGCAAGCATTAGAGTTAGTTGAAAAATTAACTGCCGATACACCCGCAATTTTCATACTAAAAGATTTTAATAAATTTTTAAATGATATTTCAATTTCTCGAAAATTACGTAATTTAGTTAGAATTCTTAAAACGCAACCAAAAAGTTTAATTATTGTTGCAACAGAATTAGATATTCCGAAAGAACTATCCGATTTAATTACAGTTTTAGAATTTACGTTACCAACAAGTAGTGAGATAAAAAAAGAACTTTTAAGATTATTTGAATCTTTAAATAATGATATTGATCCAAAGTTTTTAGAAATCCTTATTCGTGCTTGCCAAGGTTTATCAATCGAGAAAATTCGTCGGGTTTTGTCCAAATCAATTGCACAATATGGAAGCATAAATAATGCAACTGTTAATTTGATTTTGATTGAAAAACGTCAAATTATTAGTCAAACTGAAATTTTACAATTTCAAGATACAACAAGCCAATTTACAGATATCGGTGGTCTTGAAACTTTAAAAAAATGGTTAGATACACGTAAAGAATCGTTTAGTGAAAAAGCTAAAATTTACGGCTTGCCTGCACCACGTGGTTTATTATTGGCGGGGATTCAAGGTACGGGAAAATCTTTAACCGCAAAAGCAATTGCAAATGAATGGCAACTTCCTCTTTTACGCTTAGACATTGGACGTTTATTTGGTGGAATTGTTGGTGAATCCGAAAGTCGTGTTCGACAAATGATTCAACTATCAGAAGCTCTTGCACCATGTGTATTATGGATTGATGAAATTGATAAAGCTTTTTCTGAACAAACAAAAGGTGGTGATAGTGGCACAACAAACCGTGTTTTAGGTACTTTTATTACTTGGCTTTCAGAAAAAAAATCACAAGTTTTTATTGTAGCAACTGCAAATAATTTATCTGTTTTACCTCTTGAAATTATCCGTAAAGGACGATTTGATGAAATATTTTTTGTTGGACTTCCTCTTTTAGAAGAACGTAAACAAATATTTGAAGTTTTTTTAAAACGTCTCCGTCCAACGCAATTAAGTTCATTTAATTTAACTCTATTATCAAAAAAATCAGAAGAGTTTTCAGGTGCAGAAATTGAACAAGCAATTATTGAAGGTATGCTAATTGCTTTTAATGAAAAACGGGAATTTACAACTGAAGATATTTTAATTGGATTAAGTCAAATTATTCCCCTTTCTCAAATTGAACCGGAACGTACTAAACAACTTCAAGATTGGGTAATTTCTGGACGTATTCGTCTAGCTACTTAAAAAATAGAGTAACCAAATATTTTTATGAAATTAAAATTTTTAAAATCTTTTGCTCAATTAAATATCGCTATTTTACTTTTACTTATAATTGCCGGGTTTAGTATTTTAGGAACTATTATTGAGCAAGATCAAACTA
>MDTG01004935.1_pt1 | contig 34496 bp, 29 predicted proteins | sample 811421 | NCBI WGS metagenome assembly MDTG01 (sample SAMN05326645, study PRJNA326480) | marine metagenome | isolation source: seawater | place: Pacific Ocean: South East | collected 2011
ATATCTACTGGAATAAAAGAACTATGAGCATCATTACTATATTCAAAAAATTCTTGTTCTTCAATTTTATCTCCTAACGCTAAGTCTTTATAGATAAAATTATCATATTTCCTTTCCATTTCTTTAAATATAGTTTTTTTAGACTGTAAAGGCTCAAAAGCAATAACATGTAACTTAGGAATCTTTTTTAATAATACATTTGATATATAACCATTGTTAGCCCCAATATCACAGAAAATAATTTGATCTTTTATTTGTACTAAATAATTTTGAATTATTCTTGGATAAAAAATATTATATATTGGGTGTGCTTCATTAATACCAATGAACCAAATTCTATAGACTAGTTTTAAGTTAATGGATCTCAAGCTTAGTAAGATCTTGAGATAAAAACTAATTAAGTTACCACGTATTATTTTAATACACTTAGAGAATAGTTTTTTAAACATTGGTAACTACTTTTTTATTAATATTTATCAAGATATGTATAGATGAAATATATGTAATTATTAGTATATTATTTGTGGACATTAATTTGTTCAAACTTTTTAGACTCAACTCTTCTATAATATGACTCAATAGCACGATTTGTAAAAGATAAGTATTTACTTTCAGGGATTCCAATATTTATAGCGAGCGCTTTGCGCCACATCCCTTCTGGTTGCTTGATCGGCTCAACACCATGCCAAGAATTACCTGTTTTAACAAATCCACACATTCTATTTGGCTTGTAGGAAAAACTATTTATTTCATTCATATAATTCAGAGGTATATAACTATTACCCCAGTTTTTATCATATTTTTTATTTTTGGGTTTATACATTACAGTTCCACCGCCATACTCGTCTTTCCATTCAGGGTCTGGAAAATATAATAATAATGATAAGTATTTTGTTAGTCTATCAGTGTGAGGATCTAAAAAATTTTTTTTATTGTATCTAGATAATTCCCAATCAATTTCCACTTTATTTGTAAAAGGTTTTTTGTAAAAAGGAATATCACTACTTTCTAGAATCCATTTTTTTGATGCTACTAGTGGCCGGTATTTATATTGAAGCGGTTTAACAAATTTTGCTGCGTCATCGATAAATTCTTGAGATTCAAATAAATTGATTAGTTGTTTCCAAATGCTGTGTGTCTCAAAAAATTTGTTAACTTTTTTAACTTCACTTTTTTGAAAACCTTGTTTTCCACCGTAAATTTCTGAATCGTAAAATTCATCACTAGGCCAGGTATTATACAATTCATCATATACAACTTTTGGCAAGAAATTATCCCAACAAAAAAATGGAAAATGATTATCATCAATTAAAGTGAGTTTTTTGTTGGAAATCTTAGTATCTTCAATTGACAAATGCATTAAAAGAAATTTAGCAGATAATAGTAATAAATTAAAGAAAATTTTTTAAACAGTACTTTTTGATTTAAGACTTTGACCTCAGGAAAAGAAATTTAATTTTTCTTAATAAAAAAGAAGTTTTTTTATTAGATAATTTAATATCATTAATTACTAAATTTATAAATTATTAGTTATCGTTTCAATTAACATATTTCAAACTAATTTGTTTTTAGATAATTGGCGGAATTTATGAATAAAAAAAATAATATCAATTATGTAATTGATATTAAATAATTATTAATATAAGTAATATCAATTCAATAAATCAATAACTTATGACACCTTTCCAAATTTTAGACTCTATAATTCTTAATAAAAAAATTTATATTATTTATTTTTTTATCTCCTTAGTTTTATCTTTTCCCTTGTTTTTATATTTAAAACAAAATGAATATTCTAAGCCTAGGTATACTTTATACTCCAGCACAGTTGCTATAAATTCAGAGTTAAAAGAAATAATAAAAGAAATCTATCAAATTAAAGACAATCTACAGCTAACATTTTCTTTTTATGATAATAATACTAATGTAGATGGGGTTTTAGATTTTAACTCAACCAATGAATTCATTCAGAAATATTCTGAAACAAACTCCCCAGGTGATTCTGCCACAAAATTGTATAATGAAGTTTTGGGGGTTTTCTTAACAAGTGTTGCATCCTCAGAAACTCAAACTATACATGCCTATAACGATCTTTATGATAAAATTAATATAAAATTTCCTGATAATGCTCAAGCAAATGAAGTAATTTATGAATTAATGAAAGGCACAAATTTGTCAGCTTTAAATGATGATTTTGATCAAGAATATAAAAATACTTTTGAAAATATAAAAATAAATTCTTATCTTAACATAAAGTCTAGAGGCTATGATACTTTTGGTGACAATTACTTTCAATATATAGCATCGTTACTAAAGAATGCCTCTAAGGAAGCGCAAGTAACTTTATTAGAAAAAACAGGCGTTGAATATAATAATTTTATTCAGAAGCAAAAACTGAAAATCAATAGTCTTAAAAAATATAAATTAGATTTGTCATTAAAATATATTGAAGATCTTTACCAAAAAAAAGAATTTTTAGAGTCGAAACTCAATGTAGCTAATGCACTTAATATTGTTGAACCATCTGTTGGTGGTGCAAGTGCTAGTATTTCGGGTGTAGTTATGAACTATCCAAGCATTGATAAAATCTTTATGGGATCAACTGTAATAAAATTAGAAATAGAAGAAGTTAACAAAAAAATTGTTGAAGCTAATAGTATAAATTTTAAGTCAAAACATGAAATTTTAATTGATAAAGATATCAAAAACAATGTCGACCATCTAATTATTAGTGAAAATATTTTACGTGAGCACCTTGCATATTTAAAGAATTTAAAAATAGATTTCTATTCAATTGAAAAGGAGAATATGAATAGTTTAGATCATGCAAAGTCTACTTTTCTAATTTTAGTCAACGTTTTTATTATTCAAATCTTCTTTTTAATGTTGTTATATTTCTGTGTAACATTTTTTTATGGCTATAAACAGTACAGACTAAAGCTTGATAATTGAGTATTAAATGAAATCAAATAATAAAATTGCTATTTCTGGCTTAGGAAGAATAGGAAGATCAATATTAAAAAAAAATGGATTAAATAATCAATTTAATGTTTCTTTTTGTAATGATGTAAATCCAGATATTAAAAATTTAGCATACCTACTCAGATATGACTCTACCTATGGAAAGTACGATAAAGAAATTAAATTTACTAATAATAAAATTATAATTAATAATCAGGAAATTGATTATTTAGTAAATCATTCTCTGTATGATATTGATTGGGAAAAATATCAAACTGATATACTTATAATATCTTCTGGAATTGAAAAAAGCGTTAAAGAGGCCCATGAATTAATTTCAAAGGGAGCAATCAAAAAAGTGATAGTTACTCATTGCTCCGGTAATACCGATAAAGAAATTATTTTAGGTGTTAATGAAGACACTATTAATGAAAAAGATAGTATAATTTCTAATAGCATTTGTGATGCCAATGCAATTGCTCATATTGTGAAATGGCTAGATAATGAGTTTGAAATTCAGTCAGGTTCTCTTACAACCCTACATCCATGGCTTGGATATCAAAATTTATTAGACGGGTTTTCTTTTTCACATTCTAATCCAGGATTTCCATGGCCCGATTATGCATTAGCCAGAAGTAGTATTGATAACTTAATCCCAAAAAAAACAACTGCATTATCAGCTGTTGAAACTGTAGTGCCCAATATAAAAAATAAGATGCTATCATTTTCATATCGAGTACCCACAAACGTTGTATCATCATCTGACTTAACTTTAAATTTAAAGAAAGAAATAAGTCTAGATGAATTTAATAATTTTCTTGTAGACCAAAGTAAAAAAAGTAAATACGTCTCATTAAACTACGAGTCATTAGTATCTCAAGACTATAAATCTAATGAAGCTAGTGCAATTATAGATATGCAGTGGAATCAAAAAGTCGGTAACACTTTTAAAATTGTTTTGTGGTATGACAATGAATGGGGCTATAGTTCTCGAGTAATAGACTTGGTCGAATTTTTAAGTAAATAGATTTATAGATGATATATTTTTTAGATCTTGATGGGGTTATCATTGATTCTATCGAAGAGTGCTATGTAGTTTCAAAAGAAGTTTATTTTAGAGACAAATGTTTTATTTATGATGAAAAAATTTATAAAAAAATATTTTATGAATATAGAGGAATTGTTGGACCCGCAAATGAGTTTGAACATTTACACAATCTAATTGAAAAAAAAATTGTAAACACTTCTTTTGATATACAAAGTAACTTTAAATCACTCAAGTTAACTAAAAATAGCCTTTTTGAAAAATCTTTTTTCTCTCATCGCAAAAAACTTATTGAAAAAAATTTTAATGAATGGATAAAGCTTAATTCATTAACAGATTTTGGAAGAAAACTAGTTCAGAGAAGTGATTTAATTATTTATATCATTACAACAAAAAATAGAAAGGCAACAAAAATACTTTTAAATCATCATAAAATTTTTTTTAATAAAATTTTTTCAAATGAAGATATTAAAAAATTTGGAAGTAAAGGCAACCTAATAAAAAATGTAGTAAAAAAATATAATTTAAAAGACGTAGTATTTATAGATGATTTAGTTGATCATTTAATATCAGCTAAGAATTTAGGAATTACGACCTACTTTGCAGATTGGGGCTATGGAAAAAATACTAACTTTGAACCCTTTGATCAGAATCAAATTGATTTATGAGTCATTACAAAAAAATTAAATGAAGTAATTTATTTATTTAATTATTGCATTATTAAAATTTAAGAATAAATTTAATTCATTAATTAATATTGAATATATGCACATAGGATTAGTAATTGGTAAAAAAAATAGTATTGGAGTCCCTGGTAAAAACACGAGATTGATTATAGGAAGACCTGCAGCCGAGTATGCTTTTATTGCTGGAGCTGCTGTTGAGCTTGATAAAATATATGTTTCAACTGATTCAGTTGAAATAGCAAATATAGGAAAAAAATATAATGCTATTCATATTAATAGACCTCCAGAACTCGCTACCCCAGATTCTTTAACAGAGGACGTTCTTACGCATGCTTATAATTTTATTAAAAATGAAAATAAAACAAAAAATATAAAGACTATATCTTTGTTATTTTGTAACAATCCAGCAATCAATGTTAAATTATTAAAAGAAGCAATTGCATTTACTGAAAATACAAACGAGTACGACTCGTGTTTTTCTGTAGTAAAATACGACATGTTTTCTCCAGCTCGAGCTAGAAAAATTAATACTAAAGGTGAGATGCAACCATTTGTTGAATTAAAACACCTGGATAATGTCTCATCCATAAGAGATTCTCAGGGATCATGTTACTTCTGTGACCTATCAATTCAAGTTATGAAGCCTATATGCTTTGAAGAAATGGACAAAGGCCAATTACCATTTAAATGGCAAGGAAGAAAATCTAAGGCCATAGAAACAGATTTTGGTTTTGATATTGATACTGAATGGCAATATGTTGTTATTGAATATTGGCTTAAAAAATATGGATTTACAGAAAACTCAGTTCCATGGTGATAATGCGTGATTAGTAGAAATTTTATTAAAGAAAAGCTTTTGTCTAATAAGCCTGTAATTGGTACTTGGTCAATAATACCTTCAACCATAGTATCAGATATAATTGCATCAACAGGACTAGATTTTATTATTATTGATGCTGAGCATGGACCAATCAGTTTTTCAGAAGCACAACAAATGGCAATTGCATGTGAAGCAAGAGGTGTTTCCCCAATTATGAGAGTAGGCGGGGTAAATGAATCTGATATTTTAAAAGCTCTAGATATAGGTGTTCATGGAATTCAAATTCCAAATGTTGAAAATGCTACCGACGTAGAAAAAATTATAGAATTTAGTAAGTATCCTCCAATAGGAAATAGAGGTTTTTCACCTTTTACAAGAGCTGGAAGATATTCAATTAATAATTCTAAAACCCACACTACTAGCTCTAACCAAAATACCTTAGTAGGAATAAATGTAGAGGGTGAAGCAGGTGTAAATAATCTTGATGAAATTCTAAAAATAAATGAACTAGATATTATTTTCATTGGCTTATTTGATTTATCAAAAGCACTGGGCATACCTGGAGAAGTAGACAATCCTAAAGTTGAAAGTTTATTAAAAGATGTTACAAAAAAAATATTAGATTCTGGAAAATATCCTGGCACAATAGCAACTTCAAAAGAAAAAATGAAACTTCATTTATCAATTGGAATTAAATATTTACTTTATTTAGTAGATTGTGAAATGCTAAGAGCGACCTATGCAGATGTAGTATCTGATTTTGATAAATTGAGATAGATATTTATGGGTAAAGCTTTTATTACAGATTATATTGATAACCCAAATATAGAAAAAGATATTCTTGGTGACATTGCTCAAGATCCCAATGATCCTGAAATTGAAGTATTACTTGTGTGGCATAAGGATGTTAATAGAGAATATCTCTCTCAATTCAAAAATTTAAAAGGAATGATTAGATATGGAGTTGGAACTGATAATTTAGATTTTGAAGAAGCAAATCGAAGAAATCTTTATATTTGTAATACGCCTGATTATGGAATAGATGAAGTCAGCGATACAACAATTGCTATGATTATGAATTTTACTAGAGGAATACAAGAGCATGATATAGCGAGTAAAAAAATTATTGATAATTCCTGGCAAGAAAATATTAACCCAAAAAAAAGAAGGAGTTCTGAACTAGTAGTTGGAGTTATTGGTGCTGGTCGAATAGGGAGTAGTGTTCTAATTAAATCGAAGTCTATAGGCTTTTCAACAGTATTTTACGATCCTTACAAAGAACAAGGTCATGATAAAGTTGTGTCTGCTTATAGATGCGATACGATTGATGAGTTTTTACAACTAGCTGACATAGTTTCAATTAATGCCAAATTAAACGATGAAACTAATTCTCTAGTGAATAAAGACTTTATAAGTAAGATGAAAGAAAATGCGTATTTAATAAATACAGCAAGAGGTCGTATAGTTGAAGATCTCGACAATTTTATAGATCCAATTAAATCTGAAAAAATTAGCGGCGTAGCCTTAGATGTTCTTCCTGACGAGCCACCAAGTAAAAACTCCCTATTAATTAAATCATGGAGAAATAATGAAAGCTGGATTCTTGGAAAAGTGATAATAAATCCACATACTGGATATTACTCTCAAGAATCATATGTTGAAATGAGGCAAAAAGCTTCAATAAATGCAAAAAGAATACTCTTAAATCAAAAACCCTATTCAATATTATTAGATATTAAGAAAAATTAAACTATGGAAATTATTGCACATAGAGGTTTTTGGAGAAAAAAAACTGATCAGAATACTATTGGTGCATTCAAATTAGCATTAAATAATCATTTTGGAATAGAAACAGACATAAGAGATCAAAACGGTCAATTAGTAATTTCTCATGATATACCAAAAACAAAATCAATAAGGCTTAGTGAGTTATTTAAGATCTATTCATTAAATTCAAGTTTTTGTACGCTTGCATTAAATATAAAAGCAGATGGATTGCAAAAGGAATTATTAAAACTGATTAAAAAATATCATATTAAAAACTACTTTATATTTGATATGTCAATTCCAGAAAGTATTAAATACTCAAAAACTCCACTAAATAATTATATGCGTTTAAGTGAATATGAAAAAGATTATAAAAATTTTGTATTTAAGGGGTTATGGATAGATCAATTTAAAAGTGATTGGATATCTCCTAAGCAGATTAAAATATTTCTAAAATCTAAAATAAATATTTGCTTAGTATCTTCCGAGTTACATCAAAGAGATCAAAAACAATTATGGAAAATGATTTTAAGAAATAATATCTACAAATATAAAAATTTTTCTTTGTGTACAGATTTTCCATCTGAAGCAAGAAAGTTTTTTGATGCTTAACATTACTACAATTATATTTGATCTGGACGGTGTCTTAGTCGAAACAAAAGATCTTCACTACAAAGCATTAAATAAAGCCCTACAGAAATGTGAAACTAATATTCAAATAGATTATGATGAACATGTAAAAGTTTTTGATGGCCTTCCAACAGGTGAGAAATTAAGAATTTTAAATAATGATAGCCGACTCGACCCTAAATTAAATAAAAAGATAAAAGAACTAAAACAAACTTATACAATAAAACTTTTAGAATCTGAAATTAAATTTAATGCACAACTTCACGCAACTATTGAGAAGCTTAATAAGAATTATAAAATAGCTGTTGCAACAAATGCTGTAAAATCCACTCTTGAAATATGTATTAAAAAACTAAAAATTAAAAAATTCCTATCGTTCTATATATCAAATGAAGAAGTTATTAATCCAAAGCCACACCCAGAAATTTATATGAGAGCAATGCTTGAAACAAATTCATCTCCTAAAGAAACATTAATTGTAGAAGATTCTTATGTTGGTAGAAATGCAGCACAAGACTCAGGAGCAATACTTTTTCCAGTTAAAAAAATAAAAGATGTCAATTATAAAAATATATATGAATTCATATCTTTACATGATAATCTAAATTCCAAGATGAAAAAAAATTCATGGAATGACGAAGGCTTAAATGTTCTTATACCTATGGCAGGTGAAGGATCTAGATTTAGAGATGCTGGGTTTACATTTCCTAAGCCTCTTATAGATGTAAATAGTAAACCCATGATCCAAATGGTTATTGAAAATCTCAATATAAATGCAAATTTTATCTTTATAGTAAGAAAAGAACACCAAGAACAATACAATATTAAAAGTGTGCTAAAAGTATTAAAGCCAGGATGCAAAATTGTTGAAGTTGATGAATTGACAGAAGGAGCGGCATGCACTGTTTTACTGGCCAGAGAATACATAGACAATTCAAAACCGCTCTTATTAGCAAATTCTGATCAGTATATTGAATGGAATAGTTCTAAAACTATGTATAATTTTATTAGCAAAAACATTGATGCAGGCATACTTACTTTCGATGCTGTGCATCCAAAATGGTCTTACGCAAAAGTAGATGAAAACGATATTGTTACTGAGGTTGCAGAAAAGAAAGTTATTTCCAATCATGCTACAGTTGGTATTTATTATTGGAAAAAAGGATCTGACTTTGTTAAATATGCTGATCAAATGATTGAAAAAAATATCCGAGTAAACAATGAATTTTATGTTTGCCCAGTCTTCAATGAGGCCATTATTGATAAAAAAATTATTAAGATTGAGACTGTAAAAAAAATGTGGGGCCTTGGTACACCTGAAGACTTAAATTATTTTGTTCAAAATAACAAATAATATTCTCTTTTGTAAGATTATTTAAATCTATTAAAGTTTATATGAAAAAAATAATTGAAGATAATAAACCTGAAAACTTTGATAATAGAAATGCAATAAACGAGCATTCTAATGATGAATGGCAGAAAAAAAATATTACTTGGTGGAATAAAAATCCAATGGAGTACGATTTTTCAACAGAGATTAATTTTCCAAAATATAGTAAAGAATTTTATGACGAAATTGATCAAAGATTTTATAGTGTTTCAAGATTATTTTTGCCTCATGATAGATTGCCCTTTGACAGAATGATAAACCATAGTGCTTTAATAAGTAAAAACGTACTTGAAATTGGTGTTGGTGCTGGTAGCCATGCTTCTTTATTGTCAGCTTATTCAAAAAAATTCACTGGGATAGATATTACTGAAGAAGCAATTAAGAATACAAAAAAAAGATTTGAGATTATGAATCTTTCGGGCGATTTAAGAAAAATGAATGCAGAAAGAATGGATTTTGAAGATAATGAATTTGATTTTGTTTGGTCTTGGGGAGTAATTCATCACTCCGCTAACACAAATCAGATAATATCTGAAGTCAATAGAGTTTTGGCACCTAAAGGTAGAGCAATTGTAATGGTTTATCATAGATCTTTTTTATATTATTATATAATAATGTTCATTAAAGGAATTGGAAATCGAAATTTTTTTAAAAATTACTCAATACATAAAACAGTTCAATTAAATACTGATGGTGCAATTGCAAGGTATTATTCGAGAAAAGAATGGATTGATGCGGTAAAAGAAAAATTTAATATAAAATCAATAAAAATATATGGTCAGCATGCTGACCTTATACCGTTGCCAGCAGGTAAATTGAAAAATTTGTTAGCAAAAATAATTCCTACATTTATTATGAAATTTATAAATACAAACTTGAGACAGGGTTATTTTCTTGTTTCTGAAATTGAAAAAAAAAGTTAGTCTTATGAAAGGTGTTATATTAGCTGGGGGACTTGGTAGCCGTCTTTATCCATTAACAAAAACAATATCAAAACAATTGCTACCTATTTACGATAAACCAATGATTTACTATCCTTTATCTATACTAATGCTTGCTGGGATAAAAGATGTTGCAATAATTTCATCTAAAAAACATATTGATGACTATGAAACACTTCTAGGAAATGGAAAGAGTCTCGGGATATCAATTCAATATATTTTACAAGATAATCCTAATGGTTTACCAGAGGCATTTATAATTGCCGAAGACTTTATCAAGAATGATAATGTTTGCATGATACTAGGCGATAATATTTTTTATGGCGCTGATTTTGTATCAAGGCATATTTTACCTAATATGAAAAATAATAGAAATTCAATATTTACATATCATGTTGGTAATCCATCAGATTTTGGAGTTATAAATTTTGATAACAATAATAATATATTAGATATCGAAGAAAAACCTATAAAGCCAAAATCAAACCAAGCAATCACAGGACTTTATATTTTTGATAATAAAGTTAGTGAATATGCTAAATCGTTAAAACCATCTAGAAGAGGTGAAACAGAAATCGTTGATTTAATAAAAATATATCTTGATAATAGAAAATTGCACGTTGAAAAAATAAGTAGAGGTGTCGCTTGGCTTGACACAGGAACGCATCAAAACCTAATTGAGGCAGGTGAGTTTATTAAAACTATTGAAAATAGACAGGGTTTAAAAATTGGGTGTATAGAGGAAATTGCATACAATAATGGTAATATAGATAAAAATCAGTTAGAAAAAATTATCTCAGAAATGAAAAATTGTGAATATAAAGATTATCTAACAAGAATTATATAATAAATGATTATGAAATATGCAGTTGTTACAGGCGGTAGTGGACAATTAGGAAAGTCTTTTATTAAAACTTTGATAGAAAATAACTATTTTGTATATTCTATTGATTTAGACAAACCTAAAAAAAAACATCCATCTATCAAATATGTGAGTTTAGATATCACTAGTGAGAAAGAAGTAAAATTTTTTTTTAAAGATTTAAAAAATTTGGATTTGTTAGTGAATAATGCTGGTATTGGTGTCTTTACTCCAATCTTAAAAAGAACCGCTAAAGAATTCTCAGATGTAATGAATGTTAATTTACTAGGTACTTTTTTAATGTCTCAAAATGCATTAAAAATTATGAAAAAAAAGAAATATGGTAAAATAATAAATATTGGTTCTGTTTATGGAATGAAGAGCAGTGATCAAAAAATATATGGTAAAAGTGGCAGAAATAATTCAGAAGTTTACTCTGCCTCTAAAGCCGGTGTAATTATGTTAACTAAATATTTAGCCAGTCACTTTGCAAGTAACAATATACAAATTAATTGTATCTCACCTGGTGGAATATATAGAAATCAAGATAAAGAATTTGTTAAAAAATATTCACTTAAAACGCCAACAGGTAGAATGGCTGATACAAAAGATATGCAGTCTATATTCAAGATGCTAATATCTAAAGATGCTAACTATATTAATGGAATAAATATTCCCGTTGATGGAGGTTTTACATCTTGGTAGAAAGAAAAGCATATGTAATTGGTGCAGGACTAACGGGTCTCGTGACTGCATATGAATTAAGAAAAAAAAATTTTATTGTAGAAATAATAGAAAAAGATAGTTCTGTAGGAGGTTTAGCTAAAAGCATTATTTGGAATGGCGTTGAGATTGATTTAGGGCCACATATTTATCATTCACCTGATCAAGATATTATTGATTATTGGAAAAAAGAATTCCCTGGATTATTACATAAAAAAAATCATTGGGCAAAAAATTATAAAAATGGAAACTTTTACGATTATCCAATTTCTAAACAATTTATAGAATCTTTAGGTAAAAAAGTTGCAAAAAAAATCAATGATGAATTAAAAAAAGTTGATGTTAAGAAATTAAAAGAAGCAAAAAACTACTATGAGTATACATTGAATTTAGCCGGACCAACCCTACAAGAAATGTTTTTTACTGTTTATCCTGAAAAAGTATGGGGGGTTAATACAAAAAAACTTGATGCAAACTGGGCTCCAAAAAGAGTTGAAATAAGAGAAAAATCTAGACCATTTTATAGTAATCAGTATGCCGCAGTTGGTAATCACGGGTCAGGAACCATAATTAAGGCATTAGAGAAAAAAGCTAGATATGCTGGTGTAAAGTTTTGTATGAGAGAGTCAATTAATAAGTTTATTAATGATACAAATGGAACAGCCCAAGAGCTAATTACAACAAAAAGAAAAATTGATATTCAAAATGATGATATAATCATAAATACAACGTCAATAACAAATATTGCTAAACAGTTAAAAATTAAAACATCTTTAAAATTTAGAGGTATAAAATTAATCTATTTATTATTAGATGATAAAACAAAAATTTTTCCAAAAAAAACAGATTTTGTATATTTTGATGATCCAAATCTTATTTTCAATAGAATTTCAGATCAAAACTCATTTATTAAAAAACCAATGAAGAATAAGTCAATTTTTTGTTGTGAAGTAACATTTTCAAAAAATGATACAGTTGATAAAATGTCAAGTACTCAGCTTGAAAAAAAAGTCATAGATGATTTTTATAAATTACCATTTGTGCCAACCGGATGTGTATCAAAGACTTATTCAATTTCATTATCCGAAGTCTATCCAATGTTTTTTCAGGGTTATCAAAAAGAACTTGCTGAAGTAAAAGGTAAAATTGATAAAATTAAAAATATGTATATTGTTGGTTCTTTAGCTGAGTTTGCTTATAGCGACTTGCAAGTATTATTTGGTAAAGGAATAGATTTAGCAGAATTTCTAAGTAGCAATACAATGCGGATTAATAAAATTTCAAAACGAATACCCTCAATGGTCTTTAAAGATAACTTTAAACTTGGATATAAACAAATAGGCAATAACAATCCTGCTTATATAATTGCTGAAATAGGATTAAATCATAATGGTGATATTGCATTAGCAAAAAAATTAATTGATGAAGCAGTTATAGCGGGTGCAGATGCAGTAAAATTTCAATCTTATAAAGCTGAAAATAGAGTTTCAAAAACAGGTAAAACTTCTAGGTATGTAGAAAAAGTACTTGGGATAGAAGAAACAGATTATGAAATGCTTAAAAAGTATCAGCTCAATTTTACTCAAATGAAATCACTTTTTGATTATGCAAGGAAGAAAAAAATTGAAGTATTTTCAGCCCCTTTTGATTTAATCAGTGTAGATGAATTAGAAAAATTAAATATTAATTTTTACAAATTAGCGTCATTTGATTTGATAAATTTGCCATTAATTAAAAAAGTAGCTAAAACAATGAAACCAATAATTTTATCTACTGGAATGTCGAACTTATCAGAAATTGAGGAAGCACTTGGAGTAATCTCAAATGAAGGAAATGAAAAAGTAGCATTATTACATTGCACTTCAACTTACCCATGTCCTCCAGATGTTATGAACATAAAAGCAATAGATACGTTAAAAAATGCATTTAAACTTCCCGTAGGCCTCTCGGATCATGTCATAGAAGATACTATTTCATTGGCTGCTGTTGCTCGAGGAGCAAATATAATAGAAAAACATTTTACAATGAACAAACTGCTTGAAGGTCCAGATCATATACTTTCTTTGGAGCCAAAAGAATTTAGACAAATGGTAACAAAAATTAGAGATATAGAATCATCTATAGGAACTGGAATAAAATCTCCAGCCTCATCTGAGTTTAGAACTATGGTAAGATTTAAAAAATCTATTTATTTAATCAAAGATGTTAAAAAAGGCAATGTAATAACTGAAAGTATGCTAGCCTTAAAAGGCCCTGCTTATGGAATTTTACCAAAATATATGGATATTGTGATAGGTCATAAAGTTACTAGAGACTTACTAGCGGATCAGCCATTAACTTGGGAAGACATTACTTAATGAATGAAATAGATGATTTAGAAGAAGAATTAAATCAAAAACTTGAAGAAATAAAAAGATCTCATAAAAATAAAATAAAAGTTTTCACGATTTCTAGTACAGCTAAGTTAGAAAAGTTAAGCTATTTTACCCCCTTAAGATATAATGATAACATTGTAATTATAGGAATAGTTACTTTTAACATTAAAGATATAGTCAAATTAAAAAGTATTATAAATAAAAAATTTAATTATATATTTTTAGATAATGATTCAAGTAAATTAAAACATGAGTCTGTCAATATTTATAATTCATGTAAGAGATTATTTATTAATAAAAAAATTATATCTTATAAGCCCAATGACATCACTGTTGAAGCTTGTTGGAATCAAGTCATTAATTTTTCATCTCAAATAAAAAATAAAGTTTTAATTGTTGGAATGGGAAATATTGGCACAAAGCTTGCAATAAAATTATACGAAAGTGGTCTAAATATTTATGCTACGAGAAAAAATCATTTATCAGGAAAAGATAATATTAAATTCATAAAAAAATTCATAAAAAAATCAGATAACTTTATAAAATATGAAAAATCATTTGATGATGTGCTGCATAATGTAAGCGTAATAATTGCTTGTGCCAGTAAAGATCATATTATTGACACTAATTCAGTCAAGAAAATTAAATCAAATTCTGTCATCATAGAGCTTGGTAAAAACAACTTAACACCTGATGCAGTAAATTTAGCAAGAAAGAAAAATATAACTATATTCAGACTAGATATAAATATGTTTATGATTTCACACATAGATAATATTATTAATGTAAAGAGAAATCAAAATACTTTATATGGACGAAAAAAATTAAAAAAATATTATTTAATAAGTGGAGGCTATATTGGTTATGAGGATGATATTGTGGTTGATAATTTTAAAAAACCTAGATATATCTTTGGTATTGCAAACGGTTCTGGTGATTTTAAATCAAGAATAAGTAAAATGGATCCTAAAATAAGTAATATAATATTAGGAAATAAAATTAAATGAATACTAATCAATTAATTTGGAAAAGAGATTGCGTAATGATAGTAAGAAATTTATTTGATAAAAAACTTATTAAAAAGTTTAACAAAGATCGAGAAATTATAGAAAACATCAAAAATACTATTAAGTTACGTTTGAAAAAAAACTTTAAAATAATTTAAATATATGAATAGTGGCTTAAAACTATGGCAGAAGGCTTTAAAAATTATTCCTGGTGGAAATGGACTTTTATCCAAAAGACCTGAAAGATACGCCCCAGATTTATGGCCAACATATTATGAAAGTGCTAAAGGTTGTGAAGTTGTTGACTTGGATGGCAATAAATTTATTGATATGGCGCAAATGGGAATCGGTACAGCAATCCTTGGTTATTCTGACTCTGAAATAAATGAGCATGTAATTGAAAGTATTAAAAAAGGTGTGAATACAACCCTAAATACTTTTGAAGAGCCAAAATTGGCTGAAATTTTGTTGGAAATAGATGACTTTGCTGGGGGCGTTAAATTTGCTAGGAGTGGTGCTGAAGCAATACAAATAGCAATAAGAATTGCCCGCGCATTCACAAAAAAAGAGAAAATACTGTTTAGTGGTTATCATGGGTGGTCAGATTGGTATTTGGCTGCAAATATAAGTTCTTCATCGAATTTAAAAACTCATTTATTAGATGGGCTCAACCCACTTGGTGTTCCATCCGGTCTGAACGATACAGTTAGGGGATTTAAGTATAATGATAATCGTGATTTCAAGCAAAAAATTGAGAATAATAGTAATGAAATTGCAGCTGTAATAATTGAAGGCGCAAGAGGTGAGTTGCCAACTAAGGAATTTATAGATGAAATACAAGATTTTTGTAAAAGAAATAATTCTTTATTAATTATTGATGAAATTACATCAGGATGGAGAAATGCCTATGGGGGCACTTATAAAAATTTAAATTACATTCCTGACATTATAACGTACGGTAAAGCTATGGGTAACGGGTTTGCAATTTCTGCAGTAGTTGGTAAGCAAAATGTTATGGACGCTGCTCAGGATACGTTTATTAGCTCTTCATTTTGGACTGAAAGAGTTGGTTTTTCAGCTGCAATAGCTTCACTAAAAAAAATGAAAAGATTAAAGACTTGGGAACACACTTCTTATATAGGCAATTATATAACTAAAGGCATTTCTAATATTGCTACTGAAGTTGGGTTAGAAATTAGTCAGGCTAGTTTTACTAGCTTACCAAGTTTTAGCATTATTAGCTGTGAAGACAAAGACTTAATAGATACATTGTTCATACAAGAAATGCTAAAAAGAGGTTACCTGGCATCATCTAGTGTTTATCCAAGTCAGTGTCATACTACACAAATAATAGATGATTATTTATTGTGTGCCAAAGAAGTTTTTAAGATTATCAAATCAGCCATTGATAATAACAATCTTTTAAAATGCCTAGATACAGAACCGAGATCAGATTCTTTTAAAAGGTTAACATAAAAATGAAAAATATTGCAATTATACCAGCAAGAGCTGGATCTAAAAGATTACCTAAAAAAAACTATGAACTATTTTTTGGTAAACCACTTTTTCTTTACTCATACGAGCATGCAATTAAATCTAAATTATTTGATAAAGTTATTGTCAGCACTGAATCAAATGAGATAATCAATTTAATGCAAGAATACGGCATTGTTCAGGACTATGTTAGGCCTGAACACTTAGCCCAAGATAATTCATCGTTGATAGATGTATGTATAGATGTAATTAAATTTTATGGAAATAAAGATTTTAATAATATGTGTTTATTGTGGGCTACTTCGCCAATCGTAGATGAAAATGATTTAATTACGAGTTATAAAAAGTTGATCCATAATAATATTGATGGTGTTGTAGCATGTACAGAATATACTCATACCTGTGATTTGGTTGTTGAAGAGTCCGATAATAAAATTAAACCTTTGATTCCATATAAGAATTTTAGACAATTATATGACGGAAAAAAAATACTTTTTGACTGTGGTGCATTTAGTTGGATAAAGACTAAAAATTTTCTTGAAGAAAGAAACTGGGTTGCACGTAAATCTATGGCATATGTGTTACCTCATTATAAAGGCATTGATCTAGACACCAAGGAAGATTTAGAGTTGCTCAGTTTCTACTTCGAAAAATATATACTTAATAAAATATAAATTTAATTTTATTTTTAATAAAAAATGAAAGCTTTAATAACAACCGCGTTACACTCCGATTTAAAAAATAAAAATCAAACATATTTAGGAAAATGGTGTTTAAGTGAATTTAACTTAGACAGCATTAATAAAAATGCTAATAGAATATTAGATTATCATTGGGATAATAAAATAAAATTCATAAATGACTCCAAAATTATATTAAAAATATTTCATTCTACATTACCAAAGTTATCTAAGTCACTTGATGAATTTCATAAAATTAATACTGGAAATAATTATTGGAAAATCTTACTTGGTGACTGGTTATTAAACTTTATTACAGTACTGTATGATCGATGGGAACTTATTAGTCTGTTGCCAAGAAATGAGTATAAATTTTTTACACATAATGTTGAATTCTATGTACCAAGAGACTCATCCGACTCTTTCGATAACTATGGTCTAGATATCTGGAATAAATTTATTTTTGATAAAATTATTCAATTTCAAAAATTTGAAAATATAGAACTTTCAACAACTTTACTTAATAATTATAATAAAAATGATGATATAACTAGTCACAGAAGAATTACTTTCACAAATTTAAAAAAAAATTCCAACTTATTTATTTTTCAGTCAAATCTTGGCTTATTAAACGAATTTTTAATGTCTTTTAGATTTAATAATATTCCAAGAATAAGCCTATTACCTAATAAAAACCTTTTAAATTTTGGTCGAATTAAGATTAAGGAAAGAAAAATTAAATTAAAAATAGAACCAAATGACAAATTTGAAATTTTTTTAAGTGACATGATTAATATGCTAATACCATCTAGTTTTGTTGAAGATTTTAAAATAATAAATGAACATGTAGCCAAATACATGCCTGGTTATTCTAAAAATGTAGTAACTTCTAATGCACAGATAAATCATAAATTATTTACTTTTTGGTTGGCAAAAAATAGGGATAAAATTGATAATCTTACAATTTTGCAAAATGGAGGCAACGTTGGAAGTGCATTGATACAAGCCCAAGAATATCATGATATTGCAATTGCAGATAAATATATATCTTGGGGGTGGGGTAATAATAAAAAAAATATTAAAAGTCTTGGTTCATCTAAGATTATAAAAATAAAAAAAAAATATAAGAATTATAGTGATGTAAATAAATCTGAGATATTATTCGTAATTACTAATGGTCCAAAATATAATTACACTCTTATAAGTCAGGCACACGGCCCCCAGTTCATTGATGAGCTTAATAAAATTATTCAAATATATAAGTTAATCCAGCCTAAATTAAAAAAATATCTATCACTTAGGTTAAATCCAAAAGATTTTGGTTGGCACATGAAAAAAAAGATAAAAGCATCACTACCACAATTAACATTAGATAGCGAAAAAGATTTTTATAAAAGTATCATTAATAAAAAATTATTAATTTTTAATTATAATGGGACATCATTTTTAGAGGCTCTTTCATTAAAAATACCAACTCTATTATTATTTGATAAGAATATTTGGCACATTAAAAATAATGAAATCCAATACTTTAATTTATTGAAGAATGTAGGAATATTGCATGATAATCCTAACGATATAACTAAATTTATTAATAATAATCTAAATGATCTAGATAAATGGTGGAATGGTCTTGAATTACAAAGTAATGTTAATTTGTTTTGTAAAAATTACATAAATTATGACAACAATTTAGAAAATAAAATTATTTAAATATAATTAGTTTCTAAATGCAAAGTAAATTTTCTTATGCTTAAAAATATTAAAAGTGATGTAAAAAGATTATATTATTTAATCAAGACGACGGTCTCAAAAAAAAACGCTAATTTTTTTTATCTTAGGATCTATTATAATGGGATTCGTAGAAATGATTGGAATATTATCTGTAATTCCATTTATTAGTACAGTAATTGAACCAAACAATATATTTGAAAATATCTATCTTTACAAAACCTATAAATTTTTAAAGTTTAATGAGTTTGAGTTCATTATATTCTTAGGTGTCTTATCTTTTGTAACATTAATTTTTTCAAATATATACATAGCATTTATGAACTGGAAGATATTTAAAATAACAAGACAACAAGAACATTATTTATCTACTAATCTTTTAAAAAAATATTTAGATAATAATTATTCTTATTATCTTGAAAAAAATCCATCTGAATTGGAAAAAAATATATTACATGAAGTTACAAGAGTAGTCACAGATTTATTTTTACCTGTGATAATTGCAGTAAGCAAGTTGTCAATTATTTTTTTTATTACAACAGCTTTATTCATTTCAGATCCTAAGTTAGCAACTTCAGTTATTTTGAGTTTACTTATACTTTATATAATTACCTATTATATAATTAAAAAAAATCTTACAGAAATTTCAAATAGAGTTGTTATCTTGCTCAGAGATAAATATAAAATAATAGGAGAAATTTTTTCAGGTATTAGGGAAATAAAACTGGATTCGTATGAAAATTTTTTTACAGATAGGTATAAAAAAATATCTGAAGAATATGCTAGTCAATTTGCTATTTCTTTAGCAATTGGAGCCTTACCTAGATATATATTAGAAGCCTTAGCATTTGGAGGCATAATAGTAATTGTATTATTTTTATATGTGACTATTGATGATACAAGCCATATTATTTCCCTAATAGCATTATATGCAATAGCTGGCTACAGATTATTGCCTGCAGCTCAATCAATTTATTTTGCAGTATCAAAATATAAATTTGGAAGACCTGCCTTATTGTCAATTTACAATGACTTAACAGATATCAGCCACACTAGCAAAAGTAATATTGGGCTATCTGAAAATTTATTATCAGACAACAGTGTACTTAAATTAGAAGATATATCTTTTGCATACAATAGTACAAATGATAAAGCTATATCAAATCTGAATCTTGATTTAAAAAAATCTAATCTTATAGGAATTATAGGGCCAAGTGGGTCAGGAAAATCAACATTGATGGATATTGTTCTTGGTCTACTAATGCCAGAAACAGGTAATATTATATATAAAAAAAATGAACATCAAACTTTTGAAAATTTTAAAAAATCAATAGGTTATGTGTCCCAAAATGTTTTCATATCTGATGATTCGATAATTAAGAATATTGCTTTTGGAATTCATGATGATTTGATTGATATGGATAAAGTTTATACAGTGGCTAAATTAGCAAATATTCATGAATTTATTTCTTCACTACCAGATAAATATAATTCTACACTTGGTAAGAATGGATCAAGACTTAGTGGAGGGCAAAAACAGAGAATAGCGATTGCGAGAGTCTTATATAAAAATCCAAGTATAGTAATATTTGATGAAGCAACTAGTCAATTAGACGTGCCAACAGAGAAATTAGTTTTTAACTCTATAAAGGAACTAAGTGAAAAAATAACAGTGATAATAATTACCCATAGAGTTCAAATACTTAATGACTGTGATGAAATACATGTTATAAGCAATGGTAAAGTCATCCAAACGGATAATTATGAAAAATTGTTTAAAACGAATAAACTTTTTCAAAGTTTTGTTAACTTAAATAATAATTAATGGGAAAAAGATACTTAGTTACAGGTGGAGCTGGTTTTATTGGCTCAGCAATGATTAAGAAGCTAATTAAAGATCCTGGTAATATAATAGCTAATGTAGATAAATTAACTTATGCCAGCAATTTGGAATCTTTATCATCTGTCAAGGATAATGACAACTATTCGTTTTTTAATTGTGATATTTGTGATTTTAATAAATTAAAAGAGATAATAATTAACTTTAGACCTGAGATTATTATTAATTTTGCTGCTGAGTCACATGTAGATAGATCAATATTTGCATCAAAAGAATTTATTAATAGCAATATTTATGGCACATATAACCTTTTAGAAATATGTAGAGAACTTTGTGAAAAAAAAGAAATTATATTTCACCATATTTCAACTGATGAAGTGTACGGAGATATTGAGGGTAAGCCACCTTCTGTTGAAACTGACTCTTATAAACCTAGCTCTCCTTATTCATCCTCGAAAGCAGCATCAGATCATTTAGTAAAAGCATGGCATAGAACATACAAACTTCCAGTTTTTATAACTAATTGCTCCAATAATTATGGACCATATCAACACAAAGAAAAATTAATACCTAAGGTAATAACAAATATTCTTAATAATAAAGATATTCCTGTTTACGGAAATGGTGAACAAACAAGAGACTGGATATTTGTTGAAGATCATATAAGTGGAATACTTAAAGTGCTTGAAAGTGGTGAAATTGGTGAAACATACAATCTTGGTGGCAGCAATGAGATTAGAAATATTGATTTAATTCATAGGATTATTGAATTAATAAATAAGATAAATAATGGCAATGAAATAAATCTAGATAAAATGAGAAGTTTAATCACATATGTAGAAGATAGACTTGGGCATGATAAAAGATATGCAATTAATAGTAAAAAAGCAGAGTTAATTGGATGGAGTATAAAAGACTCATTTGAAATAAATTTAGAAAAAACAATAAAATGGTACATGAATGAAGTATAAAAAAAAAATTACAATTGATTTAAGGACATCGACTTTATTAGGTCCAACATGCTTATTTTTCTGGTCACTAAAATATTATTATGACTCAAATTATAAAGTTAGAGTTATAAATAAACATTGGGGGCAGGAAAATTTTCTCTCTGGATTAAGATATGATAAAGAAAAAAAAGAATTTAATAAAGGGTCATCAAAATATCTGTGGGACCCAACAACACATCCAAATGATCTATTATATAATTTAATTGAACCTACTTTTCCTAACTTAAAAATTGTAGAAAAAAAATATTCATACTATAAAAGAATATTTTTAAATATTCCTAATTTTTTTTATAGAAATAAAATATATCTAAATGACTTTGCAACTACTTTCTTGGAAGCAAAAGATAAGAACAATTATAACAAAATAAAGATTGATTATTTTAAAAAAAATCCTTCGATAATAGAATTTTTAAGGCTTTTTTTACATTTTTTTTATATGACTTTTTTTCAAAAACTGAAAGAAAAGCCTCTATCTAAACCATTCAAATATCAGATACATAAGTCGTTATTAACCAAAGATTTGATTGAATTTATTAATTTAGCCAAATCTACAAAAAAAAAACATATATTAATATCAGTATTATGGGATGAAGGTAAAAAATTTGAAAATCAAAATGATCGTTTAAGAGGTGGACCTCATTTTAAAACAAACGATTGGGAAAATATGCTTAATTATGTAAAGCAATTAGATGATTATGCCTTAAAAAATAAAAATATAAGATTTGTTCTTGCTAGTAAAAAAGCAGTTGATTGGGATAAATACTTAAAATCTGATTATGTAGACTTAAGAAACTTTGAAGAATTAGGTTTTTCTTTATCTCAGTCTATATATATCGCTCAAGAAATTTGTGATGCATCAATTAATTGGCCTTCTACATACTCTATTTGGATAACTAATTGCGCTAATATGTTTCATTTAACATGGGGTGGGAATAAAGACACTGCTAAATGGGCGAGAAATAATCTTCATAAAGAAAATCCAAAAAAACTTTTAAATTTGTTAGGTTGCTAACTATTAATGTTAAAGTTATTTGAAAATATTGATGGTTCAATAGATATTATTGATAATGATCTGATAATAGATAACATTTTACCAAACTATGACTTAGATAAGTCAATTAATTTACTAAAGACTTTTAATAATTCTATTATAGGTGATAAAAAATTATATGAGTACTGGAGTGTGGATAATTTTTACATTCTACCAGCATTACAAGAATGGATATTTTGGGATTATTTTGTTCCTTTGGTCAAATATAATAAGCTTTTTGCTAAATATGATTTAAATATGATAGATCTTAAAAACTCTTCTACAATTGAAGGATTAATTGGATTAAATAAATATAAAAAAATAATAAGTAAACAACCCAATATTCTACTCAGAATTGTAAAAAAATTTTTAATTTATATTTTACAATTTTTAAACCCAGTTAATGATATATTGGTATTTGATGATGGTATAGATGGCTTTAGATATAAGAAAATAAAGGATGTATTCAAAAATAAAATAAAATATTCACGTATTCATTTATTAACCAAAAAAGATATATTTAATCTTTTTTACCGTAAAGTATTCTATTTTGGATATGTAGATATTTTTCATAAGAAAAATGATAAATTATTAAATAATTTTAAAAATTATTCAAATATTGATAGTTACGGATTTAATATGTTTATTCAAAATATAGATATTAAATGTAATGAAATTATTAATTCAGTTAGTCGTTCAAAAAAATTGTTAAAAAAAAATAAAATAAAAAAAATTTACGGATATGATCAAATTGAATTTATAATACCATTAGTCATAGCTTCTAAGTCACTAAATATAAAAATCATTACTCATCAGCATGGAGTAATTACGAAATATCATGCAGGTTGGATAGCTCCAGGTATACCAGAGAAGTATTGCAATATAAAATCTGATAAACTAATCGTATGGGGAAAACTATGGAAAAATAATATATTAAAGTATTCAACAAAATATTTAGAAAATGATATTGTTATTGGAAAGCATTTAAATAAAGATATGAAGCTATCAGTTAAAAGAAAAAGTAACAAAAGCTTCAATAAACAAAAAAAATCTTTATCATTATTATATCCTTTTGAATTTATGGCTAATCAAAAAAGCGTGGGTCTTTTTTTAAATAAATTTATTCAATTTGGAGCAAATATAACAATCAAAGTAAGAAATCCATCACCTGGTGATATTGCAGCTGGAAATATAAAAAGGGACTCACTTTCTTATGATAAAGAATTACGTAAAAATATTAAGTTTGTATATGATTTAAGTGATGAGGAAATTATAGAGTCTTTTGATGCTATTTTATGCACTCAATCTACATATGCTCTTGAAATGATGAAACTAAATATTCCAATTTGGTATTTAGAAACTGATTTAAAATTTATTGACTTTATTATTGATGACAATATTGCACATAAAATAGCATTTAAAGACATCGATTTATTGTTTGATGAAAATAAAGAATATGTAAAAATATTTTCACCACTTTATGATTATAAAAAATATTCTGAAATATTCGATCAAGAAAATTCAGATCAATTAATTATAGATGAAATAATAAATTAATGTGCGGAATATCTGGCATTATTAATCATTATTCTCCTGACTTAGGTGATTTAGATAGTATAAAAAAAATGAATGAAAGGCTTCGCTTAAGAGGGCCTGATGCAGAGAATATATGGAATTCTAAAAATAAAAAAGTTTACCTTGGACATACTCGACTTTCTATAATTGATCCCAATCAATCATCTAATCAACCCTTAATAGATAATAAAAATAATCTTGTAATTACCTATAATGGCGAGCTTTATAATTATAAAGAGTTAAGAAAAGATTTAATCAGTTCAGGTTATGAATTCAACACAAACTCAGATACTGAAGTGATTTTAAAGCTCTATATTTGTTATGGTGAAAAAATGTTTGATCTAATGTTAGGTATGTTTGCTTTTTGCATATTTGATCAAAAAAATAATACATTCTTAATTGCAAGAGATAATTATGGAATCAAACCATTATATTATTATAATGATAGTAATAAATTTGTTTTTTCTTCACAAATAAAATCAATAATTCAATGCAGTAGTATTAATAAAGAAATTTCACCCGTTGGCGTTTGTTCTTTTTTTATTAATGGTTCAGTAGTGGAACCTCATACTATGTATAAAAATATTTATGCAGTTAAACCTGGTTCATACATAATTATTAGGAATGATAAGATTATAAAAAACACCTATTATAGCTTAGCAAACCATATTCAAAATGTTAGAGATTCTAATAAGTCTAATCTACGTGTAGATAATAAAATTTCAAATGCATTGGATATGTCTATTAAAAGGCATTTAGTATCAGACGTTCCAGTTGTTTTATATTTGTCCTCTGGTATCGACTCATCAGCAATTTTAAATTCTATTAATAATGTTAGTAATGAAAAAATAAACACAATATCAATGGGTTTTGATATTTATAAAAACTCAAACATAGATGAAATTAACTTGTCACGTAAAATTTCAAATGCGTATAACACAAATTCAAATTTTACTTATCAAGATAAAAATGATTTCTTCAGACTAAAAAATGATATTATTTTAAATATGGATCAACCTTCAATTGATGGTATTAACACATATATGATTAGTAATTTTGCAAATAAAATAGGCTATAAAGTTGCTATTTCTGGGATAGGTGGAGATGAAATTTTTTCAGGTTACCCAACATTTAGAGATGTTCCTTTAATGCATAAAATTTATAAAAATACATTTATCTCTAAAAATATATCTAATATTTTCAAACAGAGTACGTCAGCAATTTTAGATAAATTAAACTTAAGAAAGCTTTCTTTTTTTTATGATTATTCTAATACATTTACAGGCGCCTATTTTCTAAGAAGGGCATTATTTATGTCTAATGAACTCTATTCTTTTTTACCTAAAAAATTCGTAGATGAAGGACTTGAGACATTTAATCAAATCTTAATTGATGATGAAAATATTTTACAGATAAAAGATGATATTACAAAAGTTACTTATTTAGAGTTTAAATATTACTTAAAAAATCAATTGTTAAAAGATGCTGATTGGGCAGGTATGGCAAATTCAGTTGAAATTAGAGTACCATTTATTGACAAAGAATTTATAGATAATTCATTAAAAATAAATTTTTTCAATAAACTACATAAAAATTTACTAATTCAAACAATTGATGAGCCTGTAAAAAGTATGATTGAAAATAGAAAAAAAACAGGGTTTATGATACCAGTATCTAATTGGATTAATTCTGACAAAAACACTTATCATTCGTGGTCAAAAGAAATTATGTCAGAGTATAATATTTTTTAATTTATGAAGAAAGATATTAATAGTTTTTTTATTTTAAGAATTATCAATTTTATATTATTGATATTAAAACTATTTCTATTTAAAAAAGCATCAAATCCAAATAAAATAGCAATATATAGACCAGGAAATTTAGGTGATTTGGTATGTGCAATAACACTCTTTTACTCAGTGCGAGTAAAGTTTCCAGATGCAAAAATTATTTTAATTACATCAATTGGTTCTGGTAAATGGGGTGCTAATGAATTATTTAAAAACACAAAACTATTTGATGAAATAATAGAGTATAAAGAAAGAGATATTTATTCTGTTTTTGATAAAGTTAAATTTATTAAAAAAATTAGATTACTAAAATTGGATTTGTGGATTGATTGTGGAAATCAAATAAATACATTTACCCTTTTCTTGAGACAAGTTATCGCTATTAAATTATTTAATTCTAGATCTTTGTGGTTAGATAAATGTATTTACTTTACTTTTTTTAAAAAATATCAGGAAAAACATTTTTTTTTTAATGATGAAACATCAAGGTTAAATAGTTTTATTTTATCATATGGTGTTGATATTATTAAGCCCCCCAAAAAAATGATGCATGATGATTTTTATGATAATTCATCACTAGTGAATATAAATAATTATATTGTGATATCAGTAGGTTCAGCACAACCATTGTTGAATCATTGGGAAGAAAAAAAGTTTATAGAAATTGTGAATTATTTATCTAAGACTTTTCATGTTGTTTTCATAGGAGCACCTTCTGCAAAAAATAAAGTTAATAGGATTATTTCAGCAATGGATATGAATTACACTAATTTGATTAATAAAACCCAAATAATAAATTTGTTTTCAATTTTATATAACTGTAAATTTATTTTTGGCTTAGACACAGGTACCCAGCATGTCGCTGCATTTGAAGGTGCAGATGTTTTCACCTTAACATCATGTTGGAACTTTGATAATACCTGGTCTCCTAACGGTTCTGGAAAGATATTTACTATAAAGAATAAAAACAAATCAATTAAATGCTTATTTAATACAGATAAAAATGGTAAACGCGTTTGTTATTATGATAATAATTGTATTGATAAAATCACTACAAATGATGTACTTACTGTAATTAGAGATGCTTATAAATGAAATTTTTATCAAATACTTTTTTCTTTTTTACACTACTCCCATTTGTTTCACTAATTACACTTCCTACGGATGTACAGCCAATATCGTTTCTTTTAGGCATACTTATAATATTAATATTAACTTTAAAAAATGAACTAATTATTACTAAAATAGATGTGTACATTATATTTCTAGCCATTCTGTCTTATGTGTATATTAGTTATGAAGCTAGTGATCTATATGAAAACGGATTTTCTTCTGCAAATACTGCAATTAGAAGACAAGTGGGAATGACTTTTGTTTTAGTTACTTATGTAGTATCCAAAAATATTTTTAAAAATTTTAATGTAAAAATATTATTTTTTGTAACATTTATTCAATCTTTATTTACTATATTAAATCTTGCTTTGCCTTCTATTTATAATTTTTTTGCTATTAGGTTTTTAAGAACAGTAAAAATAGATTTCACAGAATATGATGGATTCAGAGGAGCATCAGGCCTAACAGCTGAACCTGCATATTTGTCTGGATCTGCCTTAGCATACTTTGCATTAGCTGCATTATTCTTGAAAAAAAAAGAAATATCTAATAAATCTTTTTTAATAATCACTACTTTATGTATATTTATGCTTCTAATGTCTAAATCAGCAATTGGTTTAGTGTTTATTGTTGGAATAATTCTTTATTTGATATTTGATTTCATTAATATCAAATATATTTTTTTTTGCACATTAACATTTCTAATACTGTATAATTTTATTCCTCAAACATTCTATGACAATTTAAGATATAATAGTTTTGTTGAAAATAGTAGGGGCTTAAGATTGGCACAAAAAGCAACAGAAAATGGAGTTGATAAATTATTAAGAGATGCATCTTTGAAAGATAAAATAACACCCATCTACATAGGTTTTTTATCATTGGGTCAAGCACCACTTGGAGGTGGTATAGGTTATTTTCCTATAGCTGCTAATAAAAATATAAACTCAGTGAAAAATAATATAGATGGCTGTCGAAGGGTTGACATAGCTAACGATGGCTCAAAAACCTATACTTGCGTCACAAAATCACCCTCAGCATTTGGATTATATGCAACTGAATTTGGATATTTATTTATTTTTTTTATTTGCCTTATTATGCTAAAATCAAACAATTACTTTTATTTATCATTGTTTATAAAAGGATCGGCACTAATATTCATTATAAGTTCAATGTCAATAACCTTTCCTTTAACTTGGCTGTTAATTGCAAGTCTTCAATTTGATAATAAAATATATAATAAATTAATTAATTAATAAATTTATTAGGAAAATCTATGACTGAAAATAAACAACTTCTCAATGAAGTAAAGGAGCACTGGGAAGAAGAGGTTTGTGGTACAAGGAATATAATAGATAATGAAGTTAGCTCAAATTCGCATGAGGTGGTTTCAAGCCATAGATATACAGTAGAACCACATATATCAAAATTTTTAGAATTTTCAGCCGATAAGGAAAAAGATATTGCACTTGAAATTGGTGTTGGTGCAGGGTCAGATTTTATAGAAATTTGTAAACAATGTAAAACTGCGTATGGAATCGATTTAACTGATGCGGCTATTAAATTAACGAAGGAAAGATGTGAATTAGAAGGTATTAAAAATTATAATTTACAAAGAGCAAATGCGGAAAAATTACCCTTTGAAGATAATTATTTTAATCATGTTTATAGTTATGGTGTTATTCATCACGCTCCAGATACAATGTCAATATTATCAGAGATAAAAAGAGTTGCTAAGCCAGGATGTAAAATTAGAGTTATGGTTTATTCAAATTTTAGTTTAACTGGCATCATGCTCTATGTTCTAAAAGGTATATTAAGGTTTAATATATTTACCACTCAAGAAAAAATTATTTATGAGCACTTAGAATCACCAGGAACTAAATGTTATTCTACCAAAGAATTTTCTAAGATTTTAAAAAGCTTTGGATTTAAAAAAATAAAAATTGAGAAAAAATTAGGTAGTGGTGACTTATTACTTTTTGATCCATCGAAGAAATATAGTAATAACTTTATTTTTCCAATTTTATTCAAACTTTATCCTAGATTTTTACTTAAGCATCTGCATTTTATGGGGCTTCTAATCATGGCTGAGTTTGAAAAATAATAATATTTAGATGAATGATAGAATACTTGTGTTTGCAAATTATTTCTTACCTGGTGAACTGGCTGGTGGTCCGATCAGATCATTAGAAGGAATAATTAAAAAACTTTCTAATGTCTATGATTTTCATGTTATTACATCTTCACATGATGCATTTACCAAAGATAATTATTCAAACATAGAGTTAAATAAGTGGAGTGATCTATCATTTTGCAAATGTTTTTATATCACTGATCAAAATATTTCACTGGTAAACACATATAAATTAATAAATAAAAATAAAAATAATTTTAAGATAATATATATTAATAGTTTCTTTAGCTTGTGGTTTTCAATAATTCCAATACTTATAAATAAATTTTTTTCATCCAGTAGTAAAAAAATAGTACTTGCACCAAGGGGTGAATTTAATATAAATGCATTATCTAATAAAAAGACAAGAAAATTCACATATATAACCCTCTCTAAATTACTAGGAATTTATAAAAATATATTATGGCATGCATCAACTACCCATGAAAAAAAAGATATAATTAATATTTTTCCTAATGCAACAATTAAAATCGTTGAAAATATTTCATTAGTTGAACATAAAAAAAATAATTCTTTAAAAATAAAAGATAAAGATTCTATTAATATTTTATTTTTATCTAGAATAACTAGAATGAAAAATGTTACTGGCGCAATTAAAATCTTAAAAAAATTTGATAAACAAATTAACTTTAATATTTATGGTCCAAAAGAAGATATGCAGTACTACGATGAAGTTATATCATTAATTAAATCAGTACCAAGTAATCTTACAGTTTCAATAAATGGACCAATTTCACATAATAAAATAAACGACATATTTAACAAAAATCATATTTTGTTTTTGCCAACTTTTGGAGAAAACTATGGTCACGTTATAAAAGAATCTTTTTTAAATAATTGTCCAGCAGTTATTAGTAACAAAACTCCCTGGAAAGACTTGGAGTCAAAAAATATAGGATTTGATTGTACCTTAGAAACCGATGATGAATTAATATCAAAAATTAATTTTTTCCTAGAAATGAGTCAAGATGAATATAATTTTTACCTTAAAAAAATGCATAAAAATGTTTCAATATTATTTAATGATAGCCAGATTATATTAGATAATATTAATCTATTTAAATAAAATATGGTTAAACTATGATTGGTTATTCTTCATTAATCGCCTGGGAGCCAATATTAACTCCTTTATTAACTCTCACCCTTGGATTAGTAACATTTTTATCATTCTTTGGGTGTGGAAACATTATTTTATCCACTTATAAAAATAAAATTTCATCTCCCTGGAACAATTTAGCTGCTCTTGTCGTTGGTATATTATTTTATAGCTTAGTTTTTCAAATAACAGTGTTATTCAAATACTTTGAGTATACATCAATAATAATTTTTTTTATTTTATGTAGTATTAGTTTAGTAAAAACTAATGTTAATACTAAAAATTATATTCAATATTTAAAATGTTCAGAAAATAAATTTTTATTGTTTATAATTATATCTGCAATATTTTTAAATATAGCCATGTCAATCGCACCATCAACTAAGATTGATGAGTTAGCAAATTCTATGAATTTCCTTAGTAGAATTATGGCTGATCAACAATTAATTTTTTATTGGCATCCCTGGGAAACTTCTATTATTCCTAATATGACCTATCATCTTATAGCCTTACCTTTTTATTCTATGGGTCTAACCAATGTGATGAATATAATAGGAATATTAATTTTTATTTATTTTATTATATCTATTGGAAAAATAATTAATAACTTAACAAAAAGTTCGGATTTATCTCTATTTTTTATCGCATCCAGTATTGTTGGAGTATATCCAGTAGCTAATTTAGCCACAACTTCTACACATAGTTTAATGGTTTTATCTACAGCATCATCCATTTTATTAATTATTTTAAAAAGTACAAAAAAGATAGACCTAAATGATAATTCATTATTTTTACTAATAAGTATTTTTATAGCAGGAATGTTTATTTCTAAGATAATATTAATTCCCTTAATTTTTATAATAATTTTATGGCTATTATTTATTTGTTACAAGTCAAACAATTATAGATTAGTGTATATACCTATTCTAGTCTCAATCCTTGTTATCCCATCAATAGCTTGGACATGGATTATAAGTGGTTCACCTCTTGGCAGTGCTGGCATTAGTTTTTTTCAGGATAAAACTTTTCAGGACACATTTCTAATAAATATGATACTTGATGAAAAAATTTTTTCATCTTCTAGAATAGTAGTTGATCCCTTATTAAGATCAATTAGTGGAGAGCTAGGCTATAGAAATTTTCTAAATGAACTATTTTTAGTTTTATTTTTATGGTCTCCAATAATTACTGGTGCATTATTTTTTTGTCTTTTGAGTTTTAATCGAATTAATTATGCAAATATTATTTTATTAACGGTATTTCTTTTCCAAATTATTATAATATATTTATTTCTACCATATAAATTCCGTCATTTAGGTGGTGTACAGTACCTACCACTAGCTGTATATTTTATATATATATTGAAGAATGATAACTTCTTAATTAAATACAAGAATATTATAATAATTTTATTTATTTTACCTTGGCTACTGATCCAAGCTGTATACGTGTACCCCTTTTTTTCAGTGAATATTGGTATGGAAAATAAAGTTAAGTTTTATAATAGATATATTGCATCATATAAAGATTATGTTGAATTAGATCAAATATTAGAAAAAAAATCTGAAATCTTAGTTGTTGGACATAGAATAAACTCTTTTTATTCTCCAAGAAAAGTTATTCATAATTCACTAGAATTTGATATTTCAAAAGGAAAACAATTATACCTTTTTTTAGTTAGGGAAGGGATAGAAAAAGGAGATTACCAGCATCAATTAAATACTGAAAAAATGAAATTATTGGAAAAATATAAAGTATATGAAAACAATGAGGCTATACTTCGTATATTTAGAACACCCTTTAAGAAATCTAATAAAGGTAAGATAGAAGTTTATAATATAAGTAAGTTTATATATAATTAGAAAATATAAATTTATTATGAAATTAATTATTCAAATCCCTTGTTATAATGAAGAGGAAACCCTTGCATCATTGCTTAAAACATTGCCCAAAAAAATTACGGGATTTGAAACAATTGAGTATTTATTAATTGACGATGGTTCAAACGACAGGTCTGTTGAAATAGCTAAATCATATAATGTTCATCACATTGTTTCACATTTAAATAACAAAGGATTAGCTAAAACTTTCATGACTGGAATCAATGAGTGTTTGAAACAAAATGCTGACGTAATTGTTAATATTGATGCTGATAATCAATATGATGCGAATTGCATTATAAACTTAGTTAATCCAATACTAAACAATGAAGCTGAAATTGTAATTGGTGAACGACCTATTAATGAGATGAAGGATTTTACTTATATAAAAAAAAGATTGCAAAAGATTGGTAGTTTTGTTGTCAGGGCAATGAGTAGAACAAATATTCCAGATACAACTAGTGGCTTCAGAGCATATTCTAGAAATGCTGCAAAGCAATTAAATGTATTTACAGATTATACCTATACTCTTGAAACAATTATACAGGCTGGTCAAAAAAACATGTCAATCATATCTGTAGACATAAAAGTCAATAGAGTTATTAGGAAATCTAAGCTCGTAAAAAGTATGGCTCAGTATATATTTAAGTCTGTCTTAACAATATTTCGTGTTTATGCTATTTATAAGCCTTCAAAATTTTTCCTAACAATAGGATCAATTATTTTTTTATTAGGTTTTATTTTGGGCATAAGGTGGTTAATGCTTATCTACTTAGTTGATGATCCAAATAGAACTTATTTACCAAGTCTAATTTTAGCAGCAACTCTTTTAATAATAGGCTTTCAAACAATGGCACTATCATTTATTGGAGATTTATTCTCAATTAATAGAAAATTACTAGAGGAAACAAAGGCTAATTTAATAAAAGATAAGAATAGTTAAACTTTATTAAAAATATTAATTTTCATAATAAATGGTATTCCAAGTATGGCGGGTATTATATATCTTAATGTACACAGCAATCCAAGACTGACTGCTTCAGGATACCCGATGACATCCTGATAAAAATAAATTAAGGATAAATCTCTCGTTCCTATTCCCGCTAATGTAAAGGGAATCAGTCCAAAAAATATTGAAAATGAGTTATAAATTGAACTTGTTATAAAGTTTAAGCCAATAGAGATAGATAATAAAAAAAACCATATTTGAATCAAATGTATCAACCAAATAAAGATTGATAAAAAAACAACGTATAAAGCAATTATTTTTTCCTTAAAGAAAACTAAATGATAGGTATTCCAATTTTTTTTAAATTCCATTAAAAATCCACCAGTTTTTTTTGATAGAATTCTAATCATTATGCTTAATAATAAATTAAATAATCTTTTATTTAAAAAAAGAATTATTAAAAATACTGTGCCAATTGGAATAAAATAAGAAATAATTGCTAATTCATTATTAAATGAAAAATTTACTAAAATTAATAATATTGATAATAGTATTAGCAAAGATAAGAAATCTAAAATTTTTTCGAATATTACTATCACTAGAGACTCCGACAATCTTGCTTTATCTAGCATAAATGCGGTCTTAGCAATATCTCCCATCTTAGAAGGCAAAAAAAGGTTTAAAAAACTTGCTTGCATTGTAAGTGTTAGGCTTCTGAAGAATGACAAGGTAAAATTATTATTTACTAGAACTTTAAATCTATAACTAGATAATCCAATTGTTGGAATAAATAGTAGTAAAGATAATAATAGATAAAACTTTTTTGAATCTTTAAATATATTAATAATATCTCTAAATTCAATAAATGAATATATAAAAGAGATAATAACTGAACTTAAAAAAA
>MDTG01211174.1_pt1 | contig 34494 bp, 34 predicted proteins | sample 811421 | NCBI WGS metagenome assembly MDTG01 (sample SAMN05326645, study PRJNA326480) | marine metagenome | isolation source: seawater | place: Pacific Ocean: South East | collected 2011
TCTCATACCTGAAGGTTTTTGCCTATTAAAATAAAACTTTACTTTTGGATATACTATTTTTGCAACTTTTTTATAATATGTTTCAACGGTATAATCAATTCCAGTTCCAATATTTAAAATATTTGGTATTTTATTAAAATTTCTTATAGAGAACAAAATAGCATCTGATAAATCAGAAACATACATAAATTCCCGCCTAGCCTTGCCATCTCCCCATATCTCAACATATTTATTTTTATTTTTTTTCGCATTACTAATCTTTTTTATGATAGCTGCTAAAAGATGTGATGACTCTAGATCATAGTTATCATTAGGCCCATATAGATTTGTTGGCACTAATGTTTTATAATTAAATCCTCTTTTTAATGAAATAAATTTGCACATCTTAATTGATAAAAATTTTGAAATTGCGTAACCTTCATTTGTTGGTTCAAAATCACCTTTGAACATTAAATTTTCAGTAATTTTATTTTTAATATTTTTTGGATATATGCAAGAGCTTCCTATGTTTAAAAAATCTTTAACACCACACTCGTAAGAGGCCATTATAATATTTTTATTAATATTTAAATTTTCAACCAGATATTCTAGTTGATTATTTATATTATCCTGAATTCCACCAACCTTAGCTGCACAATGAATTACAAAATTAATTTTATTTTTTTTTATATAATTTTTTACTTTTCTAAAATTGAATAAATTTAATTGTTTTTTACTTGGAGAAAATATTTTGTAATTAAGTTTTTTAATCAAACTTAGACCAACCATACCAGTTGATCCTGTCACTAAAATTATTTTTTTATGGCTTTTTAATTTTTTGTTCATTAATTAAAACTTTAATCTAGCTCAATAATTTTATCACAATTTTTATATAATGCCTCGTTATGAGAAATAAGTATAATTGTAATTTTTCCTTTTAGTGAATTAATTGAATTAATAACTTCTTTCTCCATTTCTTGATCGAGTGCACTAGTTGCTTCATCAAAAAATATTATATCAGGATCTCTATAAATCGCCCTTGCTATTGCTAATCTTTGTCTTTGTCCTCCTGACATTGTCAAACCATTATCACCAATTAAGGTATTTTCTTTTTCTTGAAGAGAATTTACAAAATTTTTTAGACCTGCAATTTTAAGGCTGCTTTGGATCTTTTCAAAATTAATATTTTTTTTAGCGACACCAAAAGCAACATTGCCTGCAATTGTATCATGCATAAGTGAGATGTTCTGTGGAACATATCCGCATCTATCTCTCCATTGATATAAGTCATCATATATGTTTTTATCATCTACTCTTATTTGACCACTCGAGGGCATTATCAGACCCATAAGAATATCTATTAATGTAGTTTTACCAGTTCCACTTTTCCCTTTAATTGCAACAAAACTACCTTTCTTTATCTTAAAGTTTAATTTATTAATTATCAAATTTTGTTCATCATATCCAAATGTTAAATTCTCAACAGATATTTCATTTAAAAAATTAATTTTTTTACCTGATAATACTTTTGTTTCACTTACTTCATTTTTTTTTAATTCATTATAAATAATATTTGAGGATTCTTTTGCAAACCTCACGGATTGAAATGAAAACATCAATTTATTAGCAGAAGGTAAAATCCTAAAAATAGAAACACTATAAAAAGCCAATGTGGTAACTATTTCTATACTTTTAAAATTTAAGAAATTCATTGATAAAGTCAAAACACATATTCCAAGAATTGCAAAAATCTCCATCCCTATTTTTGGATATTGAGCTGATACTTGGTAAAAATAGTTACTTATTTCAGATTGTTTAGCATTTTTTGAAAATAATTCTAAAAAGTAATCTATTTTATTAAATAATTTAAGTTCTTTGATATTGTTAAAGCTTGATTTTGTATGTGATAAAATTTTCTCATCACTTTCTACTTTCATTAAACCTGCTTTTTTCAATTTTTTTGAAATATTTTTATAATAAATTAAAATTATGATTGAGAAAATAAATATAAGGAAAAAGGTCAACTTAAAGTTAAATATAAGAAGTAAAATTATAATAGATGAGACAATTAAAAATTCTGAAATAAATATTAAAAGATTAACAATAAAAGTTGCACCAAAAGTAGCACTGACATTCATTATATTGGACACTTGTTCAGAGTAATCTTTTTTAATAAAGTCAATGTATTTTGAATTTAAATATCTTTTGAAAAATTCAACTCTTATAAGAGTAATTATATTCATTGAATATTTCCATTGCCTTGAAATGACAAAAATAACAAACAAATTTTTCAGCACATAAAATATTAGAATTAATAATATTAAAATTCCTGAAAAAGAGGAACTTTTAGAAAAGTCTATATAACCCTCTAAATATTTTAATAACTTGCCGTCAATATATTCAGGTTCAATTATAGATGTTACAAACGGTATAACCAATGAAATACCAATCAACTCCAAAATTGAAACTAAAAACATTGAAAAAATTAAAAAAAATACTTTTTCTTTTTTAAAAAATTTTAAAATATAGTAGACTTGGTTTACTGTCGATTTCATAAAACTTAAGTTTTTAATTATATCAAATTAATAAATTTGGCTCTAAATTTTCTATAATAAAATATTTTATTTTTTATTTCATTATAATTTAAAAAAGTTCTATCAATAATTTTTTTTTTAAATTGTCCTACCCCTCCTGAAGAAAAAAAAATATATTTTGGATTAAATGACAAAATTTGATTTAAATTATTTTTTGAAAAATTTATACTTGGGATACCATGTGTAAAAGCAAAAATATCAATAAAATTTTTGAATCCTTTTAAAATAGTATGATTTTTATAGTAAAAAGTTGAAATTTCCTTGTTATTTAAATTAATTATATTCCAATGATCATATAAATGATTCCCGAAAAAAACTAGATCATTATCTTTGTATTTTTTTAGAGTTTCTAATTCAACTAAATTTCCTTGAAATCTCAAAATCTTATCGTTGTTTAAAGAATTTATATCTTCAAAATTATTTAAAATAGTTGGATTAACTTCGTATATTGGTATTTTGATTTTTTTTGATAATAAAAACATTTTAAATTTTTCGTTATAAAGATTTAGATATTCAATTGTAGAAATTACAGATGGTCTTTGTTCAATTATTGGCCCCATATTTAAAAAATACAATGATGGAATTTTTTTTTTTATTAAAAAAGGTAAAGCATACCTGAATGCACCATCAAAACCGTCGTCAAATGTTATCAATGCATACCCTCTTTGATTTTTGTATTTTCCAATTTCATTGGGAGATATAAAGTTATAATTTTTTGAAACCCATTCAATAATATTCTGAAATTCCTCTAATGAATGGTATATTTTATATTTTTTTTGATATTCACTTGGATGATTGGTGATTTCATGAAAATTGAATATACTTAATTTTTTTTCATAAAATACTTTGTCAACTTTATGTAATACTGAGCCTAAAATTTTCTTAAATTGATCTTTCATAAGATATAATCTTTATTTAAAGATATTTCCATGTTATTAAATATTACTAAATTATTAACTAAAGTTTTCAATTGAAAAAAAAAATTGCATTAATTACAGGAATCAACGGTCAAGATGGTTCCTATTTAGCTGAAATTTTATTAAAAAAAAATTATATTGTTCATGGAATAATTCGAAGAGCTTCATTAATTAATACAAAAAGATTAGATAAAATTTTTCAAAATCCTTTAAATGAAAAAAGGTCTTTTTTTTTACACTATGGAGATTTAACTGATGGGACTTTTTTAAATAAATTAATTGATGAGTTATTACCAGATGAAATATATAATTTAGCAGCCCAATCACACGTAAAAGTAAGTTTTGACAATCCTGAATATACTACACAAGTCAATGCAATTGGGTGTTTAAAAATTTTAGAAAAAATTAAAAATCTTTCAAAAATTAAAAAAATTAAATTTTACCAATCATCAACATCTGAAATGTATGGAAATACAAATCAAAAAAAACAAAATGAAAATACCAGATTTAATCCACAATCACCTTACGCAATATCAAAATTATTTGCCCACAACTTGACTAAATTTTATAGAGAAACTTTTAATTTACATGCTTCAAATGGAATTCTGTTTAATCATGAGTCACCAAGACGAGGAGAAACATTTGTAACTCGAAAAATAGTAATAGGTATTAAAAATATTATTTTAAAAAAAATTAAAACTTTATATTTAGGAAATCTATACGCAAAAAGAGATTGGGGGCATGCTAAAGAATATTGTGAAATGCAATATAAAATAATGCAGTTAAAAAAACCAACCGATATAGTTATTTCAACTGGAAAATCTTATTCAATAAAATATTTTATAGAAAAATGTTTTCAGGAGATTGGAATAAAAATTAAATGGAGGGGAAAAAAACTTAATGAATATGCTGAAATAAGTAAAATAGATGAAAAAAAAATAAAAAACTTAAAAGTAGGGCAAAAAGTAGTCGCTGTTCATAAAAAATATTTCAGAGCCTCAGATGTAAATTATTTAAAAGGTGATTCATCAAAAGCTAGAAAATTACTAAATTGGAAACCTAAAGTAGGTATCAAAAAACTTGTGAAAGATATGATCCATTCAGAATTAAATGGAGACATATAAGAAATAGTTTTGCTATGCACTAGTAAATTATTTAAATTACTAAATTGAAATATTAAAAAAAAATTTAAATACTCAATTAAAATTGAAAATCAAAAAATTAAATTTTGATTATTGATTTATAAACAGTTGAATAAAATTAAAATAATACCTTTGTAAAGACTTATCTAAAGTATTATTTTTACTATAATTATTTAATATTTTTAAAATAGCTAAGTGACCCAAATATTCTTCCTGAGTATCTAAAAACTTCTTTAATATTAAAAATAAGTAGATTTAATGAAATTCCAATTATTGAACTAGATATTATAGAGTAATAATAAAGTAAAATTGAAAAATTTTTTATGTTGGCTTTAATAAAACTTTTTACAATAAACGAATGATAATATCCTACTGAAAAAGATTCTTTAAAATTTTTTTTTTTATTGCTTAATATAATTTTACACTTAGACCTTTTTGAAACTATCAAATCATATTTTTTAGAAATATTGTAACTAAAAATTAAATCTTCTCCAACTGACCAATTTATTAAAGGATAATTTCGAGACAAATAGTTTTTAACATAATTATATTTCCAACTTGTCATTCCTCCATTTAACCAATCTACTTTAATATTTTTTTTTAAATTACCGTACCCACTTACAAAACCATTTTTCAATATTTTACCTGGTTCAGATGTATTTGTGTGAGTAACTCTTTGTACAAAATTAACTTTTGGTGGTGAATAGTTTACGCAAGAAAGACCAATACCAGCAACATTTTTTTTGCTAGAATTCCATTCTTCATTTAACTCAAATAAACAATTTTTATCCAAAATAATTTTGTCATCTAAAAAAAGTAGAATATCTTTTTTTTTTAATTTTAATTTTTTTAATGCTTTTGATCTTTGGTAAACTTGATTATTAACAGATGAATACACAATTTCACATTTAAAAAAATTAGATAATTTATTACAACTACTTATTATTATTTTTTTTGGTTTATATTTTTGTAAAATTAAAGATTTATAAACTTTTTTTAAATTTTGATTAAGGCCTTTTGTAGTAATAATAACTATAAGATTTTTTTTATTTTTCATTTAATTAATAAATGTATAATATTTTAATAAATCATTTAATTCTTTAATTTTTATATTGGAAATTTAATATCTTAGTCAACTAAAGTTTACTAGCAATTATAATAAGGAGAACCAAAACCATAAAATATTTTTAATTATTATGATTTTCAAAAAACTCAGCCTCTTTTTTTTCTAAATCTTTTATCAACTCAAAATTTTCATAATTAAAAGAAATATCTTTTTTGAACTTAAACTTAATATCTACGTTTTTAAAATCAAAATTAAAATCTGGAAGCTCCAAAAATTGAGTAATCTCTCTCAAAAGCTGATTATTATCTATTTTTTCATCATAAAATTTTTCGTGATGAAAAATATAAAAATTACCTTTAAAATATTTTTGCAAATGATATATAGCTATAGAATTTTGCAAATACCAATTTAGTGCTACATCAGGTTTTCTACTATTTGCAAACGATTCTTCAAATGACCCAAGTTTTGACCATTTATCAAGTCCACTTAGTATCCAGTCATTTACGTTTCTAATATTTAAAATAATTTTTGCTTTTGGAAATAGCTTTTTTATCAACTTCAATCTAAAACAATTAAATGCATGAACAACTAATGGTCTTTGGTTTCTTAAATCTTTTTTGTAAACTTCATTTATAAGTGCTTTTTTGAAAAAAAAATCATCTTTATAAATTGAACTAATCCAATTTAGATTAGCGTGTAAAAAACCATCTTTTTTTTTATTCAGACCAGCATTTGGAAATAAAGTTTCCCAATAAAAATTATCAAAGCCTGAGCTGGAAGAATGATTATTTTTCATTATAAATTTAAATTCATTTCTCTTGGAACCTGTTTCTGAATAAATATTTGGATGCTGAGCTATTATGCTGCTAAAAAGATTAGTACCCGATCTATTACATGCCACAACAAAGATTGGACTATTATTTACGTTATAATAATTTTTTTTTAAAGAGAAATATAAAATTTTTAAAAAATAATAAAACTTTTTAATTAATAACTTCATAGGTATTCGATAATCGTATATATCATTTAAAATATTTAGAAGAAGAAAAAAATTAATTTATATATTTGTTTATTAAAAAGACAATTTTAAAAATTACAGAGATCTTTGTTTGTGAATTGTATAATAGCAAAGACTAACAGTATCATTTGCAGAAAATGATCTTTTTTATATATAATTAAATAATCTAAGATACTCTTTTATTTCAGGAGATTTAATAACTTGTTTTTGTTTAATTTATTAAAATAATTTTTACAATATTTATTAAGTTTAGAACTTTTTGAAAAAATCTTTTTACTTTTGAGTAATTTTTTAAAATCTTCAGGTTGTGTAATATATTTAATTTCATTTGAAATTTCATATAATGGATTTAAATCAGGCTCATTTTTTTTCTTTAGATAGAGGGGTTGAGAACCTTTTTTTATATAATCAACGATAGCACTTGTACCTCTAAATAATGCATAGCGAAAATTTACATTTTCTCTACTAATAATTTTTATATTACTTCCGTAATAATTAAATATTTTTTCTTTTATTTTTTTATTATTCATTGAAGGGTGAAGTTTTATATAGAACTCTATATCTAATTTTTTATCTGAACATTTTTTTACAAAATCCAACATAAAAAAAATTTCTTCTTTAAAACTTTCCGGAAGAATTAAACATTTTTTATTATTTAACATATTTTTTCTAAATATACTTTCTTTATAAAATTCTTTGCCAATTATGATAATTTTTTCTTTTTTAAATTTATGATTTATAAATTTTTTTTTTTGAGGAATTCCTGAAGTCAAAATATAATCAAAATCAAAACACTCACCATATTTTATAAATGGTGAATTTTGATATCTAGTGATTATAGAAAAGAAATATCCGTATGTTTTTATTTCGGGATTAAATTTTTTTATTCGATATATCAGCATTCTTTCCCAAGAGTAACCTTCAAAGGACATAAATATTTTTCTTGGGTTAACTTTTTTTAAAATATTTATTAATTCATTTACTTCGTACATAGTACTTATTGAACTTTTAAAATTTTTTATAGTAAATAAAGATTTTAAAAAAAAGTAATTATAGAAACTAAAATTTTTTATAAAAATTTTTATAACTTCTAAAAGTAATTTGAAGAAGTATATTATATCTAATTTGAGTGAGGCATTAATATTTAGTATAGTTTTATTTGAAAAGTTATATTGAAATTTTTTCCCAGTAAAATTTCTGTAAATAAAGTGAATTTTATTTTTATTTGAGTATTGAGATATATCATTAAAAATTTGCTTTTTTGGTTTTTTTTCTGTATCAAAAATATTTGAAATAAATAAAATATCTGCTTTATTAATTTTTTTTTTCAAAAATTTTTTAAAATATCTACTCTTCTTTATTTCTGTCTTTTCTGCATAATTTAAATAATTAGGATGGTATCTTAGAATATTTAAATTATGCACTGCGAAAGTAGAATAACTCTTTTTATTCAATAAAATTGAATTAAAAAACCTAACAAGCCTTGAGTATCTTGTTACATCCATTCTAAATAAATTTACCAATCTCTGTTAAATTTTTTATAGAGTTTGTGGATCTTAGCTTAAAATATCCATATTTTGCAAAAATAAATTTAACTTTTGCGTTTTGAGCAAGATTTTTATCTGCAAGAGAATCACCTATCACGATTATTTCATTTTTTTTCAATTTATATTTTTTTTTTTAAATAATTAATTACCTCTGGATTTGGCTTACTTTTAAAGTTATCTTCAGGGCAAAAGATGTGATCAAATTTTAGTTTAAACTTTTTCAATATAATTTGAGTTCTTGCTCTGCTTTTGGAAGTTATTAGTACTATAATATGTTCTTTTGATAATTTATTTAATATAAGTTTTGCCCTAGGAAAAAGTTTGATTTTATTTATATTTTTTATGGAAGCCTCATCATATGCTTTTTTTGCATATTTAAATTCTTTATCAAAGTTTATTTTGGTCAATATTTTATAAAATGGGACTCCAATTTTATTAAAATATTTGTTAAATTTTACTTTACTTCCAGTTTTTTTTTGGACTTCTTTCCAAGAAACTTCCATATTTTTTTTTGAGTTTATTATTACACCATCAAAATCAAAAAATATTAATTTTATTTTTATGTCTTTTTTATTTAATAATTTTTTCATTAATTTTTTTTTTTGCTTCATCAAAATCTTTTTTTGTGTTAATTGAAAAACTATCAGTTTTTAAAATTACAGTTTTAATAGTAAAATTATTATCTAGTGCTCTCATTAATTCAATTTTTCTATCGATTTCATTTTTTGATTGTTTTAATTTTGAAAACTTAATTAATTTCTCTGGTTTAAAAGAAATTATGTCAACTTGTTTAAATAAATCTCTAGGCCTAAATTTAGAATATTTGTCTTCTCGTGTCATATCATAAATATTACCATTCTTGTTAAAAATTAATTTAACAATTGATTTATCAAAAACTCTATTTGTTCTACACGAGCCAATTATAATGTCCGTATTATAGTTTTTAAGATGAAAGTTTATTACTTTATCAATTGATCTTGGGTCAACAAATACCTCATCACCTTGAATATCTATCACTAGTTTAGCTTTACTTTTTCTTGCTACACTTGCAATTCTCTCTGTACCATTGGTATATTTTTTAGACGTCATTATTGGAAGTCCATTATTTTTTTTTACTATATCAAATATCTTTTTACTATCAGTGCATACAAATAATTTGTTTAATTTTTTTGATTGTGATGCATTTTTTAAAGTATGAATTATTAAAGGCATATTATTCAAGTTTAAAAGCAATTTATTTTTAAGCCTCTTTGATTTTAATCTAGCTGGTATTAATCCTAATATCATAATTGTTAAAAATTTTAATTAATTAATGTGTAGAATTTTTTATAATCAACTTATTATCGACCCCAAAAAAATTTGTTCTTACAATTATATAATTTTTTAAATTATCTTTAAAATAATTTTCAGAAATATCCTTAGTTTTGGCATCACAAATAAGTGGCTTTGGCTTTTCATTTTCTTTATAAAACATTTTTTTTCCATCTTTTAATGAAGTTTGCTATAAATAGAGACCAATCTATCTTTTAATTTATTTTTATTATCAACCAAATATATATTATTTGGTAACTTATATTTTTTAATTTTAGAGGTATTATCGAAAAAAAATGAGGATTTTTTCTCTAATTTAGCAAAATGAAATCCAACTGATGTATAAGGCATACAAATTATAGTATCTAAGTTTTTGAATAAACTTGTCAATTCCACGTCATGATCAATGATATTAAAATTTTTATTAAGTTTTTTTAAATTGAAAAAAAAATTTTTAGAATCTTTCTTATATGCTAACTTTCTTTTAACAAATAACTGTATATTGATTTTATAATTTTTTTCTATTTCACTAATAATTTCAGCAATCTCCATATAGAAAGATTTCAAATTATTGTTGTTTTTAAAACTTGTACACAAATTATTACCAATCTTAATACTTGGTATGTTTGCCAAATCAAAAACACCTATGTTAAAATCTTTTTTTGGTATTTGTAACTTTTTATTCGTAAAGTATAAATCTATTGGATTAATGTTTTGTACTTTGTTGTTTTTAAAGAGTCTTTTTACAAATTTTTCACATTTTAAATTCCAAACATAATGATTTGTAAAATTCATAAATGAATTAAGTGAATTAATTTTAGTATTACCACCTTTTGTTTTAATTTGATAAAAACTTGAGACTGACTCCCAATAACAATGAGTTTCTATTTTTCTATTACTAATATCCATCCAGATTTTTAAATTACCTAATATTGAAGTGTTCATGATAAAATATTTATTAGCTATTTTATTTTCACTTAAAGAGTTAACAATTTCTGCCTCTATCAAATCATCAATTAAAAGCCCAATAGGTTTAAAAGAAATAATTAAATAAATATATTTTGTATAAGTTTTAATCATTCTGGTTATCAAAGTTAATTTAGCGTTTGTGTTTAGAAAATTGATTGCTAAATATAATATAGGATCATTTGAAAAATAGTATCTATCAAAATTTTTACACTTTTTATTCATAAATATTATGTTTCTATCTTCAAATAAATTTATAGTTTTTTTTGAAAAAAAATTTTTTACTTTAAATTCGTTAAATTTATCTTGCTTAGAAAATTTACTATAAATTATAACAAATTCTTTCTCCGTTTTTTGATAATTTAGAAAATTAAAAAATAAAATAATAATATTTTTAATTAATAAAAACGAAGATCTTATAAATTTTTTAATTAAAAATAAATTACTAATATTCAACTCATTTTTTATTAATTCTATATTACCTATAGTTAGTTCAAATTTATCTTTGATTTTGTTAAAAATTTCTTTTTTTTTTAAGTCGCTTAATTCATAAAGAAAATAATTATTTAAAAAAAAATTATTATTGACTATTTTGTAAATTATAAATCTAAAAATTAATTCTCTATCACTATAACCCTTTAGGATTAAAGAATTTTTTTTATATTTTATAATTAAATTTTTGAAAAAATTTTTAAAGGAATAATATAAAATATCCTTATCTTTAAATTTTATCATTTATATTTTGTTGCTAATCTTAATTTTTTTATTTTATATTTTTTAGCTGGTGTACCTATCAATGTAAGAGAATTTTTAAAATTTCTATTCAAAGTAGCATTGGCTCCAATTATATTATTATTTCCTATGCTTGTTTTTGGTAACATAACTGAACCTGCTCCTAAATAATTATTGTTACCCATTCTGCACCATCCTAATACCTTGCTACCAGGTGAAAAAATATTATTTTCTCCAGTGACACAGTCATGTGAAATCATAGAATTGAAATTAAATACATTAAAATCTCCAACTTTCGGATCTCCTGCAATGACTGTGTTTGGAGAAATTATACAACCTTTACCTATTCTTGCTCCCTTTGAAACTATTGCTGAAGGATGTATTAATGTATAGAAATTATAATTATAAAATTTCTTAATAATTTTTGCTCTTACATTAATAGACCCTATAGCAATATACAAAAATATATTTTTACTTTTAGGAATTTCTTTTTCAGTAATTATTGGTACATTAAATAATTTTAGACTTTGACTTTCTTTAGAAACTATTGCTAATATCTCGTAATCTTTTTTTTTTAAAGAGTCTTTCAACCAATAAAACTGTTCTTTAAAAAAGCCTCCTGAACCAAATATAATTATTTTTTTCATTTAATTTTAATTTATTATTTTTTCTTTCTCTGAAATAATTGATTTATATATATGAGTAATATCCTGTCTTTTTAAGGTAGTGCTTGATGGCAAACTAACTGATATGTAACTTATTTTGTTAGTGTTTGGATATCTTCCTTTACCATATTTTTTGTATGGATCCATTGTATTTATTGGATAGAAGCCTGGTCTAGTTTCAATACCTAATTTTGCAAGTTTTTTAATTAATAAATCTCTTTTAACTTCGTTTAAAGAAGTTATTAAAATAGTGTACAACCATAGAGAATTTTGAGACCATTTATTTTTAGGTAACAATAATATGTCGTCGTGCTTTTTAAATAAGGTATCATAAATTGTAAAAACTTTTTTCCTGGATTTTATAAAACTATCAATTCTATCAAGTTGAGCAACCCCTATAGCTGCTTGTATATTGGTCATTCTAAAATTAAATCCAACAAAATCATGCCAAAATATCTTGCTTGTAGATCTACCTTGGTTTCTTAATTTTTTGGCTATATTAAATATTTTTTTATCTTTAAAAACAACCATGCCTCCTTCGCCTGTAGTGATTAACTTATTAGGATAAAAGCTAAAAGTTGATGCATCCCCTTTTCTTCCTATTGGTTTGTTTTTATAAAAACCTCCTAAAGCCTCTGCACAATCTTCTACTATAAATAACTTATATTTTTTTGCTATTTTTCTAATTTCATCACTGTGAGCTGATTGACCATATACATGAACAGGTATTATAGCCTTTGTTTTATTAGTAATATTTTTTTTAATTTGATTAACATCAATGGTCCAAGTATCTCTATCTATATCAACTAATTTTGGTATTGCTTTAGAATTAATAACAGCATTAATTGTTGCTGCAAAAGTAAAATTTGGGACCAATACTTCATCTCCTTGTCCTATTCCTAAAGCTCGTAAAGCAATTTCTATGGCTGTAGTACCATTGGAAACTGCCAGTGAGTAACCACCACCCAAATAATTAGAAAAATTTTTCTCAAATTTTTCTACATATCCTCCTGCAGAAGATATCCATCCAGAATTCATACAGTTCATCACATTATTTTTTTCTGTAATTGATATTTGTGGAGATAATAATGGAATTCTACCAAGAGAATAAATAGTTGATACATCAACAATTTCTTTTTTTGAATTGATCAAAGGTACACAATTTATTTTAACTTTATTTAATGTGGGATCTAATAATTTTAATAATTTATTTCTGTCATCGGTAATATTTGCTGTTACTGGATTTTTTTTTATTAGTGTAGATTTATAATCAATTATATTAATTTTTTTTTTTAATAAATACCTTCTAATATCACCATCACTAATTGATCCATAAATTTTATTTTCTTGAGTAATTACAAAAATTATCCCAAGACCAGATTTATTAATCTTGCTTAATAATGTAGAAAATTTACAAGGAAGTTTAATAGTATACTTAAGAATTTTTTTATTAATCATGTCGTCAATTTTTTTTTAAATTTTTTAAATAGTCATAACTTTTTTGTACATCTTTAATTCCTGAATATATCTCAAGTGTGATAATTTTATTATTTAAATCAAAATTATTTAATAACTTATTTAGGACGTCATCATTACAAATAGACAAATTGTTATCTGAAATATTATCATTTCCACTAATATGAAAATAATCTGTCAATTTGCTTAGTTTCTCAAACTCATCAAAAAAATTTAAATTCAGACTATTACAGCTTACCTTAAGGTGAGCAATGTCTAGCAAAATTTTGAAATCTAACTTTTCTTTTAGTTCTAAATAACTATTAAAATCTGTAAAAAGTAATGGATTCTTGAATAAGAAGCTTTCATAATTGCTTTTTGATAATACATTGTTTTCAACATAAATATTAAATTCTTTACCAGCAAAATTTTTTAGTATGTTATATCCAAGTGAAAATTTTTCAATACCTTTTGATCTTTGAATAAAAATTTTTTTATTTATTTTTTTACCTAATTCAGAAACATCTGGATCTACCAAATAACCTGCATGAAGAGCAAACTTATTTGCTCCAAGTCTTTTGCTTATTTCAATTGACTTCTTATAGTGCTCTACACTTCTGTCAAAAATTATATCATTATTAGAAGATAAATTTAAAACAAAACTATCTTTTGGAGGTGGAAAATAATTATGAAGTTGTAATTCTAAATTATATTTTACTTTTAATTTAATTAAATCCTCCTCAATGCCCTCATAGTAAGTAGATCCACCAGAAAGTTCTATATTTTTAAATTTATTAACTGCTAAAATTTCTATAATTTCTGAAATTTTTTTATTTTTAAAACCTGATGTTGAAACAAAAATCATTATAATATTTAAATTATTTTTTTAATAAGATTTAAAAGTTTAAGTCTTTTCTTCATTTGATTTTATACAGTTTGATATTGATATTTATACTTTTTTTTAACCCTAATCTCTTTATGTTTTTTTTGTTTAATATTTCTATTTATAAAAAAAATTTTTTGGTATTTTTTATACAATTTAATTACATCTTTTAGGTTAAAAACTTCATTTTTTTTTTGTAGTAAGATGTATAAAATTTTAGAAAGGATATAATCTTGTTTATAATCAACTGTTAATCTTAATTGAGGAAAATTTTTTAGCTTATCTTTGGTTTGCATTATATAATTTTCAAATGTAGAATTTTTTAAAATATAATCAAACCATACCTCTGTGTCCTTAGAATTCTTTATATTAATAGCTCTTTTTAATGCTTTAGTATTTACCATGTAACAAAATGATCCCCATGGTAAGCCTTCTGTTTTTATAAAATCAAATTTTTTTTTTTGTAAATTCCTAATAGTTTCTATCAATTCAAAATCAATAAACGGATTATCTCCTGTACAGCAAATGATATTCTTGAACTTATATTTCCTTGCTGTTTCATAAATTCTTTTCATTAAATCTTTTTCATTACCGGAAAAAAAATTAATACCTGTTCTTTTACAAATTTTTTTTAATATTAAGTTTTCTTTATTATCTGAAGTGCTTAATACTATATTTTTTGAAAGACTGGTTGCTTTTAATCTATTAATTATCTGTTCTATCATTGTCTGTTTATTTAAGGAAAATAAAGCCTTATTTTTTAATCTTTTTGATTGTAATCTAACAGTCAATACTATTCCGAAATTCATTAAAATATAAAGTTTGATGTTGAGCCATCAAATGTAATGTTTGAACCTTTTAAATATCTAATTCTCTTTTCGATTACGAACTTTACAAACTCACCAATTTCATCTGGGTCTCCCAATTTTTTTGACGGCAATTGTTCTTCATATTTTTTAATATTTTTTACCAAATTTTTAATTCTATTTGTTTTGATCGAGCCTGGAGAAATTGTGATACATGAAATATTATTTTTTGATACAATTTTTGAATAAACTTTAAAAAAACTTAGAAATGCAGTTCTATAAGTTGATGACAATATCATATTTAATGGTGGTTCTTTAAGTATTGTCGAAGATATTAGAAATATATATCCATTTTTTTTAATTTTTACTTTTTGTAAAATCAATATAAATGAATAAAAAAGTTGTATATGATATTTAAAAAATTCTTTTTCCTCAATATCAAAAAAATCTTTAGCTGGTGGTCCACCAGTATTTAATATTAAAATATCTATTAAATTAGATTTTTTTATAAACTTTTTTACATCATCTAAATTTGAAGTATCTAGTTGTTTGGTTCCATAACTTGTTACATGGTGATTTTTTAGGGTTTTAATTTTCTTTTCAATACTTTTACCTATACCTTTTGTGCCTCCCAAAATTACTACACGTTTTTTCATAATACCTTATATTTTTTTAAGTTATAATTTAAGAATCTCAAATTTTCTAAAACAAAATTAATTTCATCAAACTCTACAGAATAAGAATTATCTAAATACTTAAGTTTTAGATTTTTATCTTTTACATAAAAAAAAATATATGATGGATCATATAAAACAGATTCATACAATATCCTTGTATCTTCACAATGTAATCCAAAACATACCTTTTTAGCTTTAATTTTTTTTTTTAGAGTATTCATAAATTCTAGATTGGCTGAAGTTCTTGAAATTTTCATCTGAGTATGGATCATATAGAAATTATTATTTTGATTCACAATACTGGTTAGCAGTTCATTTTTTTTCTTTTCAAACCCCCTGTTAGAAAAAAAAATTTTTTTCTTAGTATTTTTTAGGTCAAATAGTAGTTTTTTGTTATAAAATAAATTTCCTGGAACCTTGAAGAAATCAATTTTATTTAAATTTTTTAAAATTAAGTCATCTACTTCATCAACAATAATTCCAATTTTTTTTTTACTTTTTATTATAAAATTATTAAGTAAAACCTGTCTATTTATGTAATATTTTTCAATTTTATTTTTAATAAAAAAATCTTTTTTTAATATTTGCAATGTAATTCCATCTATATCAGAACGATTTAACTTTTTTAAGAAATTATTTAAAATGTTAATATTGCCAAGATGGTTTAAACCTATTTCTGCTATTATAAAATTTTTTTTCACAATTTGATATTTTTTATATTTGAAAATTTTACTGGTAATGGTTTTTTTTGAATAACACTAGAGTTGATTTTATACACTTCCTTATTTTTTCTACAAAATTTAATAACTTTTTTTAAGTCTACTATTTTATCTTTTTGATAAAATATACTATAAATAACTCTCATCATTTTTAAATCTAGCTTTGTATCAACTGTAACTCTTAATTTAGGAAAAAAATAAGATTTATCTACAATCTTCATGGTTCCAGACTTAAAAATTTTATTCTTTAAAAAGTAATCTCCCCATGCTTCAGTGAATTTAGTATTTTTTAATTCTATTACCTTTTCAAGTGCATTAAAATTTACTACATAACTAAAAGAACCCCATGGTAACCCATAAGATTTAGAAAAATCATTTTTATTTCTTATGTGGTAAGTTATTAATTTCTTAAGATTTTTAATATCTACTAATGGATTATCTCCACCAGTTATTACAACATTTTCTAATTTAAATTTTTTTGTAGCACAATATAAGCGATTGATTACATCATCATAAGAGCCCCGATAACATTTAATTCTTTTTTTTTTTGCTATTTTTTCTAACTCATTATTTTTTTTATTTTTTGGAATACATAATATTATTTTATTTGTTATTTTATTCGATTTTAATCTATCAATTATATGTTCAATTAAATTTTGATTTTCAATTTTCTTTAAGGCTTTATTTGGTAATCTACTGGACTCTAGTCTGCAGTTTAAAAGAATTCCAATTTTTTTATTTTTCATTTTTTAATATTAATTTTTTATTTTTTAATTCATACATTTTATCAAAATATTTATTGAGATAAGTTCTATGAGTTACAAATATAATTGTTGTATCTTTTCCTAATTTTAAAATATCCTTAACAATTTTCATTTCTGTTTGTTTATCCAATCCACTTGTTGCTTCATCAAAAATTAATAAATTTGAGGTTTTATAAATTGCCCTAGCAATTGCTATTCTTTGCTTTTGACCACCCGACAAATTAATTCCATCTTCTCCAACAATCATATTTATATTTTTTTTATTATTATTCTTGAGATATTTGTTTAATGACGATTTTTTAAGAGCTTTTCTAACTTTATTTAAATCAATTTCATTGGTCTCTAATCCAATTGCAATATTTTTTTTAATATCATCATCAAAGAGATATATATCTTGTGGAACATATCCTATTTTTTTTCTCCAATTCTTAAAATTTTTTTTGATATTAACTCCGTCTACAAGTACTTGACCTCTAGATGGATTTATCAATCCTAATAGTAAATCAAGAAATGTACTTTTACCTTGTCCACTTTCACCACAAATAAGTATTTTTTCTCCTTTTTTTATTTCAAAATTTAGGTTTTTTAATATATGTTTAGATGTATTAGGATACCGATAATTGATCTCTTTAAAATTTATTTCATTATTAAAGTTTATTTTTAGATTATTTTTATTTTTTTGACCTTTTAAATAATCTTGAGATAAATCTTTGTAGACTATATTTATTGCTGTGGATCCTGATTTTATTGTTGAGAAATTATTTAATATTTTAGATATAGATGGTAATATTTTTACTAAACCAAAAACGTAAAGTGACATATCTATAACCAAATCATTATTAATTTTATTATCTAATACATACAACTGAATTAATAACCCCAATACCATCACACCTAAAATTTCTAAAAATAATTTTGGTGTTGATGAAAATAATCTTATTAAATATATATTTAATATTGAAACAAAATTATACTTGCTATATTTATCCAAAAAATAGTCCTGAATATCATTTACTCTTAAATCTTTTTTAGCTGAAAATGCCTGCAACAAAATTTTATTAGAAAGGGCACTATTGATAACTCTTTCGCGACCCCATATTTTGAATTTTTTTTTAAAAAATAAATAATAAATAAATGAACTCAATCCAAATACTAAGCACAGAATAAATGTAGAAACAGGTTGTTTAATTAAAAAAAAAGTAATTAATCCTAAAATTATTATAATTTCAGTTATGAGTATTAAAAAATTAAGTAAAAAACTACCTATTGTGGGAACAACTACATTAATATTATTAACTAATGTCCCACTACTTCCTTCAAATAATTTATAGTAAGGCATATTTAGATATGTGCCAAACAGTTTTTTAGCAAGTTTTCTATCAAAATTTTTAACAAATAAATTTTGTAAAAATAAATAAAAAAAAATAAATATATTTTTAATCAATATAAACAAAACGAATAAAATTGTAAAAAATTGAAGCAAATTATTTTTTTCAATTTCTATAAAGAAAGATATTTTTTCAAAAAGACCAGGAAACTTATAAATTATATCATCTGATAAAATTAAGGAAATTATTGGTATTATTAATGATAGGCCTATTATTTCTAACAACATCACTAAAATAGATAAAAATACTAAAAAATAAAAAAAATATTTTTCTTTTTTGTCTAAAATCTCAAAAATTTTAATTAATGACCTAAACATATTTAGAAATTATTTTTCTAAGTCTTTCCATTTAATAAAGTCATTTTCTTTTAAATCACATTTGACTTTTTTGTTAAGAACTAAATCTAAATATTTTACTTGTATTCCATTAGCAGGCCTAATAAATTTAATTTTATCTATCGTAACTTTTTCTCCTTTATTTATTTTTTGAGAAACAGCAAGACTTCTTCGAACTAAGAGTCTTGTATTTTTTTCATTTTTTGTGGGACGCTTAATTTGAGATCCTAGAGATTTTTCTGCCAATCTAATATTCTGAATATATTTTTTTAATTCTTTTGGGTTAGCAGAAGCTTTATGATCTGGTCCTTTCATTTTTTTATTTAAAGTAAAGTGTTTTTCAAAAACTCTAGCTCCTAAAGCAAGTGCAGTAATTGCAGATATATTACTTGTGGTATGGTCTGAATAGCCAAGGACATATCTAAATTTTTTATACTCTTTAAGTACATTAATATTTGAGTCTTCAATTATAGACGGATAATTAGATGTACATTGCATTATGCAGATTTTTTTGTTTTTTGTTTTTTTTATTATCTTTACCATTTCTTTAACTTCATCAACGGTGCACATACCGGTTGATGCTATTAATGGTTTATTTTTTGAGGCAACATATCTTATAAATTCTGGTTCAGATGCGTGCATTGATGCTAATTTAAATGAATTGACACCTAATTTATTAAGAAAATTTACATCTTGAAAGCTCGCAGGAGTTGATAAAAATTCAATTTTTTTCTTTTTACAATATAAAAATATTTTTTTAAAATCTTCTCTTGAAAGCTCTAAATTTTTTAACATATCAAATTGATTTGTCTCTTTAACTTTGTTCTCCATTTGATAATTTGCTAATTTTGTATTTTTGGTTACAACATTGTTAGCAGTAAAAGTTTGAAACTTTACGCAATCAGCTCCACATATAACAGCTTGGTCTACTAATTTTTTAGCTAATGAATACTTGCCATTATGATTGACTCCAATTTCAGCAATAATAAAAGCTTTATTATTTTCTCCAATTAAAGATCTCCCTATTTTAAATTTCATTATTTATGTTTTTTATTCAAATATTCTTAAAATACTCTTTCCATGCTCCAAAATCTTGCCAAGCATAATCTGGTATAGGGTAAACTTTTATTTTTTTTTTATTTTTAATTAAAATTTTAATTAATTCATCAATATCGCAAGCCTTCTGTTTTGGAATATATCTAATCAACTTTTTATTCATTAGGTAAACGCCACAATTAACTAAATGATTGAAAGAAGGTTTTTCCTCAAAATTTAATAAATTTCCTTTTTTTGAAATCTTAAAAACTCCATATGGAATTTCAAAACTTTTAAATGATGACACGATGGTTAGGTCACATTTCGATATTAGATGTTGTTCAATTATATTTTCAAAATTTACATCTATCAAAATATCACAGTTAGTAACAAAAAAATTGTTAGACAAATTTTTATTGATTAATTTTAGTGATCCTATGGTACCTAAATATTTTTTTTCCTCGATAATATTTATCTTAAATTTTTTAAGATTCTCTTTAATATATGATTTAATAAGATCTTTTTTATTGTTCAAAGTTACAAAAAAATCTTTATGCCCAATACTAGCAAACTGATGAATAATCTTATCTAGTAATGTCGTCCCTTCCAATGGTAATAGTGGTTTAGGTAAAATTTCTGTGAAAGGCTGTAATCTCGTACCTTTTCCTCCTGCCATTATTACAACACTAGTATTACTTATTTGGTTATTTTTTTTTTTGAAAAAATCGTTTCTGGTAAGTATTTTTAATAAAGTTTTATCATCGCTTAAAACTGGCAAAACATGAATTTTTTTATTTTTTTTAAAAAAATTAATAACTTTTTGTTTATTGTAATTTTTATTTAAAAATTTAAAGTTCTTATTTATAAAATTTTTAACAGGTTTGCTTATATCAATTCCATTTAAAACTGCTTTTCTAAAATCACCTTCTGTAAATATTCCTATTATTTTTTTATTTTCTCTAATCAGTAATATTTTTAGATCAGAAGTATTTAGTTTTTGAATAATATTACTTACAGGTTCATTGCTACTAATTAGTAAATCGGACTCATTTTTCATTTAATTTAAAGCTTTTAATTGGTTGCTTAAAGTTTGAAATAAACTTGGGCATTGATAGCACTCAGAGGACATTCTGACATTTCTACTTGTTATATACTTATTAGAAAAATGATGCCAAAAATTTGCATTATATTCGTTTGGCTTTCTATGTATCTTGCATTGAAACCCAATTACTAAATCTTCCCATGGTTCTTTATTATGAATAACGTTCAAGAATGCTTCTTTTCTACATTTTATATGTAAATATTTTTTATCTTTTTTTAATTTTTGTTCATCAAGATTTGTATTTTTACAAAAATTAATTTCTATTTTTTCATTGGAAAAATTAACATTAAACTCTGTTTCAATTTTTTTATATTTATCATCTGTTAACGAAACGATTAAGATTAAGTTATCTTTAAATTCTGACTCTATAAAATATTTTTTTATATATTTTTTGTCTATTTGTTCAAATTTTTTCTTCGTATAATTTATATAAGTTTCATCTGTTAAATCTTTATAAAAAGGATTTTTAATATTATTTTTTTTGATTAATTTTTTATTTTTAAAATAAAATTGATCATATTCGTCAACATTTAGTAGTTTAAATTTAGTATTTGAACTAAATTTTTCATAATCTTTGATATTAAATTTTTTATTTGCATAAAAAATATTTTGATCTCTTTTATAATTTTCTTTAAAAAAACCTGCATAGGGCAGGAAATATTTAGGTTTAATTTTTGATATTTCTTTATTTCTTTTTATTTTAAATAACTTTTGATTGTTAAATATAATTTTCTCTTTCTCTGATTTATTATAATTACTAAATACAAGAGGAAATCCACTTGCACCACCGGCAAATGAAGATGCATATAAATCTACAATTGGAAATCTTGAATGATTAATATTATTACTATCTACTGAAAATAAACAGGTAAATTCGCCAATCGAAAAATAAATACCTGAGTCCTCCCTAAAATCACCTGATTTTAAAACTGATAAGTTTAAATTAGTATTACTAAAACTATACTCATTTAAAAAATCTGCTACAAAAATATTATTAAAGCCCAGAGAGCGTAAGTAAATTTCTGTAGATTTTGTAATAAAATTTGGAACGAGGAATAACATATCTTTTTTAACTTTTTTAAGAGTTAGCGGATGCAAATGATCTGGATGATTATGACTTATGTATATAAAATCACAATTATTTAACTGATTGATCCAATCATTTTTAGTTTTTTTTTTTTAAAAACCAACCATTATTAAAAGCAGGTCCAACTGCCCATGGATCTGTTGCAAATCTAAAATTATCAGTTTCTACTTTTAAGAATGCGTGATTAAAAAATCTTACTTTAACTAAACTGTTTTTTTTTGATTTCGAAATCGTTGGAATTAAATCTTTTTCCTCAATAATTATTTTTCCATTTTTTATTTTATATAAGCATTCTTTTTTTTTAATTCCATTAAAATAAGTACCAGTTTCTGGATTAAATTTCCAATTATGTAAAGGACATCTATGTTCATTATTTTTTGATATAATTTTACCACCTGCATGATTACAAATTCTATCATAAACTTTTATCAATATTTCATTTTTATATATTATATGATTATTATATAAATTGACCCCATTATTTAAGTTACTAATTTCTATAATCTCTTTTTTTTTTAATGAGATTTTATTTTCAATTATTTTATTAAATCTAAAATATTTTTTTTTCATATAATCGAATGTATGCATTAAAGAAATTTTTTCCTATATTGTAAAAATGATTATCTAAAAAACTTTCACTATTATTTTTTTTACCTTGTTTTAGTTTATAACTCTCTAGATTTAAATCATTTTTAAAAGAGCAATTGTAAATTGATTGTATATATTTTTTTACATCTTGTTGATTTGGCTTATATCCATCTTTAATTTTAATAAATGCATTTTTTGCATCCTTATAATTTAAAATATTAAAAACACTTTTACATCCTGAATACCAATGATTGCCAAATAAAAGAACCGGTTTATTTTTAATAGTTGCTTCCATACCTACTGTTCCCCCTGTAGTTATTACAGCTTTTGATTTCTCTATTAAATTAAATGAATTTTCACTTGAGGATATGAATACAACATTTTTATAATTTTTAATTTTTTTATAATAATGTTTATCTTTAGTAAGCGCTGCATAATCACCCTCATTAAAAGTATTTGGGTGTTCTTTATAATAAATCTTCCAGCCTTTTGGCAAAGTATTTGTTAGTATGTCTAAAATTAAAAAAACATCTTTGAAATTTCCTGGTGCTAAGTTGCTATAAATCTCGGGTTGATATGGAGCTGCAAAGTAAACAAAGATGTCATTATTATTTATTTTTTCAATATATTTATTATATATTTTAGATAGTTCCCTATTTCTTTTTTTTATGTTCTTTAGAAAGAAAAAATACTCTAAATTATTTAATTGTGATTTTAAAAAAGGTTTTTTACTTTTTTTAAAAGCCACTGGTGCTTCTTTGAAAACTTTTCCTTTTAAAAGAAGATACATAATATGTTTTAAATCTTGAAAAATATTTTGTTTTTTAATAATGTTTTTATGATAATCAATATACTCTGTTATATGAATTGGTGTCTTTGGATCTTTAATTAATTTTTCGATATAATTATTGATATCTTGAGAAATTTTATTCGATCTTTCCGAATTATACTCATGAATATATGTTTCTGAAAGATTTTCTAAATTGCCATGAATGGAAAAATAGTTTTTATTAAAATGAGGATATATATCTAAAAAAATTGTAGGAATTTTATAATGATATTTGCATATTAAGTATAACGCATAATCCTCTGGCATATGAGGCACAGTATAAGAAACAAATAGGTCAGGTTTTTTCGAGTTAATAACAGAGTTCCAATAATTAAGCATTTCATGAAAATATCTCTTTCTCTCTGTAATACTAAAATTCCATCCACTTGTATCCTGAAGCCATTCTAAATATGTATATTCATATCTGGATAAATTATTCAGAACATCTTCACCAACTGGAATTTTTTCTTTTATAAAAGAATAATCAAACTCGCCTTTTCTCAATTTCATTTTGTCTAAAAAAATTGATTTTTTATAATATTTACTGATTTCTGAATTTGCTTCAGATCTATTTAAAAAGATTAATGGTTTCCAACTATGTTTTTCATATAAAAAATCAACAATTTTTTTGATATGTTTATCGGTAATATAGCAGTAGATAACTTTTTTCATGAAAGCTTAATTATCTTTTTTTGTTTTTTCTACATCTTTTTTTAAATCATCATATTCTTTAAATTTTTTTTTCATAAAATTTATTGTTAATTTGGTTTTTGTGGCTAATCCTTTTGGTGTCAGAACATGAAAATAAATCATTTTGTTTGAATTTTTTTGAAAATTTTTTATCTTGATTAAACCCTTTTCTTTCAGAGCTTTAAGACAATAGTTTACTTTTCCAAGACTATAATCAAGAGATTTTGCTATCTCTCTCTGAGTTAAATTATCTTTTGTGTCTAACTTCCTTAATACTTTAAATTTATCTTCATCTAAATTCATAAAATTATGTTTTGTTCAATATGTGAACAATATAATGTTCAAATATTGAACTGTAAAGTCAAAAATAAATAAAATTAATTAAAAATTTTAAATATAATCTTATGAAAATAGTAATAATAATTTAACTTAAAATTTATACTTAGCTTTAGAAATTTCTTTGTAAATATTTGGCATTTTAGTTCCAATTTTTTTTTCAACCTTTTTACAATCCATAATCATATACCGAGGCCTGGGAGTTCTTGAAATCTGATGATCTTTATAATTAACAAATTTTAATTTTTTGTATTTAACTTTATTCACTTTAAAAAATTCTTTAATAAAAATAGATTTTGAAATAAAATTTTTAGAACCCAAATTATAAGTACCAGTTACTTTTTTTTCAATTAATTTATAAAACTCTTTGCAAAAGGTATTAATGTGAAGAGGATTAAAAAAAATATCATTAATAGCATAAATGACTTTTTTTTTTAAATAAGATTTTATTATCCAATTAACTATCCCACGATCAGTGTTTGTTGATCTTCCAAAAAAATTAGTTCTTATAATTAATTTATTTTTACTTTTTTTGTAAGCAAGCTCTCCAAGATATTTTGTCTTTGAATAATTATTTACCAATTTAACTTTTTTTTCGTCACTTCCTTTTCTTAAATTATAAAGATGATCAGTTGATAATTGAATTTTATAAATTTTTGGAGCAGCCTCAACAATATTTTGTGCGATTTTGGTATTTAAAAGAAAAGCTTTTTTATAATTTTTTTCACACTCATCCACATTTGAGTTTGAAACAAGGTTAATAATGATTTCAGGATTAGTTTTTTGAATTAATTTATAAACATTTTTTTTTTTTGTTAAGTCGATGTTTAAATAAGATTTTTTTTTGTATCCGTGTCTAATTATTTTAAAATTTTTTGAAAATTTTTTATCTTTCAAAATAAATTCACCAAGAAAGCCAGTTGCTCCTAATAATAAAAGTTTTTTTTTCATCTTGATAACTTTAAGTATTTTTTAATACATATAAGTCGATTTAACTTAAACTATATGGCTTATCTTATTTTGTTTAAAAGTATACCTATAGTTTGAAAATAATTTTCTTAAATTTTTTTTTAAAGAAGCTACATTATTGTTTTTTAATAGTTTTTTTTCGAATATTTTATTTTTTAAATTTTTTTTAAGTCTAATTTTTGAAATTGAGCTATCTTTATAATCTTTTATTATTTTTTCTTTATTTGTAGAAAAAACCTCAAACTTTTTTTGACCAACAATTGAATTTTTTGTAATCAAAACAGGAAAATAAGTTTTAATTTTAATTTTATTTTTATTTTTTAATGAAACAATAAATTTAGGTTTGTAACCGTACACTTTAAGAAGTTTTACTACATAATCTTTAATATATTTAATTTTACCTAATTTTTTTTTATTAGGTAAAACTATAAATCCGTCATTTTTTTTTAATAGTGATTTAAAACATAGGCTAACTGCTTCCTCGTATGTTATAAAATATCTTTTAATTTTATCCGGTATACCAAAAATCTTTTTTTGAGATATTTGTTTTTTTATATGATAAAAAATACTTCCCTCTGAAAATATAACATTAGCAAATCTGACACTGCTAACACTAACAGAATTATATTTATCCTTATATTCAGCTAATTTATCTTCCATTAATAGCTTTGAAATCCCCAAGATGCTAGAGGGATTGGCACTTTTATCGCTAGAAATAGAAAAAATTCTTTTCAGTCGGTTTTTTTTTTTCGGTAAAAAAAAAATTGAATTTGTTTTTAACATATACAACGCAGATTCTAATTCTTCCTCAGACCTTACATGTTTTACAGCTGCAAAATTTAAATAAATTGAAATGTTATTTTTTTGAATAAAATCATCTAAATTAAAACTTGTTAAATCGGAACATATGTAATGAATATTTTTTCTAATATTCATATTTAAAGCTTGGGTATAAATTATTTCTCTATTAAATTGAGTTAAATTATTTTCGTTTTTATCTAATAAATATAAATTTTTAAAATCATAATTAATAATTTCGCTGGTAAAAGCTTTTCCAATTGATCCACATGCTCCTGATATTAATATATTTTCATCTCTTAACTCTTGTTTTATTTCATTTTTTTCGCGAGAATTAGTGCTAAATCTGTTTTTTTTAGATATTAATAACTTTTCTAATCTAATAGTTTTTTTTGAATTATATTTTAAAGCGCTCATAGTTATTCGTTGGTATTTTTTTTCCAATCGTCAAATCCCTCCCCATTTACTTTATGTCTTAATTTCCAAATATTTTTATCTTTTATCCACAAATGTTTTGGTCTCCAACTATCAACATATTCTATAAATTGTGTCTCGGTTATTTCACAATAATCCAAAAATATTTTAAAATATTTTTTTGGAAACTCTCCATCAAATTTTCCCACTAATTCTATAGCTTCATTTCTTGTTATAAATCCATCTCTTGTTTCAATTGCGGCATCAGAGGTAGCTCTTGCAAATCCAAATTTTATAAACATGAAATAATAATGAAAGCCATCAATTTTGTCATCTAAAGAAGCATATTTAGAATAAGTTCCTTCTGTTCTATCTGGATTAGGTTTAAAGCCAGTGTTTTTTACTGCATAATAATAATTATTCTGATTTACCCAATTGTGATAATAACTAAAATAATGTAGTTCTGTTTTATGTTTAATAATTTCTTTGTTAGTTGGTTTTTTGTAAGGAACTAGGTCCTTTTTTTTGACACCATAATCAATAAATTTTTCAGGTGGTATTCCAGACATGAAAAATTTTTCATTATCTTTTGATAATAATTCTCTTTTTGGATTTAAAGAAGCCTTGATATTGCCCTCATATTCAGCCGCTGGATTTTCACCATAAAAAATTAATGGTATTTTAAATTTAATTGACATTTGTAAAGGACAATTCATTTGTCCAAAAATAAATGGTAAAAATGGATCTCCTAAAACTTCTAGAGAAAGCTGGGTTAATTTTTTATGAATTTTTCCTGGGGGAGTAACTAGTATGTTTGCTAAATTACCTTTAGTTATTAAACTTTGATGATTTTGAAAACCAATTTCAGTGTATATGTTTGGAGACCAAGTGACAGTTAACGGATTCATTTTATATTTGTTTTTTAAAATATGTGCTACATATGAGCTATCTTTACCACCGCTAGATGGAACAATTACATCATAATTACCGTCATTTTTTCTATGTTTTTTAAGCAATTTTTGTAGTTCCTTTTCCCTCAACTCCCAATTAACATTTGAATTTTTATAATCATAATAATGACATGCACTGCAAACACCATCCTCATCAAACTTAAGATGAGGCCTTTGATTAGAATTTACACATCGCTTACAAAAAGAAACACTTCTTGGAAGATTGTAGTCTTTATTGTAATATCTGAATCCTACTTTTTTTTTCATATATTATTTATCTAATAGATACCTATTTGAGAAATACAGATTAAACCATAAATTTCTATTAATCTTTTTCCTTTCTCTTTTTTATTTAAAAGATATCTAGATTTTAATCTTTTAATTCTTTTAATATCAAAAAAATTTGAGTCAAAAATATTTTCAATTTCAATTTTTCTTAAATTATTTTTAAAATATTTTTTTACATTTGAATGATATATAATATCCTCTAAAGCATTCCATCTCTCATCTTTGTCATATAAATAAGAATGAGGTCCAGTTTGTAAGTATGAAGGATAATTAACAAAATTTTTGAGAGAATATTTCAAAGGAAATTTAGTTTCTTTTAGGTTAAGTCCTCTTCCCCAACTTTCAGGAGAAGAGGATAAAAGATTTAAAAAATTAATATCTCTATAAGGGGTTCTTGATGACATGCCAAAAAAACTTGGAGACAATAGTGTTGATCTAACAATACTACTTTGCCAATGAAAAGAATTATAAAGAAAAATAATACAACTATAAATATTTTTATATGAAAAATCTTCTATTATTTTATTAAAATAATTCTTTTTTAAATTATTTATATAAATTTTTTTTTTATTTTTCTTAATTAAATCTGAAGTAATTAACTTTTCAAATGGAACTCTATCCTTGCCTAAAAAAAGTGGAGCTAAATAATTAAATTTACTTTTAATATTTTCAAAAGTTATATCTCTGTTTTTTTTTAAAAAATTATATATTGTATCTTTATTAAAATTTTTTTTTTGAACTTTTTTAAAAAATGAAGGTCCATACAAATATGTAAACATTTTATCTACATATTCTCTAAAACCCAAATCTTCGAATTGCAAAAAATTTGCATATTGAGCAAATCCAAAGTTATGTGCTCCATCACTTATATCTCCATTGAATATAGCATCTTTATTGTTTTTTTTATTTTTATAAATATATTCTGATAATTTAAAATAAATATATCCATGTATCGAATAAAGATGGTTGCTTCTCATGAAGGATTTAAATTTATTAAAGCTATAAATAAAATTTTTTGATGTATAATCAATATCAATCACCTCTAGTTGAATATTAAAGTATTTGCATATTTTTTTAGCCCGGTCTATTTCTGGTTTATTTACTATCCCCCATTTGTCTGAATATTTTACTCTACCTATAACCGCTCTTATTTTTTTATTTCCATATAATTTATTTAAAATTGATAAAATACCTGATGAGTCCCAACCACTTGACATTAATATCCAATTTATACTTGAACTCGATCTTACTTTAACTGAATTTTCTAAATTTGTGTAATATTGTATCAAATCATTTTCTTCAAATTTTTTAATTTTTGCTGGAATAAATTTTTTTTTAATTATATTAATTTTTAGTTTAGTGACCTTAATAAACTCATTTACTCCTAGTCTTTTTATATTTTTATAAATTGTTTCCTTTTTGAAAGAATAATTTCCATAGACTGTTAGTATATTAAAAATTGCCTGATTATTATAAATAGAAATTTGTGAATTCTTTAAATTTTTAATAATTGGCTCAAGTGAGTCTGAAATAATAATTTTATTTTTACTTTTAAAATAAAATAATTCTTTTTCACCAGTTTGATTTCTTCCAATATCAAAATCCCCATTATTATATTTAATTATAAAATAATAATTTCCTTCTATTAAGTTTGGAATGTTGATTAAAGTCTCCTTATTTAAGATTTTTTTTAATTTTTTTTTAAAATTTAAGGTTGCAGAAAATTTTTCTGTTTTATATTTTTTTAAATAATAAATTTCACCTACAAACGTAATCTTCCTATCTTTATATTTAATTTCAATTAATGGACTATTAATCTCTTTAAAAGTAATGTTTTTGTTTTTATCTTTTGAGACTGAAATTTTTATCATTATTTTTTCAAATCAATAAATTTTTTATACTTAAAATCCTCTAAATTGCATTTTTTTAAATATCTTACAATATTCATCGCTGTATTTGATTTATAAAAACTTTTATTATAATTTAATTTTTTTTGTAGGTGAGCTAACTTAATATTTTTGATTATATCTTTTTTATCATAAGAGGAATTAATTATTGAATTACTTAAAATTCTTCCTTTTTGTCTATTTCCAACATTTACAAATATTTTTTTAAAAAACGGTGCTTCAATTATTCCACTTGAGGAATTTCCAACCATAAATTTACAATGAGCTAAGAATTGACAATAATTGTCTCCTAAAAACTTAAATACTTTATAATCCTCTCTTTTTTTTACTTTATTAATCGAATTTATAATTACAGAGTTATTTATATCTGGATTTGGGTATGTAACTACTTTTATAAAATTTTTATATTTGTTTAATGCTACAATAGTATTCTTAATGACTTGAGCTGTTTTTTTATTTGAGTTTTCTGAATTTATTGAAACTAATATAAAATCTTTTGATTTTAATTTAAATTTTTTAAAAAATTGACTTGATGTTAAAATTTTTTTTTCTTTTAAAATTTCTAAAGAAGGTGAGCCAAAATTTCTAATAAACTTTTTATTTTCGCCCATTTGCATAAGTCTTTTTTTATATTCGTTATGAATTACAAAATGTATTGAGGATATTTTAGATATTGCATGTCTAATTTTTTCGTCTATAGACCCTAAAGTCAGTTCTCCCCCATGTATATGAATGAGAGGAATTTGATAAATTAGAGACACATTTGCAACTGATAGTGACTCAGTTCTATCACCAACTATTAGAATTGCATCTGGCTTGAATTTTTTTATTATTTTTGAAATCAAATTCATTTGAATTGACATACTTTTTATAATTGTCTCTTCTGTATTTGATTTGCCCCAATTTGACTTAGATTTTATAATTTTTTTTTTTAATAAAATATCTACATGATTACCAGATTTACCATATAAAGTTTGCAGATGCCCGGCGTGTATTAAGACTTTAGTTTGAAAATTTTTGATTATTTTGGTGATAATTTTTTTTAAGATGTAATATTCAGCTTTAGATCCTGAAATTATTAATATTTTTTTTATTTTTTTCAATGATTACTTATTTACTCTTAAAGTTTTATCATAATTTAAAACTCTTAACTCTTCGTCATAAGGACCCATAAATTCTTTTAGATTTCCTAATCTACTTGGACAAGTATTTTTCATATGACACTCTCTCTGACAATAAGTCCCATAATTTCCAGCCAATTGTTCCTCTCTCCATTTTCTAATTTTGGGTCCATTCCATGCACCATCAAATCCATTTTTAACTACATTATCGAAACTAATATGCTGCAATCTTCCGCAGGGACTAATATTTCCATCTAAATTGATAAATGGATGTTCATAAACAGTGTAACATAAATTATGAAGTCTTTTCATGGACACAATTGGGTCCATTGTTACATCTTCTAAATCTGGGGAAAGTTTAATATTTAGTCCGTAATAATTTATTCTAGATTTCCAATGTTCTAAAAGTTTTTCATGATCTTTTTCTTTAGCAGGACCAATCCCTAAATCATTCATGTGTTTTGTTATAAACAAAGGTATTGTGTGCATTTTTCTAATATTTTTTACATTTTTAAGTTTATCTATTGCATCCCATAAAGAATTAATATTCACAGATGATATTACTGAATTTATTTGTAGAGGTATTTCACTTCTATTCGATAAATCCTCAAGATAACCTATGACTTTAGTTTCATCTGATCCTCTATATTTCTTATTTGTGCTACCATCAAATCCATCTAAACTGATTTCGATGTCTGTCATTCCTGAGTCTATTAATTTTGTTACTATCTTAGGATTAAGTGGTGTCCCATTAGTTGTTACTTTAACCCTTGGAACAATAGTTTTTGCAATTTTAGTTAACTCAAAAATATCTTTATTCAATAAGGGTTCTGCTAATCCACCCCAATGAATACAATTAAACCCTTTTAATTCTGGTAATAATTTTTTTAACTTTTCAAGATCACCGTTCCTTTCCAAATAGCCACTATCAATTATATGTTTTTCTTCCCTATGACACCACACGCACTTTAAATTACATTTAGTATTTATAACCACACCAACTTCTCCTAAAGATTTTTTATCAGTAGTTGCTAAAGTTGTAGACTTATCTTTAAGAGTTAATAGTTCAATATATTTTAAAAGTCTTCCAGGACTATTTTCAAAAAAATTTAGAAAATTTTTAAATATAGGATTTGCTACAGACATATTTATAATTCTTATTTTTATTGTTCAATAAATGAACATTATATCGTTCAAGTATTGAACTGTAAAGATTAATATTAATTATAATCCTAACTTATTATTATAATTAGTTATCTCCTTTAATTTAATCTTATTATAATGAATTGCTGATGAAATTACTATTCCAGAAACAACTTTTTTGAATTTTTTAATTTCTGTTTTATCAAAAAAACCTCCACTTAGTAATAAAGGTGCTTTATCTTTAAATTCAGTTAATATCTCGATCAACTTTTCGTTCAATCCAGCATAGCAACCATCTCTGTTAATATCTGTTAATAATATTTCCCCAATTCCTAAATCAATATATTTCTCTATAGTATCAGTTAGTGATAGTCTCGTGAATTCTCTTGCCATTTCATAAAGTGTGATAAATTTTCCATTTTTATTATCAAATTGAATTGATCCAACTACAGAAGAAGATCCGAGCGTATTTATAATTTTTTTTGCCTCTTTATAATTTTTATGAATTAAACTATTTATTACAATTTTGTCTGAACCACTCTCTATTAGAGATATTGCATCACTTAGTGATTTTATTCCTCCACCTGAAGTAATTGGCAAAGCTTTGTCTTTTCTAATAGATTTTATTAAATTTTGATCTAATTTAGTGTTATATAAAGATCCTGTATTGTTTACTAACATTAACTCATCAACGCCAGAATTGTAATAATTAATTGCAAAAATATTTGGATCTCCAATTTTTTTTACTCCATCAAATTTTACACTTTTAATTAACAAATTTGATTTAATATCTAAACGTGAAATTATTCTCATTACAATTTATAAAAATTTTTTAAAAAAATTAAGCCTTCTTTACCACTTAGTTCTGGATGGAATTGAGTGCCTAAAATATTATTTTTATAAAAAAAACTTATTAAGTTTTGATTTTTTAATTTTGAATTTATTAAAATACTATTTTTATCCTCTTTAATTTGGCAAAAAAATTTATGAAGATAATAAAATTTTAAAGAAGAAGTACTTTTAAAGAGTTTTTTAATTATTAAATTTTTTTTTATTGATTTTTGTATTATTAATTTATTTGATCCAACATTCAAATTCACATTATATTTTTTTTCTAGTTTAATACCTGCTCCATTTATTAGACCAATAGATTTAGATCCAGACTCTTCGTTTTTTTTTAACAGTAATTGCATACCAAGACATATTCCATAGATCATACCTCCATTATTTAAATACTTTCTGATATCCTTATTTAATTTTTCTATCAAATAATCTGAAAAAATTTTCATATTTCCAACCCCGGGTAATATAATTTTTGAACAATCTACAAGATCCAAAAAATTTTCTGAAACTTTATATTTCACCGATATCATTTCTAATGCATTTACTAATGAAACGATGTTGCATAGCCTATATTTATAAATCCCAATTACTTTATTTTTAATATACATTATCGAGATTTTTTAATTCTAATAGAAAAAAATTTTAAATTTGTTTTTTTAATTAAATCAATTTTTTTTTTTAAAAGTTTATTTTTTTTTATAAAATCTTTTTTATTTTTTTGCATGGTATGCCTGCATAAATTCCTTTTTTAATAATATTTTTATTTACTAAAGACAACGCTCCGATGCTGCAATTATTAACTATATCGACTTTAGGCAGTATTACTGATCCTGAGCCTATAATTGTGAATTCTCCAATATTTATTTTACCTTTTTGATAATTTAATCTTTTATTTCTTACAAACAAACCGTGCTTAGAATCTTCTGAGTAATCATCTGATTGTGAATATATTTTTACACCTTGTGAAATTGTGCAATTGCTATTAATAACAACTCCTCCTGAACACAAAATATGACCGTGTCCTCCTACATGAACGTTATTCCCAATTTTTAAATAACCTTCTTTAGCGATTATACTTGTGAAAGAGTCTATTCTTACATTATCGGAAATAGATATATTTTTAACGCCTATAATCAGACAGTTCTTACTTATTTTTACATTTTTTCCAATTTTTTTAAAACCGATCTTTTTAAGTTGTTTGCTTTTATAAAAACCATCATCAAAAATATTTTTCATAAGATTTATGAATTATATTTTTTTAAGATTTAAATGAAATAAAAAAAACCCCAGCAATCAGGCTGGGGTTTGAAGTTTAATTTTTTTATCTATAAAAATTTTAAAAATTTTTTTCAGTGCATAAATCAAGCCAATTGAGCTATTAGTACTGGTCAGCTGCACGCATTACTGCGCTTCCACATCCAGCCTATCAA
>MDTG01166621.1_pt1 | contig 34493 bp, 55 predicted proteins | sample 811421 | NCBI WGS metagenome assembly MDTG01 (sample SAMN05326645, study PRJNA326480) | marine metagenome | isolation source: seawater | place: Pacific Ocean: South East | collected 2011
ACATCCCTTTAGGAACGGATCTGGTTAATAGGTATTGAATTCCGTAACGACTAGCATCTATCAGGTGATTGAAGGAATCAATCGGTTTTAGTCCCTTCACTGCCCAAACATAATTATTGAATTCTTTGATAAGGTTTTCCCCTTCTAGATTTATAGTATAGTCTTGCATAAGTGCTATACCTGATAATATACTCCCCTTCTTTTTTATTGTTGGAGTAACGTTAAGTGGAGGACTCTTCATCTTCATTTCGGACAAAAGCCTTGGTTCGCTGTTATCCATTACAATTAAACTCCTACCAGCATATCTAATACAGTAATCATATATCTGGGAAGTAATCAAACCTTTTTTATATAGATGTTCTTTGAGCCATATAATCTTTCGTTCTTTATCTATAGCGACTTCTACTAAAGCTGACTCATCTCTGGCGAATCCTATGTCTAATCCAAATATTGAATCTATATCATTATTGAATTCACCTATCTGCCAATCAGTAAATACCACACCTTCAGCCTGTTGTAGCCACCCTCCCATTATCTGGTGATCATACTTATCGGGTCTTCTCTCCTTCATAAGATCTATCTCATCTACAAATGAATTAGATAGATTCTCTTTGTTATCTAAGTAGGTTGTATGGAGATAGGTTACTCCTTCTTTAGTTCCGTTCCAACCATCTGGTATGGATCTGTTCTGGAAGAATCTTTGATATATCCAATGTTCTTTTGTGGTGGGGTTTAGAATTAATATACATCTATTCTTAGAGGTTTTACTTCTAATGGAGTAATCTATCTTATCAAACGAAATCTCATCCTGTAGTTCCTCTGCTTCGTCAAGCACAAAAGTATTTATTCCCTGAATAGATTTGAGTTTTGCAGTCTGGTCTCCACTTGCAGTCTTGATCCCACTGAAGTATATTGAACTGCCTGTTATCTTATTAGTTATTTCTGTTTTAGTTATCTCGAATTGGTCCTCTACTCCCATAAGTTCTAGTTTCTCCCTGAACTCAGGTATGATACTCATTGAGGCTGAAGTCATAGTATATCGAGTAAATAATGTTTTGGTCCCTCTCTCATAAGTTAGAAGTACTAAGAATGTATTGACAGCAAAAGATTTACCAGATCCTCTACCTCCAGTCATAACATAGTATCTGTCATCACTTCCAAATAATGTTTGATACTTTGGATTGAGTTCTATCTTATTCACCTGTTGGTTTTCTTGGTCCCTTCTTACTAAGGGAGTGAGGCTTAACATAGTATCCTAGTATTGGATTTATAAGATAGTTCCAGAAGTCTTGCTGGAATTTCTTAGAATCATTTATTATCTTTCTCTTTGCCATAGTTAAATTCTTTTTTTACTATTAATACTATGTCTTATTCTTTGACCAAATTTACCAGCTCTTCTCTTTTGATGTTGTTTGTGGTAGATCAACTCATCTTCCTCACAGGGTATGTACTTAACTTTTTTCATTGTTCTAACTTTCTTTGTAGGTTAGCTAAAGCTCTCCAAGCTACCTTTGTATCGTGTAGGATCCCATCATCGTCTACTTCACCAGCCTGTATCAAGTGTCTAGTCAGGGCATCTAAATCATCAGAAGATTTATCTCTGTCCCAAGCAAGTGGTTTGTCAGGGTTGTGTTGAATTTGTCCCTGTAGACTACACCTAGATATCTCCATTAAAGCATCAGGAAAGTATTTAAGGACCCCACTAAAGACAGGGTAATCTTTTCTATTTATCTTCATCCTCTTCGTGATTAACATCTATTGTTTTAGGTTTAGCGAAATCAATAACAGGAATATTAATTTTAGTATTAACATTTAACTCCTGTTGTTCTTTTGGTTTCCCATATCTATATTCCCATAACATCTTAGTGTAATTGAAGTTACCTTCAGATGCCTTTTGAGCAACGTGGACCCAAGCTTTCTCTTCGCTACCAAAAGCCTTTTTAAGTGCCTTTAAAGTAAGAGCATTTGTTTCTCTCTCTTTTATCTTTGGAGGTCTGCCTTGACCTCTTGATATTCCCTTAACAGCTCCATTATTACGTCTGCCATCAGGTTTCTTAATACTTTCTTCGTTGTCTTCTTTTCTTTTCATCTACTAACATTTGATGTTGATCTACTAACAGTCTATAATTCCTACTCAACATATCATAAGAGTTCTTTAGATTCTCATAACTAGTTGCTATTTCAGCTAGTGTATTCTCTTCATTCATTGGCTCCAATATACACTGGTGGTATAAAGAAAGAAGCCTTGAATATTTTGATCCTATCTGGGGGATTTGATTGATATCAAATTCAAGTTGATTGATGTTATGGAGAACAGAGGTGTGGTGTTTCCCAACAGATTTTCCTATATCGTGCAAAGTCATTTTAGTATTATCTTTTAATAATTTAAAGTACATAGCACGAGCCTCTACATAAACTCTTACCCTTGTAGGATTCGATAAATTTATTTTATAAAACCTCTCTATAATAATCCTTGTTTTATTTTTTATATCAGAGATGTCCTGTATTTTAGTTATTAATGTTTTCTCGTTTGATTCCATATTTATGATCTTTATAAGCTGAAGTTATTCCTTCACAACATTCGTAATGTTCTAGTTCTTCGTAATATTTTATTAAGTCTTTTATGTCCTCTTCTGATAATAAACCCAAAGATAATGAGAGGTAAATATCCTTGTAGCATTCGTTTCTACTATAATACATCGTGTAGACAAAATTCTTCTAGAGGTTTCTTTTTGTCGATAAAGTAGTCTCTATATATTTGAATTGCTTCCGTAGTTTTCTCACGACCTCTATGGTGGAAATCCTTACTACATCTAAATAACCCCAAACATTTAGAGCCTTTATCTATAACAGCAAACATAAAGTCCTTATATGATATGTCAAACAGGGTAGTATAAATATAACACTGTACATCGTAATTGAATTTATTTGCTGAATACTTAAATGACTTGAGATCTTTGCCAGTTGTTTTTATATCTAGTATATAACCTTTGCCTAGTATATCAGCTTTACCCCTGAAAGGGATTCCTTGTATTTCTCCAATCACAGGCTCCTCATATATTGCATCGTGCAACATTGAAGTACATATTGAATTGTTTAAGAATACATCAGACAGATCTTCAGCTTGATACTTCTCGTGGATAGTAAAGGTCTTCTCAGGACCATACTCACTTACAGCATCTTTATATATCTTACTAGCCTTACCTTTTATATTAATGAAGTTCATCTCACTAAACTTCTCAGGCTCTAGTATTTTATAGTGGACCAGACTTCCTATACTAAAAGCATCGCTATACTGGGACTTACCATTTAAACTTCTCCAGTATTTTAGGGGAGAATCAAGTAAGTCAGTACAACTAGAAGAGGATAAAGCATTCTTACCTAGATACCCATAGTAAAAGCTATCATCTCTCATCTTCTCTTTTATCTCTTGTTGATCCCAGAACTTTCCATCAAATGTAGTTATGCTTTTATTCATCTAAAACTTCTTCTAGTATTCCTCTTTTTACATCCTCAGGAACATTCTTATCAATTAAATCCTCCCTTAAATTATCAAGGTGAGAAAGCCTCTGGAATAATTCTAAAAAACATTTTGGCAATTGTACGTCTTTATTTAAATACATTATCTTAATAATTTTAATAGTAGTTTTATTAACTTTCCTGTTGATCTAACAACTAATAAAAAAGGATAAGAAAGTATTTCAAATATACCACCAATAACAAATAAAATCCCTATAACCATTAGTATAACTAGATAGTGTGGGTTTACCAGAAGCAGTTTCAATACTTTCATTTTACCTTTGTTTCAAACAAATGTATAATAAAATATTAATAATGCAAAAGACTACAGATTATTTTTTGGGATTGAATTGATTCTTAAAGATGGTTTGACATACAGAAAACCTTTGATCTCTATCGGAGTATTCTTCTCCCATCTTGGCATTCCCCATACATCTTCTAGTAAAGTCTTTATTCGTTTCGTACTTCTTTGGTTTCAAGAGTGGCATCTTCTATTCGTTTAATTTTTTCTAAAGCTACGACTAAAGCCTGTTGAGTTATCTTCAGGTCGTACTTCATTTTAAGTAACTGCGATTCCTTCATCTGTTCATATTCTCTAGGTTTTGTATTTCAGAATCTATATCTGAAAGCTTCTTTCTAAGTCTTGCTAAAGCCTCAGATAATTGATTTGGACTATTAACATAATTAATCTCAGTATTAACCTTATCATTAGTATCGTTCATCTCAAAATACTTCTTTACACTATCTCCCATAATTTATATTTTATAATATTTCTGCTTCTACAACTGGCAACATAGCCACTTCTTTTGGTATCTTATTGTTATTACTAAAATGGGTTGTGGTATTGTGATATTGAATTTCCCATTCTGGATTAATCTGGAATAGATTAAATCTAAATACTCCTTTAGGTGTTGAATTAATATAAACTGGAGTATCTATATTATCACTACACTTTAGATGGAGAGCATCGTATTTCTTTTTCTCCAGCAATAATGTATTGTAATGCTTACCTCTACATTTTAATTCTATCCTATGGAATTGATCTGGGGAGTAACAGTCCCATCTACTCATTGGTTTTCGACTCATTACCAAATCTGGGTATACGTTTATCTTCAGATAATTAAACAACTCCATTTCACTTATGACCTTCATCTTAGTACTCTTTGTAAACCTGCTTTAGTTTACTCAATACTCCATTTAAGAAACAACTAGAACAGCTTGTTGTCTGTGCCTTTTCCTTAAATACTCTATTGTATATTGAAACTAATTTGGTCTGGACCTCTGGGTCTATTTTACTCCCCTTACTTTTAAAGAAGTTATCTAGGTAGTTGAATTCATCTTCAACTAAACATTCAGGCTTGTTATAAGGGAAGAGCTTATTTAGGTGCTCTTTACGTTCTTGACAGCCACAGTCTTCTCCCAAAGCCCACTTGGCTAATTTATCGACACCTACAGATTTAAATATCTTTTCTACAGTGTCTCCTAATCCCTTGTCAGGTTTTCGATTTTTTGTACTTTTCATAATGCTTTACTGTTTTATTTCTAACCTTAGTTTTACTATTACTTAACGTATTAAAAATTGAACTCAAGCTTATTCTCGTTTCTTTTGCTATTTTTCTCATACTCATACCATCGTTAAAATGTATATTAAAAACCTTTTTATCATACCAGTACCATTTATCTACTTCAGATTCTATCTTATCTATCAGTCTATCAAATTCAATCTTCTGGTTTGTTATTTCTACAGAAGTGTCTATTAAGCTATCTAACTCGGAGAACCAAGCATTATCCCAACAAATAAATCTACTTTTTATTTTATGATGATTACTAAGATACAAATTTCTCATTGTCACGTAAACGTAAAAAGTATTGACCTCCTCTTCATTGTATAATATTTTCTCTGGGTCATCAACATAATCTGTTATTCTAAGATACATTTGTTGGACTATTTCATTAGCATCGTCATCCGATAACTTAAATGACTTAGCCATATTTATCCAGTCCTGATGTTTATCAGCTAATATGTCTATTACTCTTCTCTCCAAACGTGAAATGATATTCCTATAACACCAATTAATATTTGAAATAGATGTTCGGTATCTTCAGATTCACTCAAGTGGAAACCTTCCATATTCGAATTCCAGTAATTCATTCCGACCATAAAACCATAAACAGGAAAAAATTGAACATACATATAATTATAGTTTTGTTATTATAACATCTAACCTTGGGTCCTGTCTATCAATCCCCATATAACAAGAATTAACCTCGACAACCACAGATAAATCATCACTCTCTATACAACCATATTCAACCATAGCATCCTGAAAAAACTTGTCCACTACACTAATTACATTCATTAAATCCCTCTTTCTTTTATCTGGGGCAAAGTAAAAGTACTCAATTTTCAACTTACCTTCAATAGTAAAGTCTAATTTCCTAGAAATATCAGATTTAAATCTACGTTTTACATCATTACTTACTTGATAATGCCAGTTTCTATAACTGTTTAGTGTCATCCACTTTCTTCTGCCCGATTTCTCTATAAAGAGGGGAAGTGATATCGATTTTGTCTTTACTTTTTCTTTCATTGTCTATTTCGGTAAAAGGAGTTACCCCATTAAAATAATACCTTTGACATTTGACATCGAACTCAATTGAATTGATATCTTGTGGAAAACCGACTAATTTTTGCTTCTTAATCTTTTGAGAGCCAAATATAACCTTATTATCGTTGTGGTCCATTGCTTTATTAGGTCTCCAGACAAATAATACGTTATCAGCCTTGTTTGCAAACTCAGATCCTCCTTTTACATAGTTTAAATCAGGTTTTGGGTATTTTCCACTATCATCCTTCCTTGGAGTAACCTGATGTGCTACTAAATGTACTGAAATCTTGTTTTCTACTGCAAAACGTTTTAGTTGACCCATAAATCTTGATATATATAGATCTTCACGTTCTCCAGACCTCATTTTATGGTGAATTACGTTATATGGGTCTATAATTAGACTGTTTATACCTTTACTCCTAACTAAATACTTAGCTTTTTCAAATATAGTCGATAAATCATAGTTCTTTTTAGGATATATCACAAAGAAATGATTCTCAATGAATTTAATAGCCTCGTTATACTCATTTTCACTCATTTGTAAGTGCTGATGACGTTTCTGAGTAGATTTACCTATATACATCTCTATAAAGTCATTAAAAAAGTCTTCCATTGGAGTATTCTCAGGAGAAAAGTATCCAAATCTCCATCCTTCTTGAGCCGCCTTTATAACTGTAAGCTGATTTAAGAATAAACTCTTACCTTCATTCTGATATCCTGTCCAAACATTAACCTCACCTGATCTCCAAGTCCAAGCATCGTCCACCTGTGGTATATAGGTTGTAGTACCTACCTCTTGACCATTCCTAAATGTATGGATTAACTTCTCATATACATCACTAACTGTAAATACACCCTCTACTTTAGGCTCAGTAGCGTTTTTAAGACGTTCTAAGAGACTTTCTTTACCTTCTTGGAGTAATACCTCATTCGCATCTTTAAAGGGGCTAAAATCGACTATCTTGCATCTCTCTGTTCCTAAACGTCTGATTAGCTCATCTTCAAGTATTCTCCCATTGTCATCGTTATCGGTAGCTATATAAATTGTTTTAGCAGATTCAAAAGCCTCATAGCAGTTACTAATACATTGGAGTTTTTTATCTACTGTTTTGTCCTGTGGATTAGGAGCTCCCATATTTACACTTGTATGGGAAACGCAACCAGCTTCCTCCCAAGACAATGAATCTATTTCTCCTTCACAAACTATAATACTAGGTTTACCTTTTACCCTATCATAGTTGTATATAATTGCTTCAGCCTCTTTTGCTTGAGTAAAGAACTTATTGTTTAGACCCCTAGATTTATAATTTATAAGCTCTCCATCTCTGTAGTAAGGGAACATAATCATACTCCCATCAACAGATGATTGAATTTTGTTTAGATCTATAACTTTATTTGAGATACCTCTAGCATTAAGGAACTTCTTAGCTGGAGATGTAATTTGTTTCAGTTTATTATTGTTGGGTTTACTATAAAAAGTATTCATCAAGTTTGTTTTAAATGTTCCTTTCCAACCACACTTGTGGCAGTAATATAATGATTTTTCTAAATTTATTGCTAAACATTTATCTTTATAGTTTGTTTTACCAATCTTTCTGCATTGGGGACATTGTGTCTTTTGTTCATTTCCTCCAGATGAATTATTTATTTCTATTCCAAGATCTCTTAATTGTGAATTCATTTGTTTTTTTTATATATTATATTATATTATACTAAGTATATAACTATTTATTATTATTATAATACTTAGTATATTATACTTAGTATTATACTATAGTTATAATACTCAGTATATTGTACTAAGTATACTACTAGGAATATTTAAGGTAATTTTCCTTTGCTTACCAAAATGTCCTATAGATTTAGTTTCCCTTACTATAGCGTTTTTATTTTCTAGGGAGTTTAAGGTCCTATAATAAGTCCTTTGACTTAATCCTATAGATCCAAGTAATTGAATATCCGTAGCAAGACATACTCCATTATTCTCAACAGCTATAGTGGCTATCTCAGTTAAGAGAAGAGCCTCATTATAAGTGAGTTCCATATTATTATATTAAGATTAAAAAAGGGGAGCTTTCACCCCCCCTCTTACAAACAAACAATTTACTACTTAGAATGGCATATCGTCTTCTAGAACAGCCTTCTCTGGTTTAGCTGGAGCCTTTTCAGTTTTGTTTTCTGAATTATATTGATTTATCCAAGCACTGTGAGTTTTCCCATACTTATCTTTTTGTCTTAATGAAGCACCTGTGACTCCTACATAACGAACTCCATTGTATTCCCAAGTGTTTTGGGCAAGTATGTCAAAATTAAATACATAGTTAGTTAGGTCGTTTTCAGTACTAGGTTTCACACCTTTACCAACATACAATCTTTCTTTTTGATTTTCATTTTTACTCATAATTTCTATATTTAGGTTATTAATAAATTAGCTACTTCTTTACTTACTTTATACTTCTTTCTAATATCAGTTATTTTAAAACCATCAGCTAATGCCTTCTTCGCATTTTCGAACTGTGGAGTATTCTTTTGAAGCCAAGGCTTATTATCTAATGTTTCCTCCTCATCTTCGTGAGTATTCATAGCATCAGCATCTTTGGTATCATCGATCAAAAATAATCCATTTAACGCATACTTCCTAGCATAAGACGAACTAGCTCCAAATGATTGAGCTATATCCATACCTTTTTTATTAGGTTGGACCCCAGCCTGTGCCTTTACAGCTATAGATTTATCTCCATCTGAAATAACAGCATTAGCTTGTATAAAGTAAATTTCTCCAATCTGCATCATCTCATCAGTAAGATTCAATACTAAATTGTGTTCCTTTAGAAGAGGCTTAACAGCCTCAAGGATGTCTTCACAACTCCGATAATTATAGTTACCGAAACTGTTTCTTTGATTCTTAGGTGCTTTCAGTCTCCCCTGAATATTCACCAGCTTATCACTTAACGATTTCATATTGCAAATATAATAATATTCTCCAACTGACAAAACTATATAACAAAAAAAGAGGAGCCTAAAAGACCCCTCCTAATGAAACAAAAATAAACTGGTAATACCCCAAAGGAAAAAGGGTATTGAATTCACATTTACAAATATAGGGGTATTGAATTCATATCTACAAATATTAAGAGGTTTATTTAGCCAAGGTTACAGAATTTAGTAACTTTTTAGGGTATGGTTACCAAAAACTTTTCTCAAAACATCTTGTCTATCGTGTCTATCGTGACTATCGACCTTGACCTCTATAGATTTTAGAGTAGTTTTTACTAGACTTTAAGGAGCTTTGTTTGCTTTTAGCGTGGATCCCCTTACGTTTTACTTTAGGTCTCTTATAATAATTACCTATTATTTGTTTTGCCATTATTGATGGAGTTTATTACCCATTACCTTTTCAACACCTCTACTACCAAAGTAACCTCCAATCACTACACTAAGTAACCCAGTTATTGAATCTAGTGGATATTTTAGATACCAACCTACCACATAGCTAACCGAAAAAAAAACTAATGTTAAAGGTCTTACGTTTTGAGCTAACCATCCACTTCTACTATCTGCTACCCATCTACGAGTAACCCCATCCATTTCAGAGCGTTCTAAGCGTAGTTTTTCTAAAGCTATGTCTTTATCCTCACTACTCATCTCAGAACCTCCTATAATAGCCTCTATAACGTTTCCTATTGGAGTATCTTCTGCTATTGCTCCAACTACCTTTGGTATCTTTTTTAGGAGAAAAGAACCTACTGCTGTATCTTTAAACTTCTTTTTATTTCTTGACATTTACTATTTCATTATATAGATGTTGTACTAAGATTACATCTCGTTCATTATTTATAGAAATATCTTTAGTAATCTCCTTAAATCTCTTTAGGTTTGTCTCCCTCACACTTACACAACTCAGAGTCGTTGCAGCAATCATCATTATCAAATATTTCATCTTGTTGGTTTGTTTGTGCAATATGTATTTCAATCATTGCGTCTGTTAGTTTGTCAATACTTTTGCGTATCTCCTTTAATTCATTTCTAAGTCCGTTAGACTTTATTTTAACCTCACTCATAGTTTGTCGTATTTCCTACTGTATTAGTATAACCAAATAACTTCTTCTGATTTGGAAGAATCATTATCAACGTGGATAAATGTTTTAGCAATCCCAAATCTATGGAATCCAGCTTGTTTGAGTGAGTCAAGGATAATTGATCTATCTCTTGATGTTGTGCAATGGATATCCGCTGCTTTTCCAATAAGATGGCTTGAATCCGATTTTCCTCCAACTCTTTCATTATGTTCTCTTGTTCTATATCCTGAGTTAATCCTAAATGATACCCCTGAAATTTCACGAGCAAGGTCGAGCATCTGTAGAAACTCACCATCCATATTAACACCACTATTAGAGAGATCTGGCGAATCAAATTCATTTATAGAGAAATAATTAAGATTCATTTACGTCTAAAATTCTGCTTTATATCATCAATCTCTTTCTGGAGCATTTGCCATTTAAGATCAATTTCTTTCTCAGATATACTCTGAGGAGGCATCTCTTTTGCTTTTTCAATTTCTATCTCCATTAAATTTATTTTATTATTCAAGGAGTAGTAACTACCAACAATAGAAACTATCATTGTTACAATCATTATGATATTAGCTAAACTTAGAGAGAAATCTGCTTTATTGTCTCCATCTATATCAATTTTTGCCATTTGATCTTAATGTTTTAACGATTTGTATAATTGTAAAAGTTAACGTAGCACCCATTACAAGCATTTGTAAAAATCCATTAATATCGCTTACACTAAAAGCCAAAGCAAATATGTTTGCCGAGTAAAGTCCTATCATTTTCATTCCGTCATCCATATCATTTGATTGCTAAAAAAATGTAATTTTCATTATTATCATTAAAACCTATTGTGTTGTTTTTTAACTCAAAGCCATTTGATAAAAAATCTACATTATAGTTTGTACTTTCTATTTCTGCTAAATTGTCATTGGGAAATAAACTGTCGTTTCTTGGATTTGATGGACTTCTCCGATTATCAAGTATGTACCAATAACCACCTGATGGCCCTGTTGGTTTTGTCAATAAAAAAGATGGTTCAAATCCGTTACTGCCACTTGAAGTACCATCATCAGTTGTGTAAATTATTTTACCACTTGTAGTACCATCACCTGTGTAACTCCCTATCTTTTGATAACCTGCAACGCTTTTAAAAATATATGCTATAAATTTATTACCACTTTTGTTAACTTCTGTACCACCATTACTTCCAGCTTGGAATGTATTAGAATTAACTGTTCCAAATCTATTTGTATATTGATTACTTGGACTTGTTGCATCTAAAAATAAGGTTTCACTTGCTGCTGAAAAGGTACTTGACCAAACTGCCCAACTTGCAGAAGAATTATCACGATTTTTTACAATTATTAAATCTGGTGTACCTAATCCGTGTCCAATAGTATCGCCTATTGTGCTTGTGCCTGTATAAGATACGATACTAAATCCTGCAGCAGTATTTGCACTAACTGAACTGTCAATATCTCCGATTTCATTTAATAAAGGTGTACCTCCACCTTTCCAAACCCACGAAACAAAATCTTGACTACTTTGATTTACACCTGTGTGTGAACCTACAAAAAATCCGTTATCTTCAAAAGATGTTAAACCGCTTTCTGTATATTCCGCAAAAGTACCTTCTGAACTTAATGCTTTTGTAGCACCCCTTACTGAATCGTAAAGTCTATGTCCATTATTGACTGTTCTACTTTTTATCCAAACAAGACCACCATCTGTTTCTAAATCCATACCGACATTAGAAATAAATTGTTTTGCACTTGTTCCTTCATACAATACAGTCTTAAAATTACTTGTATCTGTTTCAGGCTTTTCGTTGTAAAGTTTCGTAACATTTGCAGCACTAAGTTCCGAGCCAAAAATTCTTACTCCGTCAACTCTACCACCTATGAACCCACTACTAAGTGTACCACCAATAGCAAAGTTAGTATAAGTTCCAATAGTTGAAGCAGCAATACTTGATGTGCCTTGAATTTCTAAATTTCCGTTTACATATATTTTTAACTTATTTGAGCCTGTTGTTCCATCCCAAGTAACTACACAGTGATTCCAATTTGTTTTACTAAATAAAGTTGTACCTGTCAAAGAACTTGAACTTGCACCATTATTAACTACAGCAAAAAACTTTTGTTGAAAAAACCCTGCTGTTAAACCTTTACTTGAGCTTGAAACACCACTTCCTAAAATATAATGAGTTTCTCCACCTGAAAGAGAACCAGCAGTATTGTCATTATTAAACCAAAAAGATAAAGATGCTGCACCAACAGGAATAACAGGGTCTGAAACTTCTATTTTACTACTACTCCCATTAAACACAGCAGCTTGACCATAGCGACCAAAACGATATTCAATATCTGTTTCTGTTCCGTCATTGGTTACTTTACTATCCTCTGCTGAATTATCTAATTTGTAATAAGCAGCATTTGTTGTTCCTGATGGAAAATCTACTATATCAGTTGTAGATGTATGGACACACGCTGTTTCTGCGTAAAGTACGTCTACTTCGGATTGAACTAAAGCCTTATGGAATCTTCTATATTGGTCTATAGAACCGTCGTAAGATGGTGTCGCTGTATGGAAAGCACCTAAATTACCAGCTAAAGATGAATTATTAACATAGCTACTAAAACTAACAGAACCTCCTTTTGACAAATCTCCGTTTATGTATAATTTGGCTGTTGTTCCGTCGTGAGTTGTTGCTACGTGATACCAATTCCCAGCAATTATTGTTTCGCTGCTTTCAATAGCAGTCATATCAGTTGCAGAACCTATCCTCTGTTGAAATTTAACTTTACTTGTAGAGGTAACTGACATTGTTTCATAATTTTCATTAGCACCTTGAGTACCAATATAAAAAAAAGTATCTATACTACTGCTTGGAAAAGTATCTACTTTTATCCATAGTGAATTGCTTCGTGCACCTGTTGTCCCTAAACCAACAGGCAAATTAATTCTACTACTACTACCATTAAATTCTGCAGCTGTATTTATTTGACCACCTACTCCGAAGTCAATATCAGTAGGTGTACCATCATACAAACCGCCTGTATCTGAAGCATCGTAATCAAAACTGTATAAAGCAACTCCAGCACCATCGTTTAAAAGGTTTGTGTTGGATGTTGTGGTAGATGTTTCAGCATACAACTCAGCAACTTCAGTAGAGGTTACTGCTCTATTAAAAAATCTTAATTGGTCTAGTTCACCGACTAAACTTGCAATCGATAAATTTTGATAACCTAAACGATTGTATTTATAATTTGCATCTGTATAAGTGAAAAAAGTACCATCCCAAGCTGCATTTCCTATTAATACACTATCTATGTATAAAGAAACTCCATTGGTTGCATTACCTGTCCAAACTATATGATACCAAGTACCTGTAGATAATGCAGATGATGTTACAGAAGATGAAGAATTAGAAGAATTACTTACAACAGCTGTAAGTGTATTGTTTGATGCGTGTACAGTAATTAAGTTGTATATATTGTTTAATAGAGATAATATTTTACCACCATAAGCATTTGTTTGCGTAGCGTGTTTATACCAAAGGGAAACAGTAAAAGCACCTGCACTACGCATTGGGTCATCTATTGTAGATGGTAATTCAATAACTGTATTTGTATTGTTAAATGTAGCTGATTGACCATACTTTCCACTACTGTTAAAACTTACGTTATTTGTTGCATCGTAATTGTTAGTTACGTCATCAGAATTGCCATCTAATTTATAAACAGCATAATTAGTTGAATTTGCAGCATTAGCACCAAAAGCTGTTACAGTTTCGGTAGTGCATTCTCCTGATGCTTCTCCGCTTACAAATAATCTTTTGTTAAAAGCCATTAATCAAGTTTTACAGGAAAGAAAGTAGTATCATAACTTAAAAGACTTTCGTATTTCTTTTTAGCATTTACTTCTTTTTTCTTTTTATCATATTCAGCTATTATCTCTGATCTTTTAGTTTTTACATCATCGTCTATTGCAATATCTCTTTCTGCTTTTCTAGTTACTTGCCAATCTGTCGAAGATAAAAGTCTATTAGCATTACCTTTTAAGATTTCTATAATTTCTGTTTTTTTAGTAGCAACATCGTAAGTGTTTTTAACCTCACCTGTCTTGACTATTTTACCATCTTTTTCTTCTGTCACTTCATATGTAGCAGAGAAATCGATGTCAGTTATTTTGCGTGTAAACACTTTCTTTTTACTATCCCATTCTATACCACCAATATTTTGAGTTAGTGGATTATAAGAAGGTTGTACCACATCATAAAACCCTTCTGACTTTAATGTCTTCTCAGAGGCTTGTCTAAAATTTAAGATGTATCCTTTCTTACCATTCCAAGTATTAGGTAATGTTGGATAAGTGGTGATGTTTCCATCTGTTTGTCTTGCTTTCATAATTAAGGAGTTAGGTCACCTGCAAAAGTTGCGATGACATAATTAAAAATTGCATCGGCTGAATCGTCAATACATTCAACTTGTAATACATTTGTCTTACTTCCATCATAATTAACTCCGCCTACTTTATTAAAAAGTTCACTTGTTGTTGCATCACTATCTAAAGTAATTGTATAAGCACCTTTGAGGTTGTATATTGTTATTACTTGACCTTTTTTATAATTAGTGAAAATAAATTTTTTATCACCTGTACAATCTGATTGCATTCTAAATATTGTACCTGCTGACCAATTTACGGAAGTATCACCGATTGTGGATGTAATTAGAACCGATTCAGTATATCTATTAGCTAACTGATCGTGATCTACTCCATTATCTGATATTTGAATATTATCAGCATTAGCTGTTATACCAGTTCCTCCAACTACATTAAGTGTTCTAGTAGCGGTAATATCACCTCCACCAGTTAATCCATCACCAGCAGTAACAGTAACAGTAGAGTGATCTATGTGTTCATTCCCTACGAAATTTGAAAGAGCATCGTGATCAACTGCACTTGCATCAACTGCAACATCATTTGCATTTACTGTTATACCAGTACCAGCTCCTACAGCTAAACTCGCATCTCCTGAAGTAGCATCTCCTGTAAGACCTCCTCCAGCCACTATGCCAGTTATATCCCCATCGAATTTCTGCTCCCAAGTAAATCCTCCAGAAGCAGCATCATATGTCAATACATAATTATCTACCGCACTGTTTGTTGCACTTAAATGTGCTTCGTTAATTGCTGATGCTTTAATATTATCTGCATCTACAAATGGAGTTTGAACCACATTGGAACTATTTTGTGATCCGTATATTTCACCAAGTCTTGCGTTTATTCTGGTGAACGACTCCCTTATTGTAGTTCCTGTAGAATCATTGGCTGTTGAACCAACAAAAGGTATATTACCTGTTGCAGCACTTGTAGGAGTTGTTAAACTAGTTGTTGCCATATTTTTTTATTTATAATTGTGTCTTGTCTGCTTTAAATGTTGTATTATCTGCCCTTAATGTACCTCCAAAATAACTGATTATATCAGCAGTAAAAGGAGTAACAGGAACTAATCCCCAACAGTCAGGAGCTGAAACATCTGGAATATAAAAAGTACTCCATTGTTCATCACCAAATCCATTGTTATCGTGGATTTCGCAATAAGTTTTTCCCCAATCTATCGAGTTTGCCATCTTTCTTTTTTAAGTAACTATTTAGCTTTATTTCGTTTTCTTGTTTAGGCTTATATACTTGCTTTACAATACCCATCCTTGATAGTAGTTTTCTTTGTCTGGGTGTATGTCTTCATTATTATTACTATAATATTCTGGAAACTTAGAACTAGCATTAAAGCTCATATAGTCAATAAATCTATTAGTATAATATTCTGCATAATCCCTTTCTTTTGTAATTAATATATCGATTTCTTCTTTAGATGGTTGACTAGCGTTTTCGCTATTGTGTTTAAATACTCCTCCATTCGAAATAGTATAAGAAGCAAATGGAAGATATTCTGCCATAGCGTAATGAATTAACATAGGTTGTATATAGTCATTTACTAAAGCTAAATAGTCTCCAGCTAAAGATGAACCAATTATATCATTACTTACTTTATCATATAAATCAGTACCTAAGAAGTTACGAATATGTATTTCTTGGGCTAACTTAACAAATTGCAAGAACTTATCAGGGTCAACTGAACCGCTTAATGCAGTGTTTTTTACGATATCCGATCTCTTAATAAATAGTGGTGTTGCCATTAGTCAGTTTCTTCTATTTGTTCATCTACAGTTTCTTCTACATCTTTCTTAATTCCAGTTTCTTTCTCTATTTCACTATCACTAACCGCATTTGTTAAATCAGTAAATTCTAAAGGCTGGAGTGTTTTGAAGTAGATGTCAAGTTCTATACCATTATATTCTAGTATCTTTTCAAGCTCATCTATAATAGTAACTTGCATTGGTCTAATTACAGTATTATCCATAAGTAAAGATGCTGTCATAAGCTCATCAGCATTGTTACCGAGTCCTGTGTTATCTTTTATTCCTACAAGCATTGGAGAAACAATTCGATGGGATACCATAATTTTCTTCATACTCTCATCAGATAAGAATTGATATTGTTGATGAACATCTGGTATAGTTACCTGATCAGTAGTCGCAGCAAGTTCTTTACTATCATTAAATGCTAATATAAACTTACCAGCATTACTAGTCCCACTGAATTTATCATATATAGATCTTTCAATAGCATCTCTTTGTTCTTTATCAGGAGTACCATTATTGAAGTTAATCAACATAGAAGGCTGAAGTCCGTTTTGGATGTTACTAATATGGTAATTAGCAACTTCCTCTTCCAACTCACAATATTGTAATCCTCCTTGATAATCTACTGGAGAATAGTAATAAAATCCAGCTCTATATGGTCTGATATATAATATCTCTATTCCATCTTTACTAGTCCCAAAAGCTGATATTCTTTTTGGTTTATCATTCTTCTTTACTTTGGTCCAATCATTACTGTAGTAATATGCCTTTATTTCTCCATCAGAAGCCTTCTCCGCCCTTATTGTCTCGATAGGGAGGTGTTCTACTTGTACTATCTGAGATCGGTCCTTAGAGTAGATTATTTGAAGAGCTGATTGACCCATCATTTTATAATCATAACACACCTTCTTCATACAGTCCTTAGAGAACAATTCTTTCATTTTATTGTAATCTTCTGGCTTATCTTTACTATCAGTTGCATCTAGTCCTCTCCCATAAATCATTTCAGCTATTCCGTTTACAGCAGCGTTATTTGTCGGAGATCCATTGTATCTATCTATAAGATATTGGAAGTATTCGTTATCATCTCCATACTCAACCCAATCGTATCTCTTTGATTCAACAACTTTTGTTGATGTATAACTAGACAGATTAACAACGTGGACAGTGTCTTTAGGTTTGGTCGGATTTGTTCTATTTCCAGATTTTCTTCTTGACATTATATTATTATAAATTCATTATCGAAACTCGCTTCCTCAGTATATTCATTCTGGTTAACGAAGTATTTTTCTTTATCTTGTTGGTCAGTCCCATAAATCAACCCTCTATATATTTCAGTTGAATCATTACTCGCTTTCTCAATAACATATCTATATAGGGTATCTTTAGCTACTGTAAAGTCACTAGTCAATACCATATACCCATTCTCAGTTGTCTTTGTTGGAGTAACTGTAGTTGTAGTTCTAGTCTCCTTATTAGTTAATTTAATTACTGGAGCAGTAACATCTTCTCTAGGAATGATCTTTAATATCTTACTTCCTGTTATTGGTAATATTTCCATATAACAAAATAACTAATACCCTATTGAATTGTTTTCTCTAATATACAAAAAAAGGGGGTAAAATACCCCCTTTTGAATTGAAAACTCATCAATCTAACTACACAGCACGTTGAGTAGATTGCGTTTCAGTTGAAGTCCCCATACCAGCGAAAGGATCCGCAGCAGTAGCTCCAGTTACAAAATTAGGCATTGTTATTTCGTTAGCAGTAAGAGTCAAGGTATATCCTTGAAGATCACCCATCGCAGTTCCAGTAACAGCGGTTCCGCCAGTTACTTCAGCTCCGTGTTCTCTACCAACACATAATAAACTACCATCAAATGTTTCTACAAAAACGTGAGGTCTACCATAAGCCATAAGCTTTAGTTCTTTATTATCCTCTTTGGTTAGTTTATGTAGCGTTACGTTTAGTACTTGCTCAAAGAAGGTAGTACCATTCTCCAAGGAAGTTTGAATATTTGTTTCTAAAGAGGAGTTCCCTTTGACATCATAAGTATGGTAGTTAAAAGAACCAGCAAAATCAGTAATTTCATCGTTGCTACCTACAGTAACAGCTCCTAAATCTCCGAAATCAACAAAGTGAATCTTTCTAACACCACCTACAGCATCTTTACAAGGTTTTAATCTTCCTCCAGTTAAATCACAAGCCATATTTTAAGGTATTAAAAAAGGGTAGGTAGGCACTCGGCTCACCCACCCTTCTTGATTATTCAATTATTTATTAGTTAGCAGAGTTGGTGATACCATAAGTAACGATATCTTCAATTATGCCATACTGTACTCCAGCGGTAAATCTCATTACGACTCTCACATTTTGAGAACCATCAAGATCAGCCATATCGATTACTTTAACTTCGTTGTGGTCAGATATAAGACCAGTTCCAAAGAATAAGTTAGACTTCTCAGCAGCGATTGCTTTGTTGTCAGCAAGACCATTAGCAACAAATAGTTTTACACCATCAAAACTAAGGCTTCCGTTATTCCACCATTGAGTTCCTTGTGCGTTTGTACCAGCAGCACCAAGTCCACTTGCACCAAAACCGCCTAATGCTCTAACATAAGCTCTAGCAATATTTTGAGAAACATAGATGAAAAGATCTTCATTTCCATAAAGGGAAGATGGGATTGCATCTACTATAGAACCAATCTGTGCAATTACATTTGAAGAGTCAACTGTTGTACCAGCAACTTCTTGTGCAGATGGTAAAGCAGCATCTAGAGATACTAATTTAGTAAGACCATCAAATTGTCCGTTGTTACTTGTGTTTCCATCCCAGATGTTTTGCTCAGTTTTTTGAGCAACTTTTGCGGCAACGTGTCCGATTAAGAAGTCACTAAAAGAAGGAGGCAAGTTTTCATAGGCAGAAAATCCCATTTGAACAGCTTCCCAGTCAGCTACGAAATCTTTTTTACAAAGTTGTAGATTGACTTGTTGCTCTTCTGGAGCAAGAATTTTTTCAGTAAGTGTCAAAGTAGAAGTTGCATCGAAATCACAAGTAGCATCCTTAACGATTCCGTCAGAAGATACTTTCTTAATAACCTCTTTTAACTTTACATTTGGTTTTACTGTAATACCGCCACTGGCGATAGTAGACCCCTCTAGTAAAGCTGCTGCAATATATTGTCCAGCAAACTCTCCAGCGTAGGTAGTAGTAATAGAAGTAGTTGTAGCCATTTTTATTTAATTTAATTATTGTTTATTGTTAATTCTTGCCATCACACGATCAAATGTGGTTTGAGGCTTGTTTTGTCCGTAAGTAAAGTTTAGCTTTTTTGCTTGTCCTTCTTCTGGATTGTGTTTGATTGCTTCAGCAGCTGGTTCTTTAGAAAGCTCTTCTACTTGCTCTGATAAAGCTTGTTTTTCTTTCTTCATATAACCCATTTCTTCATCAATCATTTTTTTAATTGCGTCAATCTCAGCTTTAAGCCTTGACATATCCTCAAGATATTTTTCTTCAGAGACATAACCCTCTGCTAGATTTTCGTCTTCTTGAGTTTCTACTTCCTCAGATGCTTCTACCTCTTCGATTGCTTCGGTAGGCTCTTCTGAAAGTTCAGTAGTTTCTTCTTTGACTTCTTCTTTTGCTTGATCTTCTTTAGTTTCTATAACTTCCTCTTTAACCTCTACCTCAGAGATATCTTGAGCAAGTTCATCTTCTTTAGTAAGAATCGACAGCTTTTGTAGAATGTCATTCAAAATAGTTGTTGAACTCATAATAATTATAATTTATTAAAATAACTGGTTAAAAAATAAGTGTTGTATTTTTATATTTTTCCTATACCTTGAGCCTCAAGAGTTCCATCACAACAATCAATAGAATATGTTGTACCATCTGGACATAGACATCCCCTTCTGCCATTCTTAGGAGACGTTCTAGATACAGTTGCTTTTTTTCTTCTTCTTATAGGTTTCTTCATTTCTTTCCTTTAGGATGTTTCTTTGGGAGTAAATCATAATCCGTAGTATATTTTGGATTCTGTGGTCTACCATTTTTTATTAAGTATAGATAGGCATTAACCCTAGCAAAAGCCCACTGAGAAGCTGATCTAACTTTAGGACTATGACTTGTGTTAAAAGCCCCCAAGCCACGCTGAAAGACAGAAGCAAGAACGCTAACGCTAACACCATAGCCAAGTTTTTCTTTATATTTTTCATTAAACTCATCTGATTTCTTTTTTAAGGTAGCTCTATCTTTAGCAGATACTTTAGCTCCTCTTTTACCAGAAGCATCTCCTTTTGCAGTTCCTTTACCTTTGGGATTCTTATTCTTAGTGCCAGACTTAGGTGCTTTAGGACTAGATTTAACATTCCCTTTATCATCTACTTCGGCTAGAATATGTTTCTCACAAGCCATATACCATCTCTTACCATCTAGTTCGTGTTCGTGGTAACCGCTACACCCTAAATCTTTAGCTGCTTTAATTGCCATCTCTTTGTTTGAGAAAGCAAGTCTATCATCTATAATAGCGTAATCATCATCTATTACAGCTGTAGCCATCTTTATTTCGCCTAAACCTCTTAACTTACCTCTACTCCATCTTAATGCAGCTTTACCGCCCCAAGCATCATACATTAATTTACCACATCCATCAGAATAGCTCTTAGAGGCTTTTAAATCGCCTTTATGACGAGAAAGGAAGGAATACATCCTTTTTATTGTAGATACTGTTAGATTGCTTCTAGAAGCTAACTGAGAGGCTCTACGCTTTCCTACAGCAGTACCACAAGATCCCCATCCATTTTTATCAACCCAATCAAGAACTCTTTTGGCATTATTTACTACTCCATCAGGATAATCACTATATGTTTTTAGTTTAAGTAAATCTTGTTCTAGTTGGTCCTTTACCTCTAGAAGTATTTCATCCGATTCGCCTTTATTAACATCGGTGATTTGTGCCATATTAATTTTATCAGTAAAGTATCCCTCAATAGAGAAACCTTTGACCAAACCAGTTTTAACATAATTTTCCCAAACATTATCATTATTTACTTTCATTGAAACCATCCAAGTTCCTACAGGAAGGTCCATACCATACTTTACACTTTTATCGTGGACCTCATCTTCTACGATCCAACTCTCAACAACACTTAACCCATTGAGTTCAGCTTCGTGTTCTAATGTAGATTTATTCTGGTTACCCCTCATTAAGAATAGTTCAGATGCTTTTCTTACAGTATCTTCAGAGAAGTATATATAATATTCTTCTTCCTCTTCAGATCTATATATATGTTTATTTGGAACTAGAGCAGCTCCCATTAGGATTCTCTTTTCCTTATCTACTTCGGCAAGTTGATGTTTTTGTTGATCTTTAAGTGCAACAAAGTGTTCTTGAATTGCTGGTCTATCTACTATTGATATAGCTTCAATACCTGATAACAATTCGTCTTCGTCAATAAGTAATTCTATAATTCTCATATCTATTAAATTAACCACCTAGTCCAGCAGTGTTTATTGTATTTCTATCTAACTCTTGTTGTGTTGTAATTTCTTTGCCTACTACAAAGGCTTTTATTGGTTTAGTTTGTTGTTCCCCTATAGACTGTGCTAACTGACTTTCTGAAGATGCACCTACCACGTTAAAGTCTGGAGCTTCTACTTGAGTTGTATCCCCACCAGCTCCTCTAGTAGCCCCAGTTGGTGTTCCACCTTGTAAAATACTTTTTGCTTGAGATGCAGCAGCTAATACAGAAGCAATTTGTTGAGCATAAAATAAAGGGAAAGCTAATCCAGCAACTGGTCCAGCAGCTTTAGCCTGTTGTTGTGCTATAATTAGACCATTCATAAAACCAACAGCAGTGTTTAACCCTATTTCTGTTAAAGCAGCAGCTTTTCCCACATCTGTATTTGCTCCAATTATTTGAGATAAACTGCCAAGAGAATCAGCATAAGCGGAGATCATTGACATTCTCATAGCAAATGCTTGCTCATCTAATCTCTCTTGATCTTCAGCGGCTAATTTATTGTAATATTGATTTATTTGAAATTTTAATTTAGCTGCATTTTCTTCTAAAAGACCAAGTTCCACCAGAGTATCAGCCCTTGCTAGTAAACCTTGTCTTTCCATTTCTATAGCGTTTTGAGAATTTTCCTCTCTAGATATAATGATGTCCATTTCCTTATTGAAGAAAAACTCCCTCATACGACCAGCTTCTTTTATTAAATCAATAAGATGATCAAAGTTGCCTATCTCAAGCATATCATACTTATTTTTTTCTTCTGATAGCTTATTTGATTTACTCTTGACCTTTACTTCTTCTTTTTGAATGTCAATATATGGTAGTAATGAATTTATTTGACGAGTTAGCTGTTCCTCTTCATCTCGCCTAAAATTTAAAAGTTCTTTTTGTTCCTTATTTAAATCCTGTAATGTACCAACACTAGTCCCTGTTATTGCTAAATTTTCTTTTTGTGCAGAATTGTAATCTTGTATATCTTCCCTTAATTGTTTTGTGGTTTTACCAAATTCCTCTTGTGCCTTATTATTTCTTTCTGTTTGTATTTCAATTATTTTGCCTTGGATTTCTTGTATTTTGTCAAAAGCAGCTTGAGACATAGCTAACTTCACAATACTTTCTCTATATAAATTATTTTGTTTAGTTGCCCCTTCTGTTTTGTTAGCGACATCTTCTAGAGAAACTCCAGAATCATCAAGTGCTTTTATATAATCAGGAAATTCTTTGTTTAATGCCTCTATCGCATCTTTCTTTTCTTCATCGCTTTTTGTGGAGGATTGTATTGTTTTTATATATATTTCAAATTTACCAGCAGTTTTGGAAGCTCTCTCTCCCAAATCATCGAAAGCCCCACTTAATTCACTAGCGGCAGTTCTCATTTCTTTAAACTTTTTTACAATCTTAGGACCAAAAGATAAAAGTAGTTGAAATCCAACTATAAGACCACCTACACCCATTAATGATTTTCCTAGTTGAACAAATGCCCCTCTTACCCCACCAGCTCCTGTTCTGCTAAATTCTTGAAATAATTCTGTTAATCTACCAATGTTGTTAGCTACACCTTGTATACCAAAAGAAGCATCAGATGCAACACGACCTGTTTCGATTAATATAGCATTATTCAGCCCAGACTGTGCTCTATTATTGTTAGTAGCTTTAGCTAGTTTCTGTGTAGATGAAGCTAGGTTATCAACAGACTTTTTAGTCTTATTTATATTTGCAGATGCAGTTTTTTCAACAACATCTATCCTTATAATTATTCTCTTATCATCTGTTGCCATACCTTATCCTTTTTAATTGTTGTCTGACATCCTCCATATTACCACAGGCTTTATACTTTCCTTTAGCAATATCTATATTCTCAGATACCCCATACCAATCATCGATTGCCAATAACTCTAATATTTGTTTTATCATTGTATTATATCTTCAGAGAATATATTTAACAGCTCTAATTCTGATTTACCAGTTGTAAGCTCAGTCGTTATAGAATTAATCCGAAACATCTGATCTTGTATCTTAATCTGGTTATTTAATTTATAGTTTACTAATATGTTTGGAGGTAAATAAGCGGTAACTTTAAATACTCTTTTTGCTGGGTTAAATACTGATTCCACATACTTCTTATAGAACTTCTCATACAAAGAATTACTTTGTTGATCAGTAACTCCAACATAATCAGTTGCATTCCATTCATCAAACTCCTGATCAAAGTTTAATGTAAAAGATGGAGCAACAGTTGTGCTACCTTCCTCATTTGAATTTGATGGTCTCCAGTAACTACTTATAGGAACACCAGCAGCTCCACCATAAATCCAATTTATTTTACTACTAGATGGAAGACTAGTTTCTAATATTCCATAGAACAACAAAGGTTTAACAGCTACCGATTCATAATCACCAGTTGGAGGAGTAACTGAAGTGTCTGGGTCAAAATCACCCCCAGCAGAATATCCCCATTGAAGAAGCGTTTCTCTAGTAACAGCACCTAAACTAGAATTAAATCCTTGAGATGCAAGGGAACCATCTATAAGCCTTTCATATTTTAAATGGGTGAATGGTATCTTAATTTCGTACTTAGTCCCTCTATCAATTTTATCTGGAAAAGTTCTCCTAACATTAAATTCAGCATCACCAAATACTTCATTAAAAGATTCTTCGTGTTGCCTCATAAGTAATGCTTGATTTTCCTTATACTTAAATTCTATATCTGTAAAAGGTAATATAGATTCAACTGTATGTTCACTTGTGTCTAAGTATTTATCTATATCTATTGTAGCACCTAATCTATTGTTAGTAGCATCAGCGTAATAATTATCCAAAGTATCAACATATATCTGACCAAACTTAGGATCTGAAATATCATCTATAAAATAAGCGGTTAGATTAAACGTTTTGAATATACCAGTCAAAAACTCAATTACTTTTATCTTAGGCATAAAAAGTTCTTTAGTAAGATTTACATCCATAAAGGTTTGTATGCCATCCACAGGTATATTTGTGTCTTTATAAACTTCAATAGCCCCCCCTATCCCATCATATTTTATTACAGCTACTCTAGGGTCGGTCAATGCTATAGCCCCTTTCGACTTTATTTTAAACTTAAAGTGTTTAGTTGTTGAGGCATCTGTTGATTCAAATATTCTATTACTGCCTGTAAAAGTTTTGGGAGTAGTTCCTATAACAAAATGAGGTATTGTTTCTTCTTTTATAGTTTTTCCTGAAGAATCACATTGAGTAGCTATTATTTGAAAAGAGACATCAGGTGAAGCTAGAACAAACTTACCATTCATAGATATATCATAATTAAAATTTGCAGCATTTGTTATACTCATAATACCGCTTTCAAATGTTACTTCTGTAAGATCTGCATTGTTATAAGATGGATTAGGATATGCATCATCTGATGGAGAAAAAGCTGTATCCCTTGAATAATTGTCTCCCTCAACATTATACTCAAAGAGTTCTTCTTCTTCATCATAATCACCTTTCACATTATTTAACCATAGATATAAGTTGGTAAATGCTGCTGAACTAAAAAAGTCTCTAGTAAATGTTATGTTGTATTGGCTTTCAATAGCCTCTATAATATGGATTGTTTTTATTGCTGGTTTCAGATCGGTAAACTCAAGACCTCTTGCTGTGTCAGGACTAGAAGAATTATGATATAGATTGCCAGTACTGTTTAGTTCTATATTACTAGTAGTGGAATCAGAGTTAATGAATAATCTTTTCTTAGAAGTTATAAGGGGGTATATGATTGCTTTCTCCTGTAGAGTTGAATTTACTGTAAAATCTATTCCAGCTTCAAAACCTGACTGGACCTGAATATTTGTATATTTATGGTTGTAATTAGTTAAGTATGTTAATTTGGTTAATTCATCATCCCCTATTAAATCTTTAAGTGATACTGTCTCCCCATAAAATGTCAAGCTATAAGAGTATGGTTTATCACCTTTCATCTTCACATTGTTCAAGAATATCTTACCTCTTCTGAACTGCATATAATTTAAATGGATTTCTGCTATTTTCTTTTTACGAGAATCATATGCTCCAGTAGTTATAAAATAATTATAGAAGTGACGGAATATTTTATTGTTAGTTGTGGATGCTGGTACATTAAAGGTTTGTGAGTAATCAGTAAATATCTTACCGATGTCTTTAACGTCTTGTATAGTAGAGGTAACCTGTAGTGTTTCGTCTTGAAACAAGTCTACAAGCTGAAGATTGCTATCTTTATCCTCAACATATAATTGAACCCTTTGCATTATCTAACTAGGTTTATCTCGTTATAAGCGTAGTCAAAACTTACTGTATAATTAAGAAGCTTTTCGTATAGATTGGTTTGATATTCTACAACATTATCTTTTGGGATAATAGGAAATACTTTATTGTTTTCGTGGATCCAAACAAACTCAGATAATAGTAACTGTTGAATTACTTCATTGTAATCTTCACAAACATACCCAGTGTTTAGTGTTAATGATTTTTGTGCGTTTACATTATGGAGTCTATCTGTTGATTTATTAGTAGCATAAGAAACTCCAGTTGAAGTAGTTTCTATCGTATTTACTTTATAAGATTCTCTTGATACACTTGCTTGTTCTTTTCTTCTACCAAACATCCAGATGTCTTGTAATGCTCCAAACTTATTTATAAACGTTATTTTATTAGGAGTATTTTTGCATTCCTCTATTAAATTTATTGTCAACTCTACTTGTTTATTATCTGTAGTTGTTAGAACAACTCTGTTTACATTTGGTGAATTAGCTATACCACTTGTATAAAATGATTGTGAGTTAGAAGAAGCTATCAATGTTGCATCAGCTTTTACTAAAGTACTGTCTGCTTTTATTGAACCATTATCTGCTGTTAATATAGTTGAAGTTTTCCCATACTCTATACCATCAATATGGGTACTGTCTAAGAAAAACTCTACCCCATATAATTCAGTTTCCTTATATAGTGGTACCCTTACTTTTTCATCGTGCTTCCAGTATATACAAGTATTAGATTGCTGTAATGGGGATGTTAAAAGCTGAGGATTAATCTCGTTTTCAAAATACCCATATCCGTGGGTTGCTAATACTGTATCTGATTTTATAGCAGTTGTAGAATCACTATATGTAGATGTTATTTCCCAAGTTGCCCAAGCAGTGAGTACAGCTGTTTCATAATTTCCATCAAAAGATATTGGTATAAAATCTTTAGCAAGTTCAGCTATTTCAAACACGATATTATCCTCACCAGCTAATTTATTTTTAGCTATAGTATAATTAGGTTTAGTAGGATCATAACTGTTTATTTCTCCAGTATATACCCATAATTTTAATGTTGAACTGCTTAAAGTTGCCATAGTATTTATGTTATTTTATATCCTAAATTTCTAAGAGCATCTATTGTTTTTTGATGGTAATAAGTGGCAGATTGATTTCTAAATAGATTTCTAACAAATATTACTTCAGATCTATCTGCTAAACCATTAGCTCCATCAAATCCGTTAGTTCCTGAAGAAACATTATCTATAAAATGACTAAACGCAGGGAAAGTGCTATAGAATCCTCCAGAACCAGTGGTAATTTGAGTTGATTCAAGACAAAACACAACACACATTTTATTACCATAACTGGTTTGAGCATTTAAATGATTTCTTAATAACAATAAGTCTGATGAGTAAGCGGATGTTTGTGTGTTAGAAGCAGTGGCTCCGTGATAAATTTGAGCAGCTTCATCTAAATATATAAATTGTACAACTTTTGTTGAATTAGAATTCTTTTTAGCAAAAGAAAGTTCTTTTATAAATCTTTCTCCTACAAAACTATTGTAGTAGGCTTGATTTTGATATTTAGCAACATCATTATTATAATAAGTTAAGAATGAATCTTTAAGTTCATTGTTAATCATATTTATAATATTTTGTTTTTCATTTAGAGATCCACTAGCATCTACAGAAAATTCAAATTCTGTATTTAAATCTATAGTTAATTCAGGGGTTCCATTTGCAAAACCTAAACTCCCTTCTACAAAAGTTCCTGTCCCACTAGTTGCTGATACACTATCTTTTTGGGCTATAACTATTGTAGGAGTATTTTGATTAAGTGTAACTGTTTGTGTTGCACCAGCTGAATCGTTATATTGAAAGTCAGCTGTAGAGCTGGTAGCTGTAAGTGTATAGTTATGGGTTGGAGTTGCTAATGTTGTAGGGTTAGGGCAACTTATGGTAAAACTAAATCTATCATTAACAAGAGGTGTCTCTGCTATAATTCTTACTTGAGAAGGAGTAGCTGCTGTTTTATTTATTGTTAATTCTGTATTAAAATCTTTGTTAGAAGTACTTGCTGTACTAATATTAGATGAGTCTACTCCATTTGATGTTAGATCACTATCGTAGTCTGAACTGCCAATATATCCTGTGGTCTGGGTAGTAGCGTTCCACTCTAAATCAAACTTAACAGGAATTTCTCTAAGAAGACTATTAGCATATATATCTGAAGAAAAGTCCTTAAATGCTATTTTAACATTTCCTATCTTATCTCCTACATCTAATATATTATAAACCTTTTGACCACTAAAAGCACCTTCATTGACAGTATCTCCACAATTAACACTTAATTCATCATTCTCTATAATCTCTGGTACTTTTTGCCAACAGATCCTTTTAGTTGCATTTGCGGTATCTCCATCATTATCAGTAACTACAACGTAAAAATCAATACACGCTGCTGAAGAACTTGTAGCTTGTACTTGTGTAGTTGTCCCTCCAGTACTCCATTGATACCCAGCTATAGTTCCATCTGAGTCGGTTGCCACAGCATCAAGTGTTACAGTTTCTCCAACAAAAGGATTTTCGTTAGATGCTGTAATAGTAACTGTAGGAGGTGTATTGTTTTGAACTGGGGTAGGCGGAGTTGCTTCCGTTACTGGTATTGCTCCTTCTATGTAGTAAGGACTTCTTGAATTTAGTCTGTAGTCTGGCATTAGGATTCCATTTTATATTCGTAAGTATCTCCCTTTTTAATATAACCTGATTTGATTAAAATGTCATCTACGTTAAGAGAAACGTCTTTTGATACTTGAGATCCTAGAGCATTTAATTCCCCCATAGACTTTGCTATAGCATCGCTTATAAAACCCTTGGTTTCTTTCGTTCCATATTTATCTATTTTTCTTCCTATTAAATATGCAATTCGATTTACATTCTTCGTGTCAGATAAAGAATATATTTCTCCAGTTTTAACATCAGCTAATGTAAGTCTCTTGTCTTTAATCCATTTTACTAAATCTTGTATATTAGGAAATCCACCTTGAGGTCTACCTTTATCTAATTTACTTCCATAACTATTTCCTAGTATTTGATAAGACAGTCTATTTGAATTTATCTTACTAAGTTTAGATAAACTATTGGCTAGGCTACCTGTTGTATTTATTGGATTGCTATAAGTACCAGTTGTATATCCTCTACTTCTAGAAGCCTGTATTTCTGATTTTAGTAGTTTAGTTAACTTGCTAGAATAGTTATCTAAATATGATTGTGTATTTTTAAACTTCTCTAATACCCCCATATCTAACAAGATGTTCCATCTGCCTTAGTAAGCCCCATATCATTGTTAGGGATCTCTATATTTAGTGTTAAGGACCATCCAGCCAGTAGGTTTTCGAATCTATCTTCAAACTGTGTGGCAGTTGGAGAATCATTTATCTCATAGTTGTTCTCATTCATACCACCTCGTCTAAGGGAGCTTTGCAATCCATTGACCACACTCAACATTGTATTCAATATATCTTGCTTGTTATCATTCCCATAAATAGGATTTAAGGTCTGTTTGTCATCTTTGAATTCATCAACCACATCCATACATATAATATTCAAAGAGAATGAAATAAAATGATCGTTAAAGGTAGCATCATTGACAATAATATGGGCTAGAGGAAACAAAGTTTGTTTAGCTAGATCAACATCAAATATATCTCCATACGTTACAGTATTGATATTGTTATTACCCTCCAGATAAGTATGGATATTATCTATAAGATTATAGTATTCTTTCATCGTCTCATTGATTTTTTAATCATAGCTGCTTCTAATTCGTTTTTCTCTTTCTCAAAGGTTAAATACATCAAACACTTGAAAAGAGGTTCTGTTGTAACTTGGTCAAATTTCGAGATGTCTCCTTTAGCGAGTCCATAAATTGATTGATACCAACCCCATTTCTTTCCAAATCCTCCTTGAGCTGAGAGGTCTCCACCTTCTTGATCTTGTTCTCCAAAGAGACTAGGGAAGCTCTCGATAACTCGATCCCTAAATCGTAAAAAAAAACCATACACCCCATAACAACACTTAGCGGCATCTCTTTCATCCACTCCCTTAATTCCTCATTTGGTTTATAGGGAGCTATTGTATATCTATCTTTACTCTTAAAGTTTACTGGGCGATACAGAACAGCCATAGCTTTATGGATATCTTGCCAATCGGTTATGGTTGCTTCAACATCAACGTACTCTCCTAAACTCATATCATCTAACTTAGGTATAAATCCCATATTAACATCTCCTATTGCAAAATGTCTTTGTAGGGAGTATTTTTCTTCGAATGCTTTCTTGATAATCTTTAGTACCTTATCGAATTCAACAACTGGTATCAGCTCCACTTCATTAAGGTTAACATTACAGAATATCTCTACGAGCTTCTTGTTTACGAAATCGTTGTACTCATCTCCTTTGTTATCGTCTAATATTTTTAGATACCTTTGATATTGACCTAGCGTAATTGCTTCAAGAGATTGTGGTACTTCTAATTCTATTCTCCCCATATAAAAAGTAATTGATTCGTTTTATTTTGTAACTCAAAGATAATAATTTTCTTTTTCCCCTAGTAGTATACTTAGTATAATATACTTAGTGTAATACTATAGTAAAGTACATAGTATAATATACTTAGTTATATATATAATAAGAATAGTATAATACTTAGTATATTATACTTAGTATACTATACTTAGTATAATACTGGGACAAGACTTATCTTAGTGTGGCAGTTGGAAAAGATGGTTTGTGTAGAGTCGTGGTTACTTATACTATACTACTACTTACCCGTCAGAGTACCTTTATTTCGCATTCTAAGGCTATTTTAAAGCGTTTTAATACTTAACTGGTGTATTGATATAGGTTAACGGGATTAAATTCATTAGAGGGCTTTAAATTGCGTCTGATTGGATGGGTTAATGTTATTAATCGGCTGGTTTTGATAAATCGAGCTACCAAATCAAAGCTTTTTTAATTCTAACTGATTGAGGATCAATAATAATATTAAAATAAACCCATAAAAAAAGCCCCTGAAAAAGGGGCTAAACATTAATATAAATTTAATTTAACTATACAGCAAAGCCGCTTTTATCTTTTTTGGCTTGACCTTTTGCTCTTAATCCTAAAATTACATTTCTATTATATACCATCTCTAAGTCTGACTTATCTCCGTCAATAACTTTAAAACCGCTCCAGTATTTAGGTAATTCATTCTTAAATACAACCGCAATGTTGCCGCCAATTGCTAAAATGCTTTTGGCTGTTTGGTTATTGTCTTCAGCCCTTGAGAATGTTAATATATAATTTGGGTGGTTTAAGTACTTAACTACCTTTCCTTTTATTTTCGTATAGTCATAAAAAATACAATGATCTTTTAAGCTGGTAATATCAAGGTCGCTGTACTTTTTAAGTAGATATACAAAATCTACATCGCTGGTCCCATTCAAACGAAATGCAATCTTTTCATTTCTCTTTTTAGCGGTATTGTATTTAATAATGATTTCATTTGATAGCTGATTGATAAAAGCTTTTTTATCTCTCAAATAGTACTCAGTTTTTTTAACTCTACCCCTAATAACTGGAGTCATAATTCCACGACCAGCTGAAAATAAACAAGCAGCCGCACAACCTTCAGAGGCTTTTGGGCAAATATTAATCCCTTTGCTGTTTTGATTGTAGGGAGCCAAATATAAAATAAACGTTTTAAGACTATTTTTAGCGGTTTTAGTGTTACTTATTCCAGTACTTAACAAAACCTTTGGAGTCTCTGAATTTAGAGACTCCTCTGTTATTATATTACTTATTTTTGTTTCTATCATCTATTTATATTTAAGTTCAATATTACTATACTTAATTGATTTAATAGTGTCTATATTAATAGAGCGATAACCTTTCGCCCCTAGATCATACACTTTTAAAATACCATTCTCAAAGGGTGAAGCAGTTTTTATTTTACGTCCATTCTCTACAAGATATTTTTTTACTCCAGTTCGACAGTTCATTTTTCTAAGTGTGTTATCTTTTTTAATAAATTCAACTGTAAAAAATTGACCATTTAATAAACTAATTTTTTGGAGTAGTTCCTCTCTTTTGTTTTTTATATACCAGTTATTCTCTTTCATAATTTTTATAATTCAGTTAATGTGATTTGTTTACTATAGCCTGATGATTTAGCCATAAAATGAGGATCCTTTGAAATGGTTCCTTTTATATCGTGGAGCAATGTTGAATAAATTATTTCACTTAAAATTTGGTTTCCTCTACAATACAAGATAAAGCAAAATAAATCTTTTTGCTGTTGCTCTGTTGCTTCTCTTAAATATTCCCAACGCTCATTGATTTGAGCTGGTAAATACTTATTAAGTAGTTCAGTAAATCTTTTATAATCTTTAAAGTCCATAAGAATAAATTTTAGTTAGTATTTGAACGCTTAAAACGTTCCTTTTGTTTGTTCAAATATAAGGGGAAATTTTTGGATTTATAAAGCGTTTTGTTAATTAATTGTGCATTTTAACAAAATTTTAACATTTGACAATACACATAATAAAAAAGGGGATCAACCGACCCCCCTATTGAATTTACACCCCTATTGAATTCACAAGGGTATTGAATTCACACTGCTCCCTATTGAATTTAAAATTAGTCTTTGTCTATCATCAAGGCGATGATCAAACAAATAATTCCAACAGTATAAAAAATTGCTATAAACTCAAACATTATATAGCCTGTAATATACTGTTAACTCTTCTCCCTTCTTTATCGGTCTCACTGTGTATATAGAGGAGCTCTCTATTGTATTATCTAATATAAAACAATTAGGAGTCTCACTATGGTTTATAAAACCTCCTAGGGGTGTTCTAAATATCTCTCCAGTTTTAAAGTGGTGATGAGATTGCCCTAGGTATTCTCCAGCAATTATATCTTCATCTGCAAATATTCCTTGACCTTGGATGGAGCTATCTTTTACTTTCAATGATTTTGGTAGTGGTTTATACATAATCTTGTTTTCGTTCTACTTTATGTTTATAGTCATTCTTAATTATCCATTCGTGGACATATATATCGTACATCTCTTCATTCTCTAATGTGACCCAGTTAAGATATATAGATTCTCTAGCTAAGAAAAAGTACTCAGGTAGTTCTATCTCACTTACATCATACACTGTCTGGTCGTATATTTCTAAGATCTTACCTCCAGATTCAAAAGTAATAAAGAACTCACTATTATATTCCTTGACCTCTTCAGGTTGTAGATAATATTTTCTAACAGCTATATCCATTATATCCTATTTATCTTATCTATAGTCTTCTGGAGTCTATCTACTCTGGACCAATTTTGATTTGATATAGCCCCACGTTTAGTATCCTCTAAAAGATATTCTATAGTTTGTTTCTCGTCTTCTGTTAAAATGATAACCCTTTCCATATTCTTATTTTTTATCTATCCAATTCTTAGCTTCCTTTTTAAGACCAGCTACTGTCTTTTTATCAAACCATTCAAGGAATTCAAATATATCTACTTCAATGAATGTTTCTACTTTGTCGAATACATCTAATCCTTTTTTAGATTCATCATCTGTCCATTCTACCCAACTCTCCATACATATATGGAATGATCTTGAGTTAGCTTTAGGTGGTGAAAAGCTAGTGATTTTGTCTAGTGTTAAATTTATACTTTTATCAGGTATCATAACATTTTATTTTTGATTCGAGTGCAATATAATAAAAATATTCCAACTGCCAAACCTTTATCAAACAAAAATCCCCCAGAGCTATCCGAGGGATTAATGATATTAACTAAAAAAACTAATAAATGAACAGTGTAAATATATATATTATTTCTGACTTTCCAAATATAAATAGGAGTAAAATCTCCAAACCTTCTCTGAGGCTTCTATCTTACTATAGTCTTCTTTAGATACAAAAACTGTTTTCCCGTACTTCCATTCTTGATCTTTATCTTTAACTTGTTTTATTATCTTATAGTTCTTTGAGTCTTTAATCCTTTTTGGATATACCCTAATTGAATTTTCAATGCACCAACGAAACCCATCGTAATGTTCTTTTGATGGAGCAAACATTTTATAAATAGGTTTTGCTTTAGCCAAAACTATCTGATTATATACATCCCTTTAGGAACGGATCTGGTTAATAGGTATTGAATTCCGTAACGACTAGCATCTATAAGGTGGTTGAAGGAATCAATCGGTTTCAATCCCTTCACTGCCCAAACATAATTATTGAATTCTTTGATAAGGTTTTCCCCTTCTAGATTTATAGTA
>MDTG01063211.1_pt1 | contig 34479 bp, 29 predicted proteins | sample 811421 | NCBI WGS metagenome assembly MDTG01 (sample SAMN05326645, study PRJNA326480) | marine metagenome | isolation source: seawater | place: Pacific Ocean: South East | collected 2011
GCCAGGTTTATTAAAATTACTTCAAGAATATGACTTTGAAAAAAATATATCGCTAGTTGAAAAAATTGCAAACAATAGAGAAGTTAATTATTTGCATATACAAAAGTTAATAGATAATTTTTCTAACAATCTTGATCTTTTAATTTTATTAATTAAGTATTTTTTATATCAAAAAGCAAAAAAGACCTTTCTTCAAAGGCTTAATGATAATAAAGATATCCAACCAATATTATCTTTTTTTGATTACATCAAACCTAGATTAAATCAAAACCTTAACATAAGTGAAAATCAGTATATACTCAGTATTTTTGCAAATTATTTTAATAATTTAAAACAGAGCAATGAATAAAATTTATATTACTACCCCAATTTTCTATGTAAATGACAAACCTCATATCGGTCATGCATATACTTCTGTAATATGTGATGTTCTTGCAAGATTTTATAGATTGAATGATTGTGAGGTAAAATTTTTAACTGGAACTGATGAACATGGTCAAAAGATTGAAAAAGCTTCAAAGGATTCAGGCATGAATCCGAAAGATTTTGTCGATAAAATTTCTAAAAATTTTTTAAATCTTACCAAAATATTAAATTTATCCAACGATGATTTTATTAGAACGACAGAAAAAAAACATGAAAAAGCTGTTACTGCGTTATGGAATAAACTTTGGGAAAAAGAATACATATATCTGGGAAAATATGAAGGATGGTACTCTTTAAAGGATGAATCATTTTATCAAGAAAAAGAATTAAAAAAAGTTAATGAGGATTTTTTCACATCTGATGGAGGAAAAGTTGAGTGGATCAAAGAGGAAAGTTATTTTTTTAAACTTTCAAAATTCGAGGAAAAGCTTTTAAAATTTTATGAGGATAACGAAGATTTTATTAAACCTAAATCAAGAAAAAATGAAGTCATTAAATTTGTAAAAAACGGGCTGAAAGACCTTTCGATTTCAAGAAATAGCTTCACATGGGGTATAAATGTTCCAAATTCAAAGGATCACATTATATATGTTTGGGTTGATGCTCTTACAAATTATCTTACCTCAATTCAATACCCTGATCAAAATAATAACTCTTTCTCTTTTTGGAATAATGCTATTCATGTGATTGGTAAAGACATACTGAAGTTCCATGCTATTTATTGGCCGGCTTTGTTAATGGCTGCTGGATTAAAATTACCTAAGCAAATCTTTGCTCACGGATGGTGGACAAATGAGGGTGAAAAAATATCAAAATCTCTTGGAAATACCGTAGATCCTGTTAAGTTAATTGAGAAATTTGGTCTTGATCAACTGAGATATTATTTATTAAGAGAAGTTCCTCTCGGAAATGATGGTGATTTTTCCGAAAAAAGTTTTATTATGAGAACAAATTCCGATCTTTCAAATTCTCTTGGTAATCTCTTACAAAGAACTTTGAAATTTAATAATAAACATTTTAATGGAAAATTTCCGTCTAATATTGAGCTAAAAAGAAAAGAGTTTTCTAATATATTAAATAATGGTTACTTACTGTATGATAGTGTTCAAATACATATTAAAAATTTTGAAATTCATAAAGCTTTAGAAAGTATATGGAAATTTGTTGATAACCTAAATAAATTTATTGATGATATGGAACCATGGAATAAAATTAAGATTGATAAGGAGGAGACGGCAAAGATCATGGCAGTGCTAATTGAATCAATAAGAATTATTGGGATAATTTTGCAACCATTCCTACCAAAATCTTCCGAAAAAATTTTAAATACAATTAATGTAGATACTGATAAGAGAGCTTTTAAATATTTAAATAAGGATAGTTCCTTAATCAAAAATTCAAAAATTAACGAAATTAAACCAATCTTTCCTAGAATAAATGTATGATATAGTAGACAGTCATTGTCATTTAAATTTTCCAGTCATAAAAAGTAATCTTGATAGTATTCTTAAACGAGCTAAGAAAGTTCATGTTAAGTATTTTTTAAACATATCTATTGATCTGGATAATTTTAGTGAAATTTTAGAGATTTCAAATAATCATAAATTCGTATGGTGCACAACAGGAATACATCCCAATAATGTCCCCTTAAATTTTACAAAAAACGATATTGAAAATTTATATAAAACTTTAAAAAAAAATATAAAATATAGAAAGGTAGTAGGAATAGGTGAAACGGGTTTGGATTACTATAAAAGTGAAGATAATAAAAAAAATCAATTAATTAGCTTTGAAGAACATCTAAGACTATCTGGTGAAAAAAATATACCTGCAATTATTCATACAAGGAATGCAGATAATGACACTGCTTTATGCATAAATAGATGTGTTAAAAATTATAAATCTCAGGGTCTTATTCATTGTTTTTCATCATCCAAAAGGCTTGCTAAAGTTGCTCTTGATAATAATTTTTATATTTCTATCTCAGGAATTATTACTTTTAAAAATAAAGAAGAACTTACTGAAATTGTTAAATACATTCCTATTGATAAACTACTAATTGAAACAGACGCTCCTTATTTGTCACCAGAACCATTCAGAGGAAAAAGTAATGAACCGTCATTTATAAAATTTACATTAAAAAAAATTTCTGAAATAAAAGGATTAACACTTGAGGATACTGCTAGGATCACAACAAATAATTTTTTTAATTTATTCTCAAAAATAGCGCTAAAAAATGAAAATTGAAATTATTATTCTCGGTTGTGGAAGCTCATCTGGTGTGCCTGTAATAGGAAATGATTGGGGCAAGTGTGATCCCAAAAATAAGAAAAACAGAAGATTAAGAGCTTCAATCCTTATTAAGACAGAAAATACTAATATACTTGTAGATGCAACACCTGACTTAAGACAACAATTGTTGAATGCCAGGATCCAAAGTCTTGATGCAGTTTTAATAACACATACACATGCTGATCATATACATGGAGTTGATGATTTTAGGTTTTTGAATGTCAAAATGAATAAGCATCTGGATCTGTTTGCTTGCGAAAGAGACATACTTGAAATAAAAAAAAAGTTTGGCTACATATTTGAGGATCTAAATCCCAAAGCTAATGGGTTTTATTACAAACCATGCTTAATACCCAATGTAATAAAAAAAAAATTTGAAGTAAATGAATTAATTATTGAACCTATTGAACAAAGTCATGGTTATGGAATTTCTACAGGTTTTAGAATTAATAAATTTGCATATTCAACAGATGTCGTAGAAATTTCTGAAGAATCATTTAGAAAGCTTCAAAATCTTGATTTATGGGTTGTGGATTGTCTTCGGTTTACTCCTCATAAAACTCATTCACATTTAGAAAAAACTCTATCATGGATAAAAAGAATTAAGCCCAAAAAAGCTATTTTAACTCACATGAATTATGAAGTTGATTATGATACCATATCAAGATTACTTCCACCTAATTGTGAGGCTGCATTTGATGGTATGAAATTAGTAATTGAGTAGTAGTTTACTAATAAAAAGTTTCATACCAAAGTTCTATCTGAGAAATTCTATATCGAAAATCATCTGTAATAATAACTTCATTTTTGATGCTATCAAAAACTTCCTGAGCTTGAGTTTTTGATTTTTCACTTAATGTTTCAAATTTTTTTTTTGCATTATTTTTTAATGATAATGGTAATTGAGGTTTCAAAAATGAATTTTTTAATAATTTGAAATTAATATTTTTGAAATTCTTATTCAAAAATTGTTTTAGTATATCTTTTTGACCATACTTGTTTATTCTATATTTTATTGGTAACGAAAGCATACTCTCTACAAGATTGTGATCTAAAAAGGGCACCCTTAATTCTGTTGAGTGGGCCATCGATGATCGATCTCTGAACCACAATAGTGATTCAAGTTTATATTCAAAAAAATTTGCTGTGACTTCGTTAAGCCAACTTATTTTTTTATCGTGGTAGCCACGATTTTTTATCAATGTTTTTACTATTGAATAAGGGGATATAAATTTTTGAAAAAGGTTGTGTCTTTTATTAGATAGAAGAAATAAAGATAATGCGTTATTATACTCTTTATTGTAGAAATGATCGGTAATGGCAGGATACATATGTTCTTTATACCCAAGCAAATGCTCGTCGGCACCATTTCCGTCTAATATTACTATATATCCTAATTCTCTGCTGCTGTAAGCTAAACACTTATCTAAATAATGACTGAGTAAAAATGGAGATTCTGAATGCCACATCATGTTTTTTAAATCTAAATTTTTCATAATTTTAGACTCGTTAGTATTACAATAATTAACTTTATATCCACATTGCTTGGCAATATTTTCTATATAAATTTTATCGATTTCTTTCACAGAATTCGATACAGCTGAATTTACAAAGACATCAAGTTTATTTAGAGTTTTACCTAAAATAGATAATATAGCTGAAGAATCGCTTCCTCCACTAAAGTTTACGCTGATCGGGACATCTACTCTAGTTCTAAAATCGACTGCAGATAAAAAACTGTCACTAAAAATTTCCACTGAACTTTTAAAACTTTTATTTGTATTATTAAAGTCATTATTTCTGATTTTTTCACCGATGTTATAGTATCTTATTTTTTTAAAGGAATTTTGATTAATAATAAAATATTCTCCAGGAAATAGTTGTTTTATATCATTAAAACATGTTTCTGAACCATGAATTTTCTCTCCATTTAAAAGGTATCTTTTAAAATAATTTATATTTGGCTTGGTGCTTATCTGAGTAAGTATTGCTTTCGCTTCAGATGCGAATATATACTTATTGTTTTTTTTTGCCCAAAAAAGAGGTTTGATTCCAAATCTATCTCTAGCAACAAAAATTTGATTCTTTTTTTTATCATAAATTATGAATGCAAACATACCATTGAAATAATTTAAGCAATCAGCACCCCATTTTGAGTATGCAGCTAAAATTACTTCACTATCAGACTGGGTTTTGAAATTATAATTTTTGATTATTTTTTTTAATTCTTTGTAATTGTAAATTTCACCATTAAAAATCAACTTAAACCTTCCATCTGAAGATATCATTGGCTGATTTGACCTTGAATCTAAATCTATAATACTCAATCTAGCATGTCCGAATGCGCAATTATTTGAAACTTTGCAACCTAGCGCATCAGGACCTCTATGCTTAAGTGTTTTTATCATTGATTTAACTCTGACATTTAATTCGTCAGATGAAGGTGAATCTGTTTTCTTTGGATAAAAAATTGCTGCAATTCCACACATAATTACTCGTAATATTTAATAATATAAAGCATTTAAATCCTCATTTCATTAATAATACTTGTATTTATAAAAATAGTTAATAATCTAAAAATTCGTTTTTGCTTTTTTCAACCCTATCTGTGAGAAAATCAACAACAGCTCTTACTCTTTTTAATTTGATTAAATCTTCATGCACAACAACCCAATATTCCCTTTTAATTTTTATTTCATCTTTTAGCAAAATTTTTAAATTTTCCTTTTTTCTGGCAATAAAACAATGTAACAATGAGATTCCAATACCTTTATTTACTGCATTAAGTTGTGCTTTTAAACTATTGCTTTTAAATATTATTTTGATATTGTTTTCTAAATCATTTAAATATTTCAATTCAGGATAATCAATTAAATCGTCTATGTAAGATATAAATTTATGTTCGACAAGATCTTTTGAAGAATTTATGGGTTTACTTGCATTTATATATTCTAATGACGCATATAATCTCAAATGATAATCTGTAAGCTTCCAGGCAACCAATTTGCCTGTTTTTGGTCTTGATAAATTTATAGAAACATCAATTTCTTTAGTAAGTAAATTTCTTGAGCGGGTATCAGCAATCAGCTCAATACAAATTTCAGGATGTGATTTGTAGAATTCATTTAAATATTGACTAAAAAAGTTTAAACCGAGTCCCTCTGGCATTGCAATTCTTACTATACCTGATATGTTTAGATTTTGACTTGAAAAGTTTTCACTTATGCTAATTGTTTCACTTTCAATTCTCTCTGCAATTGACATTAGTTTGTGACCGCTATCTGTTAAAATATAGCCATTATTATTTCTTACAAATAATTTAGTTTGTAAATCTTGTTCCAATTTTAATATTCTTCTTGAGATAGTGGTAGGTTCTATATTTAACTTTTTAGAAGCGATTGTTAATTTTCCATTTCTGGATAAAACTAAAAAAGATTCTAGGTGGTTCCAATTAAACATAAGTAATGCAAAAATGCAGTTTTAAAACTAAAAAAAATAATTTGAAATGCAAATAACTAACAATAATATCAAATATATATAAGATAACAAATGATAAAAATTAAAAAACAAATTCATCATCTCATTGACGGGGAGGAAATCATTGATGAAGGAAAAAAAATTAACATTTTTAATCCTGCAACAGGGCAAATTTTATCCTCAATAAATTCTGCTTCCGACAAAACTATTAAAAATGCAATAGCAAGTTCAGAAAGAGCTTTTTTTGAGTGGAAGAATACTCCAATCTCAAAAAGAATAAGTATTTTTTTTAATTACAAAGAATTACTTGAGAAAAATATAAAAAAAATTGCACTTTTAATAAGTGAAGATTTAGGTAAAACTCACAATGATGCTGTAGGTGAAATTAGAAGAGGCATTGAAAATGTGGAATATGCGTGCAGTTTTGCAAGTAATATAAAAGGGGAACACAATAAGAATATAAGTACTTCAATTGATTCTTGGAGTCAGTTTGAACCACTTGGCATAGTATTAGGGATTACACCATTCAATTTTCCTGTAATGGTTCCATTATGGATGTTTCCACTTGCGATTGTTGCTGGAAATTCATTTATATTAAAGCCTTCTGAAAAAGATCCAATATCAACTATGTTTATTGCTGAACTCTTCTATAAGGCGGGTCTCCCAAAAGGAGTTCTGAATGTCCTAAATGGAGACAAAGCAGTTGTTCGAAAGCTCCTCAAAAATGAAAAGGTCAAAGCAGTCAGCTTTGTTGGCTCCACGCCCGTTGCTCAAGATGTTTATGAAACTGCGTGCACAAATAATAAAAGATGTCAAGCATTAGGAGGTGCAAAAAATCATGCATTAGTACTTCCAGATGCCAATATAAAACAAACAGTTAATCAATTATTAGGAGCTGCATTTGGTTCGTCTGGACAAAGATGCATGGCTCTTTCTGTTGTTGTTGCTGTTGGAGGAATAGGGGAAAAATTAGAGAAGGAATTAAAGAATGCAATTTTAGATTTTAGGGTAGGACCTTATGATAATAAGAATAGTGATTTTGGACCATTAGTTTCTAAAGAGCACATGGAAAAAGTTGAAAAGTTGGTAGATAGTGCCGAGAAAGATGGATCAAAAATAATTGTTGACGGAAGAAATTTAAGAATTAATGAAAAAAAATATCAAAAAGGATATTTTTTTGGTGCTACATTAATTAATAATGTAAGACCATCAATGGAATCATATAAAGAGGAAATTTTTGGACCAGTTTTACAAATAATCAATGTAAATTCATTTGAGGAAGGAATTAGGGTTATAAATAAGAATAAATATGGAAATGGATGCTGTATTTTTACTAGTAATGGTAAGTCAGCAAGAACATTTTCTGATTCTGTAGACATTGGAATGGTTGGGATAAACATTCCTTTACCTGTTCCTGCTGCCTATCATAGTTTTGGAGGTTGGAAAAAATCTTTTTTTGGTGATTTGAATATTTATGGTCCAGATGGATTGAGGTTCTACACTCAAAGAAAAACTATTACTCAAAAATGGACAGAAGAAGATAAGAACGATATAAAATTCTCAATGCCTAATAATTTAAACTAAATAACAAAGGAGGAAAAAATGAATAAATTATTTATAAGCATTTGCTTGATTTTATTTTTATTTAAACATGACTTACACTCAGAAGACCATGTTAATATTATTTGGGAGACTGAAAGTACATTCGAACTGCCAGAATCTGTAATTTATGATTCCAAGAATGAGGTTTTGTATGTCTCAAATATTGTTAATCATCCATTCAAAAAAGATGGTAATGGTTATATTTCAAAACTTTCATTAGACGGTAAAATCATTAAAAAAAAATGGATTGAAAAACTTAATGCACCAAAAGGTTTAACTATAACAGGTGGCAAACTTTACATTGCAGATGTCGATGAGTTAGTTGAAGTTGATATAGAAAAAGCCGCTATATCTAATAAATATAAAGGCTATGGCTCAGTATGCATGAACGATGTTACTCACGATAAATATGGGAATATTTATGTTGGAGACACTTATAATGATACTATCTATAGACTGAACCAATTCGGGCAATTACCAGCTTGGTTCTATAGTCCTCAATTGGCACCTAATGGCTTGCATATTGACAATGACGAAGGAAATTTAATTGTAGGTAGTTGGGGAGCGGTCATGGAAGGCTGGGGAACCCCAGAATTAAAAGGTAGTCTTAAAAGTATTAATATTCATACGAAAAAATTAAAAAATCTTGGTAAAAAACCTATTGGAAATTTGGATGGAATTGAATCTGATGGAGCAGGTTCGTATTTTGTAACTGACTGGACTGGCGCAAAATTGTATAAAATTAACAAAAAAGGAAAATTTAAAGTTTTAGCTGAAGTTGGAAAAGGAGCAGCTGATCATGAAGTTATCCTTGATAAAAACCTCATTATTATTCCAATAATGGCGGAAGGAAAGGTGATTGCTTTAAATATTAACGAATAAAATGTTACAAAAAAAAACTGGTTTTTTTAATAAATTATCAAGACCATTTGTAAATCTTGTAGAAAACTATTACCCAGACGCTTTTATTTTTGTAATTGTACTATCTGTTTTAACATTTTTTCTGGCATTAATTAATACCGATAGTTCATCAATTCAAATAATAGAGGCCTGGGGTAATGGTTTACCAAAATTATTCACTTTTACGGCTCAAATATCCATCATAATGATTGCTGCGCATTCTTTGGCGCATACACTTCCTGTTGAAAGAATCTTATCAAAGATTGGAAATTATCCAAAAACACAAATTCAGGCATATGCTCTCGTAACTTTTGTATCTGGAGTTGCAAGTTTGTTTGCATGGTCATTTGGTTTGATAGTAGGTGGTATTATTTCAAAATTCGTTGCTATCGGATGCGCAAAGAAAAAAATTAAAATTCATTATCCCTTGCTAGTAGCAAGTGCTTATTCAGGTTATGTAATATGGCACATGGGATATTCGTCTTCAGCTGCTTTATTTGTATCATCTAAAGGACACTCACTAATTGATAAAATTGGTATAATACCTGTTACTGAAACAATTTTTACAAATTTTAATATATTTTTAGCTATTACTACTTTAATAATTATTACAATAATTAACCCATTAATGAGACCGACAAAGAGTAAAGAAATTATTGAAATAAAACTTAAGAATTTTGACGCTGGGAAGCATGTCGATAAAAGATCTGACCCTTTAATTACAAACTTTGCACAAAATATTGAAAATAATCGATTAATCAGTTTTTTTGCAGGCTTTGCTCTTATTTTTTTTATTTTATATGTTTTTTACAAAAAAGGATTTTCTCTTGACTTAAATCTGGTAAGTTGGACTTTTTTAGGATTAGGTTTAATTTTATCTAATTCTCCAATTCATTATATTAAATTAGTAAATAAAGCTGCAGTTACTGTAGGTCCTATTATTCTCCAATACCCCTTTTATGCTGGAATTATGGGTATGATGACTGATACAGGATTAATCAAGGTGCTTGCAGATTTAATTAGTAATATTTCATCAGCCCAAACTCTGGGTTTTTTTTCATTTTTGTCAGGTGGACTTGTAAATATGTTTGTTCCATCAGGAGGAGGGCAGTGGGCTGTTCAAGGACCTGTAATGATTGAAGCTGCAAAAAATTTAAATGTTGAACCTTATGTAATTGTTTTAGGTGTAGCTTATGGGGATCAATGGACAAATATGATTCAACCATTTTGGACAATACCTTTGTTAGCGATAGCAGGACTTCATATGAGACAAATAATGGGTTATACATTTGTTATTTTTTTAGTTACTGGTGTTTTATATGGAGGTGCAATGTTGTATTTAGGTTCAGGTTAGATTGAGCCTCTAGGAGCACTTGAATCTCGTTGTTTTAAGAAGTAATAATGTCGTTATGAATTTAAGATCAACTTCCATTAAAGGATTATTAATAATTATTTATCTGATAATCAGTAACGAATTTCTTTTTCATACTCTAATCGAAATAGGTCATAACGACAAATTTAAAATGTTTTTTTATGCATTAGGTTCATCATTATTTTTAATATTAATTGTTTTTATTTTTTTGGAAAAAAAATCTATCACTAAAATAATTATTTGTATCCCCTTAGTGCTTTCAGCTTTTTTCAGTCAATTACATTCTGATATTACTGGAAACATAATAAATATAGACTCTATCAGTTTGAGCATAAATAATTTGAGTTCATTAGGAGCGTTTTGGGGGGAATATCAATTTTTTATATTAAAGAATGTATTAATTTTAATCTTAGGTTTTTTTGTAATAATTTTTGATTTAAAAAGTTTTATGGTCTTTAAAAATATAAAATATTTTTATTCGAGAAGTGTGCTAGTATTTTTATTAACTTGTTCTCTGTTTTTTTCTATTTCTAGGGGTGGTTATGGTCAGCATGGTCTTCCATCGCAAGTTAATTTTTTAATTCCGTTTGTTTTATCAAAGTTTTCAAAAAATATAGAAATTAAAGAGATAGAAAATTTTGTCTCAAAAAGTATTTCAAAAAAAAGTAAAATTTTAATAATTGATGAAAGTATATCATATAATTTTTTTTTGAAGGCACTTCACTTAAATAAAAATATATCAAAAAATGATATATTTAAAAATTTAAAAAGATTTTACTCGATTCATAATTGTAGTGCTCAGTCTTTATGGAGCCTGATAAATGGACTAGGGTTCAAAGATGGTGATTATTTTATTCAAAAAAATATTTGGGAAATTTCAAAAAAAAATGGATACGAAAATATTTATATCAGTGCTCAAGAAACAAAGAATTCTTATCAATATTTACAAAAACCAAATGAACTTATTTTACTTGATAAAAAATTTTTTTATGGAAATTTTCAGAGAGAACAAAGGGATCAAAGAATATTAGAAGACCTTCCAAAAATATTAAATCTACACAAAAAACAGTTTATTATAATAATTAAAAACGGATCACACTTTCCTTACAAAGATCAATTTGACTATACAAAATATAATTTGAATGAAAAGGATGAAAAAAAAATTATGTATAAATATAGTATACTGGAGAATTCAATAAAATTTTTAATTGAACTGAAAAAATTATTAGACATTAATGATATTGAGCTAGTATATCTATCTGATCATGGACAAAATGTTGAATCTGATAAAGTGCCCCATTGCAATTCTGTAAAACCAAACATTAATGAATGGGAAATTCCATTGTTATTTTATAATTTTAATAAAAACATAAATACCACTCTTTTAAGCAATATGTCGTTATATGGTGTTATTCTTGAATCCCTAGGTGTAAAAGTAAAGCATTCGCCTCTCGAAAAACACCATTTATTTTATGGAAATATTAATAAAAGATTTAAAAATATCATTAAAAGAAAAGAAATAAATATTTTGAATGAGTAGATTATCGTTATTGTTTATATGCCTTCTGGTATTTCCAGCGTCAGTTTTTTCAAATCAGAAATTTTCTACTGAAATCTGGAAACATCAAGCCAATGATTTAGAAAATATATCAAATTTTAAAGGTCTTGAAATAGATTGTTATTTTGTTAGTTCATTAAATAAAATAATCATATCGCACCAGGATTCTTTCAATAGTCTGACAGCAAAAAAATTAGAAGAAAAAATAATACCTAAAAATAAAAATGTATGGTTAGATTTTAAAAATTTTGGAAAATTAAATAGTGAGGAAATAAATACAGCAATGAGTCAACTTTCAAAATTTGAAAATCAATTTTTTTTAGAAAGTCAAAATTTTTTCAAACTTTACAAAATAAATAAGAGATATGAAAATATAAGAACCATTTTTAACCTACCAATTTTTTTTGAGAACAAGTTCTATATTCAAATACTGTCAAAAGTTTTTAATTTTTCTTCTTTTGATTTTATAAGTATTTCTAATCATCAATTCAATTTAGTGAAAGATTATTTTCAAAGTGAGAAAATATTTGTTTATACCATTAATAATAAAAAAAATTTTTGTAATTTTGTAAAAAAAAATAAAGTAAAAGTTATATTATCAAGGTATAATTTTAATCAAAACAAATGTAAATAATAATGACAATTAATGAAATTCAATTCAGTTTTCTTGCTGCTTTATATAATATTTTTAATTTTTTAGAATTAAATTAAATGTTTAAAAAAATTGAGATTTGGATCCTATATTTAGTAATCTGGTGTGCAATTGTTTTTGCAATTTTTTTTGGTGTACTTGTAAGACAAGAAATTGAAGGTTCGGTAAAATTTGGATTATTTTCTAAAGGAGCATTGTTTCTTGCAAAAGTACCAATGAATGTAAAAAAAATTTTTCAAAAAGTTAAAGATCCTGGAATTGATAGCTCAGTAGGTTCAAGATTTCCAGGAAAAATCGGTTTTAAAGGTATTTCTTCTGAAGTTCCTTACTATCTTTTACTCTCAAGATATAATGGAGATTTAAGCGAAAGTACTGTGGAATTAATTGATTTGAAAAGTTTTAAAATTATCCACACCTGGAATCCTAAAATAAATGAAATTAATAATCTAATAGATACCGAAAAAGAGGAGTATAAAAATCTTAAAAGAAATTTAAACGAACAAAGATATCTTATTCAGTCACCAATAGTTAATGACAAGGCTGAATTAATTTTTCATGAAAATGGTTCAGCACTAAAAAAAATAGATAGTTGTAATAATCTAATTTGGATTAATGATAAATTTCATTTTCATCATATGAGTGAAGAGGATTTTGAAGGAAATTATTGGATCCCATCAAGAATATTTCCGTTTTCACTTTCAAAAGAAATGGTTGGTGAAAATTATGGAGATTTCTTTGATGATGCAATTACAAAGATATCAGATCAAGGAAAAGTATTATTTCAAAAATCTGTTGCGCAAATATTTTTAGAAAACAATTTGGATTATTTACTGTTTACAAATCAAATTTTCAATGGTGATCCTATTCATTTGAACGACATACAACCCACAAAAGAAAATACAAGTTATTGGAAAAAAGGTGATATTTTTTTAAGTTTAAGATCACAAAGTATGATAATTCTATATAGACCTAGTGAAGAAAAAATAATAGAAATTATAACTGGGCCATTTATAAATCAGCACGATGTAGATATTATTTCTGAAAAAGAAATCTCAATTTTTAATAATAATACATTTTTTTATAAAGGAAAAAGAATTAAAGGAGGTAATCTTCATTTTGATGGAAATGCCATTACCAAAACATCTGAGGTCCTGATTTATAATTTTGAAACTAGAAGGTTTAAAAAAAAGTTTGAAAATGGCTTAAAAATGAATGATGTAAACACTTCTGTTCAAGGTTTGGCTGAAATTGTTAATGAAAAGTTATTTATCGAGGAAAGTCAATCAGGAAGACTATTATTTTTTGATAAAAAAGGAAAATTATTATGGGAATATGTTAACAAAGCTAAAAATCAAAAAAATTATATATTGGGATTTTCAAAATTATTGTATGACAATGTAAGAGTAGAAAAAATTTTAAAAGCATTAAAGAAAAATAAATGTCAAAATTATTAGTAATATTATTTTTAATACCAAAAATTTGTCATGCATATATTGGTCCTGGAATGGCTGGAGGATTAGTTGTTTCGATAGTAGGTATTATCATTGCACTAATATTGGGTTTTGTTGCAATTATATTTTTCCCCATTAAAAGATTGTTAAAAAGGTTAAAAACAAAAAAGAAATAAATGTGTATGTAATTATAACTAGGTTCTAGTTAACTTATTTACTTTTAAATTTCTAAATACATAGATAAAATAATTGCTAAAACATATTTTTTACATAGTTTTGATAGTCGTTTCATTAGTTTTATTTGATAGATATAAATTTCTTGTAAAATTGAAATTGAACTTTTATTTAATAAAAAAAATTTTTAAAAATTTCAGCTCAAAGGATGACTTAAACAAGGAAAAAAGAATTTTTAACTTTTTAAAACTTTTAATAATTAATTCTACTTTTCAAATATTAATATTAATGTTACCAGTGATATTTTTATTGTTTCTATCTTTCTTAATTCCTAATTTTCTTTCTTTATTAATATCCTTAGAGGGTTTGATTGAATTTTTATTAGTAATATTTTTATATCTTAAAATTAAAAATAATGCAAAATTATAAGTTTTACGAAAAGCTCTTGCATGAGTTAATTTTATCGAATGAAAATCTAAAAAAATCAATGTTTTTATTAGAAAAATATTTTATATCAAAAAAAATCTTTAATTGGTCAGAGAATAAACATATTTTCATTACAGGGTTACCAAGGTCTGGAAGTACAGCTCTGTTAAATTTTTTTTATAAAACTGAAAAATTTGCCTCACTTACATATAAAGATATGCCATTTGTTCTAGCAGTGAATTTATTTAAGTTTGTTAATGAATCTAAGTCAATAGAAGTATTCAAGGAAAGAGCACACAAAGATGGTATATTTTATTCCAAAAGTTCTCCGGAAGCATTTGAAGAGATTTTTTGGAATACTTTTAAAGAAAAGACAGATACACATTATTTTGTCACATACTTAAATTTAATACTAAATAAATATAATAAAAGCAGATACTTAAGTAAAAATAATTACAATTATAAAAGGATAGACTTTATCAAGAAAAAATTTCCAAATTCTTTATTGATTATATTGTTTAGAGATCCTTTGCAAACCTCTTATTCTTTACTCAAACAACACCAAAGATTTATACAGCTTCAAAAAAAAAATAATTTTATAAAGAAGTACATGATTTGGCTTGGTCATACGGAATTTGGTGAAAGTCATAAATATTGGTTCAAACCTAACAAATATAAAGATACAAAAAGTATAAATTATTGGCTTGAACAATGGTTACTATTTTACAAAAATTTATTAGCGTTAAATCTACAAAATTATAAAAATCTTTTATTTTTAGAATATGAAAAACTATCGCAATTAAAGACAATGAAAAAGTTAAGTAATAAGGCAATGATTAATTATCAGCATAATGAAAATCCTTTTGTTTTATCTGTAAGAAATGAGTTAAAAGGATTTAATCCCGACTTATTAAATGAATGTCAAAAAGTTTTAAAAAAATTAAAGGATTCAAAATAAAACGCATAATATATATTATGTTAAATGCTATTAAATTTTAAAATTTTCAACTTTATTTTTTTTTCTTCAATAAAATATTGATTGGGTAGAGCCAGAATATTTTTCCATACTTTTTCAGTATAATTTAATTTAGCAGATGGAAATGTATCAAAATGAAATCTCAAATGTAACGGTTTATATCCATTTTCTGCCTCAACACCAGATAGTATAATTTTTTGTTTTGTCGCTAAGTCGGTAACATTTATATAAAATTTATTCGAAATAGAATTTTTCATATTTATAACATCGATTTTAGAATTAGATTTCAAATTTTTTTTCCAAAAACTAGAAACCATTTTCTTAATCATTATGGATTTTTTAAGTAACTTTAACTCTTGATAACATAAATAAGCTTCAAAATTTGAAATATCAGCAAAAATGAATGGTTTTGTATTTAATGAAATTCCAAATATTTTATACATTATTAATGTTTTAAAGTTATCAATTACTCTCCTATACACTCTTGCATAGAGGTTTGTCGTATATTTTAATTTAAAATTTTTTATTCTGTGAATTTGTTCTTTATAATTAGTTGATTCTAATTTAATTTGTTTTTTCAAATTAATTTTCTTTTTTCTCATGATGAGCCATCCACCTCCCGAAGAAAATAGTGGTTTTCCCTCACCTGCACTAAAAAATGCAAAATCACCATTTGTACCAATAGGTTTATTATCTATCTTTAATCCAAAAGCTTGACAACTGTCTTCTATAACAATTATTTTATTTTTTCTAGCTATCTTGTAAATTAAACCCGTATCAGATGCATATTTACCACCTAAATGAGGAATTATAATAACTTTTGTATTTTTGTTGATTGATTTTTTGACACTATTGAAGGAAATATTTAAGTCGTCATTAATATCTACAAAATGTGGGAGCAAATTTGCTCTTATAATAGGTTCAATTAATCCATAACATGAATACGATGGTAAAATTACTTGAGATTTGTTGTCTAAGTTTAAACTTTTTAAAAAAAAAAATAATGCAGAGCGTCCTGAATTAAATAAAAATAATTCAAAATTTTTACCATAATATTGTTTCAAAGAAAGATACAGCATAGATTTATAATCTTCATTAAGTCCTTTATTAATAAATTGTTTGTATTTGCTTACTTCTTCTGGAGACCATTTCCTTATCAAAAAAGGCATGTAATCGGCTTTTAACAATGATAATATGTAGTTTATATATTTATATAGCATTTGTGTATTAATTTATGATTTACAAATTATGGAAACTATACCTCAAGTTAAATAAAAGATCATATCAAAAAAAAATATTAAATTGGGGTAAAAAAAATTTAACAAAGTCATTATTTTATTTAACTTTTGACATAGAAACATATAACGATATCAATGTTTTAAAGATATTATATGAAAAAATTTTAAAGTTAAATATTTCTCCTTTTTTTGCAGTTCCAGGCGAATTTTTAAAAAATAATAAAGCTTTGTTCCAAGAAATTTCAGATAAAAGTAATTTTATTAATCATGGATATCGAGTGCATACAATGTTTAATAAACTTAAAATGCATAATGAATCTAGTTTAAGTTACTCAAACCTTTCAGAAAATGAAATATTTAAAGACTTAGAATTAGGACATAATGAAATCTTAAAAGTTGCTAAGATTAAACCTTTCATGTTCAGAATTCCACATTTTGCTGAATATTCAAATAAATTTGAATTAGATAAAATCTATGAATTTATGGCAAATCTTGGTTATACTCACTCAAGCTCAACATCTCCTATTAGCTCTTTTGTAAATAATCCAATTTATCTCAAAAAAAAAATATTAGAAATTCCAATGAGTGGTTGTTTAGATAATCCTTTGCAAATTATTGATAGCTGGGCTTTTATCGGTGGACCAGATTCACTTGGAAGTTTTAAATTAAAAAAATCATTGAGTAACTATCTACATTTAATGAAAGATAAAAAGTTAATTTTAAATATTTATTTTGATCCATCTGATATAGTAAATGATAAAGAGCTATTTATCATTTTCAAAAAGATAAATGCACTTGCAAGGACAAACTTTAAATGAAAAAAATATTAATTCTAACATATTCCTTTCCTCCTACACCATCTCCAGAGTCTTATGTTAGTGCAAAAATAATAGCTAATTTATCTAAATATTTCAAAATTGATTTATTTACTTTTAAATATTCTTCACACTCTCTTGAATTGGATAACTCACTAAATAAATATTTAAAAAGTTTCAAAAATCTAAATATAAATTATGAAGAAATTCCCTTTTTAAAAAAAAAGATAATTAAGATGAAAAGATTGCCAATTCGTCCAGACAGATTCTTAATTTTAAATAATTTTATGAAAAAAAGAGTTTATAAATTAGATCTAAACTCCTACGATTTTTTTTTTACACGCTCTCAGTATCATTCAATTCATTTTTTAGGATTGCATCTTAAAAAAAAATTTCCAAAAGTAAAATGGATAACCTCTTTTTCAGATCCTTGGAGTGATAACATATTCCAAAGAAAGATCCCCTTAATTCATAATCTAGAGAAAATTTATGAAAAAAAAATAATAAAATATTCAGACCTGATTATATGTCCAAACGACGAATTAAAAAAAGCATTTAAGAAAAAAATAATAAACTTTCATGAAAAGTTTTTTTCATTACCTCATTCCTTTGACCAAAACTTATTGCCAACATCAATTCAAAAAAGAACAAACAAAACTACTGTAATTAGATTTTTTGGAAGAATATATGCAGATAGAAATATAACAAAATTTCTTGAGGTATTAGAAAAATGGAATTCAAAAAAAACTAATTTTATAATAGAATTTTATTGTCTATGGGACGAACAACTTAATCTTATTCAAAACAGTATCTTTTTAAAAAAATTTGTGAAGCATCGAAATTATACTAGTCATAGTAAAGTACTATCCTTAATGAATCAATCGGATATATTACTTATTTTTGATTCCGAACAAAATGATTCAATTTTTTTTCAAAGTAAACTAGTAGACTATATTGCATCTAAAAAGCTTATTTTTTTTATTGGAAATTCTAATTCTTATAATGCTAAAGTTGTCAAAGAGAATAACGGTATTGTATGTAAAAATAATATAAAAGATATTAAAAATAATTTTGAAAACGCTCTTTTGCAGTGTAAAAAATTTAAATCAAATAGAATAGAATTAAAAAAATACAATGCAAATTTCATAGCAAAAAAATTAAAAGATTTAATTTATAACATTTAAATGGAAAAATTAAAAAAACAATTTATCTGCACATTTCCAATAATAATTATATCTCTTTTCTTTGTTCTATATTTTCCTAAAAATGATGATGACAAAATTAATAGTACAATCAATGACACAATTAAGAAAATCAATAACGATATCATATATAATGAAAAATTAATATCTATATCATTTGACAACATAAACACCGTAAATTTAGTTTATCAATGTGAAGACAAAGTTAATTTACAAAATTTAAAAAATTCTGGGTTATATAAAAATAAATCACTAAAATGTGTTTCTGACAAGAAACATTGTTTATCAATAAGAAATTGCGTTAACGAACAATTTTTTAGAAATATTGCTAATAATAGAATTGATGTTGATTCTTTTCAAACATTTACTGATGTAGATGATACAAACAATAAATTGTTTCAGCAAATTCAAATATTAAAAAATGAGGATATTTTTTTTGATATAAAATCTTCTTTGAAATTATCAAATTTACACCAGGTTTTTTTTGTTTTTATCTTGTCATTAATTTTGTTGTGTACAGGAAAAAAAATAGTTTTTAACCCAAAGCTTCTTCCTCTGTATACATTATTTTTATTTTCTATTGTCACTGCTTTTTTTTCACAAGAACAACAATTGTCATTGAAAAGAATAATCATTACTTTTTTACCAATGCTTATAATTAGCAATTTTTACTCTAACTATGAAAATATTGATAAGCTAGTTAAAAAATTTATCGATTTTTTTTTAATTTTTACATTTTTATTATGTTTTTATTCAATAATAGTCTTTATTTTTGATAAATCGGTTAGTTTTATTTATGAATTTAATGGAATCAGTTTTATAGACAATAAATATATTCCACTTGGACAATTTTATTCTGTAAGACCAATATCAATATCATTATTTAATTTTAAGCATGATTTTTTTATACCAAGACCATCAAGTTTGTTTACAAACACAATTGGTTTTTCGCACATAATACTTGTAGCATGCCTTTTCTCCATCTATAAATTTTTTTACTCAAAAAAACAGATTTTTATTTACCTAACAATTTTTTTTGTTTTGATGTTATTTTGGTCAATGACTAGAACTACTATAATAATCTTTTTAATTGTATTCCCATTATTTTTGTATAATTTTATTTCGTATAAGAAACTAATTTCTTTTTTATTAATAGTCTTTTCAATTTCGACAATTTTAATTTTTTTCCTAAACTTTGACAAATTGACAACAGATTATCCTAGAGTAATTTTGTATCAATTTTTAATATCAAAATATAAGGATTATTTTTTTACTGGTTACGGCTTTGGAGTATCTAATGAGGTTTTTTTTAAAAATTATATTTCATTAATAATTGAAAAATACAGCTCTCTTGACATTATCTTAGATGAAGAGTTTAAAAACATTTCCATCCCATCCGTTACATTGACTATCTTAATGGAATTAGGTTTTTTTGGTTTTATTTTATTACTTGCGTATATAACTCTACCAATATATTTGAATAAAATTAATAATAAACAGGTTAATATAATTATAATTGTATCATTAGGTTTATTTCTTACGCAAATATTTGATATAAGTTTATTTAGATTTCATCCTACAAGCTTTTTGTTTGCATTTTTTATCGGAGCTCTGTGTAATAATAATTTTAAGCATGAAAAACAATTATTTTAATATAAAAAATTATTCCAAAGAAATTTCAACACAGTGGGATAGATTTGTACTACAAAATACAAATGACGCATGGTTATGGCATTTAAGTGCAAGCTTAGATTGTAAATCTTTTTGGACAAATTATTATAATAAAAGTTTTTATATTATTGATAATTCGAATAAAGATAAAATTAGTGCTGTGATCCCTCTTTTCTATGTTAAAAGAAAAAAATTACTTTTTGATTATTCATCACTTGAATCATTGGGTGGGCCTGCATTATTAAAAAATTTAAGTAAACAAAAAGTAAAAAAAATCAATCAAATAATAAATTGTAAAATCTCTAATTTAATGAGTAATTTAAACCTTAACAAATTTGAGGTTTCTTACTCACCTCTTTCCAAATACCAAATCAATGAAAAAAGAGTTATAGCTAATCCGCTTTTAAATTATATTAATAAAGATTTATCAACATCGAGTTGGATTTTAAATTTAAAAGAAAATACTTATGAAAAAAGTTTTGAAAATTTTGATCCATCAGCGAAGACTATAATTAAAAGATCAGAAAAAAACTTAAAATTTTATAAAATCGATAATTTTTCTCAAATATTTTATAAAAAATATTTAGAACTTCATAATGAGACTACAAAAAGAAATAATATCAAGAAAATTAATTCAAACTATTTCAAATATATTTTTTTTAAATTTCCTAAATCAAATAAAAGAGTGTACTTTACGACTCATAAAAATGAAATATTAAATTTTTTAATATTTGGAATATTCAACGGTTCAGCATCATATTGGACCAATGTATGTTCACAGAAAGGTCTTGATTTAGGTTCTAATTTTTTTTGTTTTAATGAAGCAATCAAAGATCTTAAAAAAAGTAAAATCAATTTTCTTGAAACTGGAGAAGCTTTTATAAGAACGAATGATAAAAAAAAAATTGGCTTAAATAATTTTAAAAAAAGTTTTGGATGCGATTTATACCCATATTTTAAAGGCGAACGCATTAAAAATAATTACAAAGAATTGTTATTTCAATTTTTCTACAATATCAAATCAGATGTCTTTAAAAACTAACTTTTTTTTTAGGGATAAGTTTACTAAACAAAAAGATTTTTACCTAAGAATTTTTACTGAAATAATTTCAAAACTTTTGAACTTTTCAGTAATTCCATTAATTACATACAATCTAGGAGCAAGTGAATATGGAAATTATGTCCAAGTTTTATGCATAATATCTGGTTTGGCGCCACTAATCTGCCTTGGTTTAAATTTTACTATAATAAAAAAATTAGCTGGCGTTAAAAAGATGGAAAAAAACACAGAAGGATTTTTAATTTGTTTTATTTTAATGTCTTTTTCAACATTGGTGATACTTATTATTTCAAATATTCCAATTTTAACAACAAATATTGAACTACCAGCTACAGCTAATATTATTATATTTCTTGCATATTTATTTGCTTTAGAAGTTTTAATTACTGAGCTTTTAAGAAGTAAAATGAAAACTAATCAATTTTGTTTTTTACAGTGCTTAAACTCTTTCTTACTCTTAATTTTTATTATGATAGCCTGTTATTACATGTCCTTTAATTTGTCTATAATTCTTAATATTTTATTTTTTGTTAAATCAATAATTTTTGTAATAGGAATATATTTTCTATTTAAATCAAAAATTATAAGTTTAAAAATTACTAAATTTTCAAATACGATTATTAAAAAATTTTTAATGCCTGGACTTATTTTTATGCTTACCGGTCTAGCCGAATGGTCATTAAATTTTAGCGACAAAATAATTCTTGGAAAATATCTATCTGCAGAGCTTTGCGCCATCTACTTTTCAGTATACTTGATTTCAACAGGAGTTTTATCATTAGGTTCAATTTTTTGGTGGAGATTATTTCCAGAAATAAGTAACTACAATAATAAACAAAAAAATACCAAAATTTTTAATGAAATTGCTTCCTCGAATATAAAGTATATTAATCTTGTAATACCTTTTATTCTTTTAATAACTTTTATAGGGCCGTTATTACTATCTTATTTATTAAATTTAAAATTTGATAATTTAGGAATAATTATTTTTTTTTATTCATCAGGATTATTCTTTCATCAAATTTCCACAGGATGGGAATTTTTTTGTTATTTAAAAAATAAAGGGAAGTATGTATTTATTAATACAATTTTCTGGGGATTTGTCTCATTAATTCTTTACATTATTTTTATACCGAAGTTTTCTATTTTCGGTGCTGTGATCGTTTTTTTAAGCATGAGAATTTTATCGTCTGCTTCATTAAAGCTATTTTCAAAAAAGATTGGATATAATAGTAATCTCGTAAATTCAAAATTAATACAAAACGAGATTTTGAATATTTTTATCGTTCTAATTACTTATGTATGTTTAAAAAATTTACTTTTTACAGATGAAAGTATTTTTAATTCTATTGCGATTACTGTAATTTGTTTATTTTTTTATTTTTTATTAAAAAATTTCATTTATCTTTTAAAAAGAAGCAATTAATTATATTAGCAGTTTTTGCCCCTGATTTACCACTACCCTGAATTCTTCGCCATTTTGAAATATTCTTAGTAGATAATTTATTATTTTCAAAAAAATTAAAGCTACTTAGCAAACTATTTCCGTCAACTCCAATGATTTTTCCAAGCTTCAGCTCAATAATCTCATTTCTTTCAGTTTTATTTCTAACAATTAAACTTGGAATTCCCAGATAGGCGGCCTCTTCCTGCACACCTCCCGAGTCAGTCAAAACAAAGTTTGAATTTATTAAGTAATGATAAAATTTATCTGGTGACAAAGGCTCCAAAAAAGATAAATTATCACCTGCTTTGCTTCTAAACATTTCAAAAATTATTTTCCGAATCTCAGAATTAGTATGCAAAATCCAAAAATATTGATAATTTTTTTTTTTATTGATTAACTTTTTTAAATTTCTACAAAATTCCTTAAGTCCATAATTTATTGCTTCTTTTCTATGAATTGTAATTAAAATATATTTTACTTTATTTTTTTCGCTTCTAATTTTTAATTTTGACTTCTTTATAATTTCTAGCATTGAATCTATGCCAGGATTTCCTACTACTCTAATATTATTTTTTCTTATTTTTTCATTAATTAAATTTTCTTTATTTTTCTTTGTCATTGCTAAATGCAAGTACGCATATTTTGAAATATTCTGTCTAAATATTTCCTCAGGCCATGGGTGTTCCTTATCATAAGTTCTCATTCCTGCCTCTAAATGTATTACTTTGATATTATTTAAAAATCCATATAAAGCACCTACGAAAGTTGATAATGTATCGCCTTGAACTAGAATAAAATCTGTTTTTCTTTGCCTAAAGTAATTATTTAATTCTTCATTTATTCTGGAGATATTCTGGCTCATTGATAGTTTGTTGGAATTTTTTAAATAAAAATCAATATTCTGATTAACAATTTTGTTAGTGAATATAAACAATTTCTTTTGTTGCATTGTTGATAAAATTTTAATTTTAAAGATTTTTTTTTTTTTTAATTCTCTTACTAATGAATTTATCTTCAATAACTCAGGTCTTGTTCCTATGATGAAAGTAATATTCATATTAAATATCAACAAGAGTTTTCTGGTAAAGATTTATAACTTTTTTTTCAATTGCATCTTTGGAATATAACTTCCATGCTATTTTTGTATTATGTTCACTATAGGTTTTTCTCAACATTTCATTTTCAATTAAATCTTTAATGGTTTTTTTGAATGAATTTACATTTTCGTCACACCAAAAAATTTTTAAATTTTTAAATTCTAATTGTTGTTGAAGTGTTTTTTTATTCGCAATTATAGGTAAACCTATAAGGATTGCCTCAATGATTGTTTTTGGAAATTCATAATATGAATCAAAGCAAATAAATGCGTCGTAATTTTTTAAGATTTGTAAAATTTCAACATTTTTCATACTTTTTATTAATTTAATTTTAAATTTTAAGTTTTGGTTTAAAATCATATTTTTTATTTTTTTTTCCAATGGTCCATCACCAATTATAGTTAAATCAACAAGTTTTAATTTAGATATTGCTTTCAAAATTATTTCAGGTGACTTCCCTTTAATTAATCTTCCTATACAAATTAAATTGCATTTTTCCTTAATTGAATAGTTATTCTTTGTATGAATTTTTTGCACCGGAATTAAATTTTCAATACATACAGTTTTATAATGAAATACTTTATTGATTTTATTTAAAATATAATTGTAAACAATTATTATCCTAGTTGCTTTTCTGTGTGAATACTGTCTATAAGAAAACATTAACAGATACATTATTTTTTCTTTGAAGCTCATTAGGAAAAAAAAAATATAAAAGTTCACAAACGAATGAATACTTACAAATACTGGATAGTTATTTTTCTCAGCAATTAAAGTTGCGTAAAAACCAGCAAAATCATCTCCAATTGATCTAATCAATTTGATTTTTTTTATCTTCATTTTATCAAAATTTTTTCTTAAAATTTTTATTTGAATAAAATTTGGAATCAATAACTGAAAAAACTTATTTGTTAGAAAACTATCAATTATTACAAACTTTGTATTGTTTACTCCACATAATTTATAAAGAGACTTTTTATTAACCTCGTCTTTTACTAGGGAAAGAATAATAATTTTTTTAAAAAATTTATTTGGATTGAAATAATTTTCTACTATTTCACCTTTTTTTATCCATTCGGAAATTTTTTGATTAACAATTATTAAACATGACATATGAATTAATATTTTATTATAAAATTATTAATAACTAAAGTATCTATAACCCTTGTTTTCAAAGGCTCTATACAATCTTCTGGTTTCATAACAATAGGCTCTTCATGCACATTAAAACTAGTATTTATTAAAACAGGTATTTTGGTTCTAGAATAGAACTTGCTTAAAATTTTGTAACATAATTGATTCTCCTTTTTATTTAAAACCTGAGGGCGTGCAGTTAAATCTATATGTACAACACATGGCGCAATTTGTTGCAAAGAATTAATAGTTTTGTAAGCCGTAGTCATAAATAAAGATGAGTAGTCATTTGAATCAAAACCTTTTAAAAAATTTTGAGCATCTATATCTCTTATAATCGGACCAAACGGCATGTATTCTGATCTTTTTAATCTTTTGTTTAGTGTAGATACCATTTCCAAGTTTTTTGGATTAGCTAAGATGCTGCGAGAACAAAGTGCTCTTGGTCCAAATTCCATTTTATAATTAAAAATTCCAATAATTTTATTTCTGACTAATTCGTCACTTATAACTTCACTAATTTCATTTAAATTTGATTTAATGATTTTAAAATCCTTAAATTTACTAGATTTACTAAAATCTAATTCTCTGTATTCAGGACCAAAAAATATGTTTTTCTTTATCTTGCTGAAATATTTTTTTTTTAAGACTTTGTTTGAAACAATAAAAGCTCCACCTAATGTTAATCCACCATCTCCCATATTTGGGGTAACTAGAATTTTTTTGAATAACTTTTGTTCTCTAATCTTTTTATTTACTAAAATATTAGCAAAAAAACCACCGGATAATAATAAGGAAAAATTTTTAAAATTATATTTTTTTTTATAAAAGTCCAAAAGTTTTAAAATGATTTCCTCGCACCAGATTTGAAGAGAACAAGCTATATCCCTACTTTCAAAACATTTTAATTTTTTTTTCATATCATTAATTTGAGATTTATCGTAGGTAATTCCAAATAATAAAAAATTAATTAATTTATAAATTTTTACGAGAAAATTTTTAGATTTTTGTGAACCTAATTTAGAATAAAATTGACCGTTCTCGAACTTCAGAAGATTATCAAAATAATCTTTGCACTTTGGATTACCTGTGGCTGCCAAACCCATTAATTTACCCTCATCTTGATTTCTTTTAAAACCTAGAAATTTGCATGTATTCGAATATATATCCGCTGGTGAATCATAAATTATATTATTTTCATTATGATTTTTTTCTAAACATTTAAATTTACCCCTTTTCATATTTTGAAGAGTCCAGTTTTTAGAATCTCCTCCTCCATCTAAAGATAAAAAAAAGCATTTTTTTAATGGAAACATCGCATATGAAGATGCAACATGACACAGATGGTGATCTAAATAGATAACCTTACCGTAATATAATTTTTTTTTTAGAAATATCTTTAAATGCTCATGAAATGAAATTTTTTTTTTAAAAAAATATTTAAAATAATCTCTTCTTTTTTTAAAAGAAACTTCATTTGAATAATCTTCACTTTCTCCCTTAAACAAACTTAAGAGTTTATAAGATTTTAAAGTTTTTAAATATTTACTGGTTATAACTAATTTTGTAATATGGCTCCAATTTAAATTTTTTATTTTAAAAATTTCATTTATTGCGTTAAATGGAAATCCGTGGAAATTTTTTATTCTCGTTACTCTTTCTTCAGAAATTGCAAGAATTCCTTCATCGTCTAAAAAAAGAGCTGTAGCGTCATGACCTATATGAAGTGACAAAATTTTTTCCATTTTGAATTAAATTTCCTATTTTCCAATTTTAATTACAACTCTACCTTTAATTTTTCCATTGATAATTTTGCTACTTATATTTTTTAAATCAGAAAAATTTTTAATCACTTTGATATTATCTAAAAAGTCATAATCGATTAATTCAGAGAGTTTCTTCCATACTTTAATTCTAGTTTTGATCGGAGTATAGACACTGTCAATGCCCTTTAGAGTTATATTTCTTAAAATAAATGGATAAACTGTTGTATTAAGAATAGCGCTTTGAGCTAACCCTGTAGCCGCAACTAAACCACCATACTTAGTTTGAGACAATATATTTGATAATGTAATACCCCCTACTGTATCAATCGCTCCACCCCAAATCTGTGATGATAACGGTTTCAAAGCTTTGGCACCTATTTGATTTCGGTCTATAATTCTATTAGCACCTATATTTTTTAAAAATTCATTTTCCTCAATTTTTCCTGTTGATGCAACGACATCATATCCCAACTTTGATAGCAGATGAACGGCGATACTTCCAACTCCTCCTGATGCACCAGTAACAAGAATTTCACCCATTGATGTTGGAACATCTTTCATAATTGCAATAACGCAAAGCATAGAAGTATACCCAGCTGAGCCAATAATCATAGCCTGTTCTTCAGTAAATTTTTCTGGTAATTTTAATAACCACTCACTTTTGACTCTTGCATATTCTGAAAAACCACCAAAGTGTGTTTCTCCAACACCCCAACCGTTTAAAATTACTTTATCATGGATTTTAAAATTTAAACTATTAGATTGAACTACTTCTCCGCAAAAGTCTACACCTGGAATCATTGGCCATTTTTTAATTATGGGCTTTTTGCCAGAAATTGCTAGACCGTCTTTATAATTTAAACTTGAAAATGTTATTTTGATAGTTACATCACCAGGCATTAAATCATCAAAAGCAATCTTCTTTATAGCACATCTTTGATTATTATTTTTATCTTTAGAAAGAATGAGAGCTTTAAATTTATTTACCATATTTTTTGATAACTTATTTAAATACAGTAACTTAGATCTTTAAAACAAAATAATCAATAAATTTTAAATGTTGGTATTAAATTTGCTAGCTATAAGCATAGTTAATATCTATTTCCTTCAATCAGGGGTGTAACATTAGATTATAGTTATACCCCAAATAAAAAAATCCTTTCTAAACTGATATTTATAACCTATAAATCATTCAAATAAACTAGGTAATTAAATAAATATGCATGTAAGAAATATTGCAATAATTGCTCATGTAGATCATGGTAAAACTACTTTAATTGATTCTTTATTAAAGCAAACAGGAATATTTAGAGTTAATGAAAATGTTGAAGATAGAGTGATGGATTCTGGAGAGATCGAAAAAGAAAGAGGTATTACTATTCTTGCTAAACCGACTTCAATTAAATGGAATAATCATAAAATAAATATAATTGACACACCTGGTCACTCCGATTTTGGTGGAGAGGTTGAAAGAGTATTATGCATGACTGACGGCGTAATTCTTTTGACGGATGCCTCAGAAGGACCTATGCCGCAAACAAAATTTGTTCTTGGTAAAGCTTTGTCTCAAGGTTTGAATCCAATTGTGATAATAAATAAAATTGATAAAAGCGACTCTAGAGCAGACGAAGTATTGAATGAGATTTTTGATTTATTTGTATCTTTAAATGCTAATGAAAAACAATTAGATTTTCCTACTTTGTATGCATCAGGAAAAAATGGATGGTGTGTAAAAGATACACAGGACAAACCAATCGATTTACAACCACTATTGAATCTTATAATTGAACACGTTGAGCAACCAAATTGTCAGCTAGAAAAGCCTTTTTCAATGCTGGCAACTCTTTTAAGCTCAGATGATTTTTTAGGAAGATGTTTAACTGGAAAAATTCACAGCGGCGTCATAAGAGTAAATGAAAAAGTAAAAGTCTTAAACTTAAAAAATCAAATTGTGGAAACTGGACGATTAACTAAATTATTTTCATTTGAGGGAACAAAAAGAATTTCAATTGATCAAGCCAAGGCTGGTGATATTGTTTGCATTGCAGGTCTTTCTGATTGTTCAGTTTCTGATACTATATGTTTACCTTGTGTTTCAGAGGCAATTAAATCTACACCTGTGGACCCACCAACTATGTCAATAACAATAACAGTGAACGATTCTCCGTTCGCTGGTATGGAAGGAAATAAAATTACATCAAATTTTTTAAGGGAAAGACTTTTGGCTGAAGCCGAGTCCAACATTGCTATAACTTTTAATGAAAATGAAAAAAAAGACTCATTTGAAATTGGAGGTAGAGGTGAGTTACAGTTAGGTGTCCTAATTGAAACTATGCGTAGAGAAAAATTTGAGTTAAATGTAGCACGACCAAAAGTATTGTTTAAATACAATAATTTACATGAGAAACTTGAACCTATAGAAGAAGTTATAATTGATGTTGACGCAGAATTTGCTAGTACAATAATCAATTCAATGAATAAGAGAAAAGCAGAAATGCTTAATATGAATAATTATAACTCTGGAAAAACAAGGCTAAAGTTTAAAGCGCCTTCTAGAACATTAATAGGGTACCAAAATCAGTTTTTGACAGAAACTAGAGGTTCAGGAGTTATGTATAGAATTTTTGATTCTTATGATGTGTTCAAAGGTGAAATACTTGAAAGAAAAAATGGTGCGTTAATCTCAACAGAAACTGGTTCAGCTGTCGCTTATGCATTATTTAATCTACAAGAAAGAGGAATTATGTTTATTGGACCTCAATGTAAAGTATATAAGGGTATGATTGTAGGAGAGCATAGCAAAGAAAATGATCTAGAAATCAATGTACTTAAAGGTAAACAGCTTACAAACATAAGAGCATCCGGTTCTGATAAAGCAATAAATTTAATTCCGCCACAAAAGATGACACTTGAACAAATGATTGCTTACATTAAGGATGATGAATTACTTGAAGTAACACCTAGTAATTTAAGATTAAGAAAGAAAGAGTTAGATCCTAATAAAAGAAAAAGGCAAAAAAAAAATGAAAACTGATAAAAAAAAATTAACTGAATTTTCACCGGGCGGTGGCTGTGGATGCAAAATTGATCAGAAAACACTAATTGATATAATCCCAAAGTTAATAAAGAGTTCAAATAATTTAATTGTTGACTTTTCCATGTTTGACGATGCTGCTGTTTACAAAATAAATAAAAAAGAATCAATTGTTACAACAACAGATTTCTTTATGCCGATTGTTGATAGAGCGTATGATTTTGGTAAAATCTCCGCAGCAAATGCTATTTCAGATATATACGCAATGGGTGGTAAACCATTATTAGCTCTAGCAATAGTTGCAATGCCATTCGAGCAAATTAATTCAAAAGATGTTAAAAATATTTTAAAAGGTGGTAATGAAATATGCAGAAAGGCAGATATAATTATTGCAGGTGGACACACTATAAATTCTTCTGAGCCAATTTATGGATTATCAGTAACTGGATTAATTAATTCTAAAAAAATAGTTAAAAATTCAAATGCTCAGCATAATGATGTAATTTTTCTTACAAAGCCCCTTGGAGTTGGCATCCTCGCATCAGCATTAAAGAAAAACTGCTTAACTACGAGAGATTATAACTGCCTTATAAAAAATACTACAAAATTAAACAAAGTAGGATATGAGTTATCTCAGAAAAATCTTATCTCAAGCATGACAGATATTACAGGATTTGGGTTAGTCGGTCACTTAAAAGAGATGTGTGTCAGTAGCAAAAAAAGTGCAATAATTTATTCACATGAACTTCCATTACTTAATAATGTAAGAAAATATATAAAGTTGAATTGTTTGACTTCAGCTTCAAAAAAAAATTGGGAATTTGCGAAAAATATTGTACATTATAACATAACAGATGAATTGAGAAATATTGTCTCAGACCCCCAAACGTCTGGTGGACTTTTATTTTCATGCTCAAAAAAAAATATAAAAAACGTTTTTGATATATTAAAAAAAAATGAATTTAAAGATTCAGCAATCATAGGTGAATTTAAAAATGAAAAAAAACCAAAAATTATATTCAGTTAAAAAAATCATTTTATTTTTTTGCTTTTTAATGTGTTTTAGATATACGGAAATTAGTTCTTTAGAAAAACTTAGAATTTCATCTATACCAGATGAATCAATAACAGAACTTCACAAAAAGTTTTTACCTCTCAAAGAATACTTGGAAAAAAAATTAAATTTGCAAATAAAATTTGTTCCTGTTTCTGATTATGCATCTGTTGTTGAAGCATTATCCACAAATAAGATTGATTTAGCCTGGTTGGGAGGGTTCACTTTTGTGCAAAGTTATAAAAGAAGTGATGGTCAAGTTGAGCCAATAATACAGAGAGTAAAAGATGAAAAGTTCACTTCAGTATTTATTGTAAATAAAAAAGACAAAATAAAAAGTTTTAAAGATTTGAATGGTAAATCTTTTAGTTTTGGTTCTCCCTCCTCAACGTCTGGACACATAATGCCCAGATATTTTTTATTAAAACAAAATATTATTCCTGAATCTTTTTTTAGCCCTGTTGCTTATTCAGGAGCACATGATGCAACCTTATACTCTGTTTTATCTGGAAAGGTTAAAGCTGGTGTGTTGAATAGCCTAGTATGGCATAAATTAATTAAACAGAAACCGCAATTAAAGGAAAAATTAAAAGTTTTATTTGAAACTGAACACTACTATGACTATAATTGGACAATTAGAAAGCAGATTCCACAATCAATTAAAGATCAAATTGTAAAAGCATTCTTAGAACTCAATATTAATAACCTTAAACATAAAGAAATTTTGGAGTTACAAAGAGCTGAAAAGTATACTAAAACAAAAAAAGAAAATTACGATAGAATACTTGAAGCTGCTAAAAGTACAAACATTATTAATTAAGCAATCTATTGCGTATAAACTCGCTAATACTGTCAACAGAAATTATAACTAATATTATTGCACATGTTATTGTTGATACCTTTTCGTAATTAAATAAACTCATATGAAAATATAAAAGTTGGCCGATTCCACCTGCTCCGATAAATCCTAGAATACTGGCGGCTCTTATATTGTTTTCCCATCTATAGAAGGTTAAATTTATTAAATGTGGCCAAATTTTATAAAATGTTTGTGAAAAAAATATCTTTAATCTATTGTTTCCGGATATTTTAAATATAAAATTTTCAGTTGTATTTGTATTCTCAAGAGTATCTAAAAATAACTTACCCAATACACCAGTAGTATGTATAAATAATGCGACTATACCGGTTATAGGACCTAATCCAATAATTATGACAAGAAAAAGTGCCCAGACCAACTCTGGAATTGATCTTAATAACGATAACAAACTTTTTGTAATAGTAAGCAAATAATTATTCCTTCCAAAAGAATTAACCAATATGAAAAAAGAAAATATAAAGGCCAAAAAAGTACTAATAAAAGAAATTAAAAGAGTTTCAAATAATGCATATAAAAGTTTCTTTAAAAAGGGTAAGGTAAGATTTGGATTTGTGAACTCTTGAATAAAATTCAAAACATTAAAAATATTTTGTTTTTGAAAAATTTCAAAAATCTTTAGATCCACAGATATTATACTTAGAATTAATAAAATCGAAATTAAAACACATCCCAAAAATTTTTTTAAATTTAAAATTCTCATTTCAATATCTTTATAAAAATTTTGCAAGAAAATTCCGTTATCATTACGAGTACAAATAAAAATAAAAGTATTGTACTCGCTTCATTAAGCTCTGACATTTTTATTGCCAGATCTAATTGCTGACCAACACCACCTGCCCCTACAATTCCTAAAATTATGGATGTTCTGATAGCACATTCCCATCTAAAGAAAATATAAGCAATAAATCTCTCTCCACATTCAGGTAATATTGAAAATAAAAATATTTTAATTTTATTTGAACTATTATTCATTAAATTATGGATGAATTTTATATCACTTGATTCAATAATTTCAGTAAATACTTTTGTAAAAAAAGCTATGTAACAAATCGTTATTGCATAAATAGCTGATGCCTCTCCAAGTCCAAAAATTCTTATAAAAAAAATTGAAATAATTAATTCAGGTAGACTTCGAAAAATAACTAAATTAAACCTTGTAAAAAATCTAAAAAATTTTGCTGATCCTTTCATTTTAGTATAAAAGTTGAAAGAAAAAGATAGATTTCTCGAAATAAAAATTGATAAAGGAATAGCAAATATTAAAGCAAAAAAAACACTCACAGTAGCTATACTAATTGTAATCCATGAATTTTTTAAAACAAGAATTATGAACTCTGGTGAGGTCTCTAATGGAAAAAAATTGCTTATAAAAAGAAAAAAACTATTTAAACTAAATATCTTGAATTCAAAATTTGATTGAACGATTAAAAAATTCGTTGAAAAAAATAAAATTATGAATAAGGAGAAAAGTATAAAAAAATTCTTTAAAAAATTTGTAAGTATATTATTCATATAAATTTTTTATCACTCTTTTTGTAAATTTATTAACCGGCAAGTCAAATTTAATTCTACCCTTTTTCATACATATCACTCTAGTAAAATATTTCTTTACTAAATCTAATTGATGTAAAGAGATAAATAAAGTGGCTTTATTTGTATGTTGAAACTCAATTACATTTTTCATTACCAACTCTATTTTTTTAATATCTATACCTGACATTGGCTCGTCTAAAAGTAATATTTTTGATTTTGAAACAAGCAAGCGAGCAATATTAACGCATTGCTTTTCTCCACCAGAAAGTGTTTCTATCGTTTGATTAATCTTTTTTTCAAGAGATAGTTTTTTTAAGACCTCGGATATTTTGTTTAAATTAAAGGGATAAAGGACAGACATGATTGACTTAATTGTAGACCACTCCGACAAAAAACCTGCTTGGACAGCTTTATAAACCCTTAGTTTTGCGGGTATGGAAAATATTTGAGGAATCATAAAAAAAAATTTTCTTATTTTAATTTTATCCTTTGATTTTAAATTCCAAATATTAATGTTATTAATTTTAATCTCTCCTGCAGAAGGTAAGTCTACGTGTCCTATGATTTTTAAAAGTGTGGTTTTGCCTGAACCTGAAGGACCAATGATAGCTATTTTTTCTTCATTTCTGATGTTTAAATTTATGTCAGAAATAATATTTCTATTTTTAATTTTATAAGAAATATTTTTTAATTTTAAGGATTCGATTAGCATCTTTTTTTTATTAAATAATTATTAATCTTTAATATACAGTTAAAAAGTAAAATATTGTATAAAAGGTTTAAAGGTTTTAAAATTGTCTCAGTCAATTTATATAAAAAAGGTTGCATTCAGCAAAAGTACTTTAAATTTTTATACAAAAATTGTTGATGTTCGAACACCATCCGAATTTAACGATGATGCTATTCCAAGTGCAGTCAATATACCTGTCTTAAATAATACTGAGAGAGAATATATAGGTAAAGTTTATAAAAACAATATTTTTGAAGCAAGAAAAATAGGTGCTCAAATTATCACAAAAAAAATAAGCAATTTGATAAAAAAAAATATTTTTCAAAAAAAAGATAAAATTTTAATTTATTGTTGGAGAGGAGGATTAAGGTCATTAAGTTTATATTTAATTTTAAAAAATATTGGCTTCGATGTTACATTATTAGATAAAGGTTATAAAAATTACAGAAGATTTATTCTAGATTTTTTTAATATTGAAATTCTAAATTACAGATTCAATATTTTAGGTGGCC
>MDTG01300284.1_pt1 | contig 34472 bp, 31 predicted proteins | sample 811421 | NCBI WGS metagenome assembly MDTG01 (sample SAMN05326645, study PRJNA326480) | marine metagenome | isolation source: seawater | place: Pacific Ocean: South East | collected 2011
GGGCTCCGCTCACCGGGCCTTGAACCCAGAACCCAAACAGGAAAGAAAGGCGAACAGACTCTACTAACGAACGGCCCGGATCAGGGGGCTGGGTCAATTAGGCGAAAAGTTGAGCCCCGGCAATGTAGTTTGATCCCCGGTCATATGCCGGTGCCGTATTTGTGCTCGAGGTTTCTCCCCCCGCCCTGTGCTCCGAACATCCGCCTTCTCCTTCTTTGATCAATATCGCCGCGCCAATGACCTCACAAGGCGTTTGGCGTTCTGGGGATGATACCCCAATCCGCGACTCCCGCCCCCCTAAACCCCCGCCCGCCCCACAGCCGCGGACACCATGAACGCCGACCGGCTCATGCCGGCGCGGGTGGCGGCCTGGTCGATCAGGGCGAGCTGGCCGGTGTCGATGGAGAGGTTGATGCGGGTGGTGCGGCCGCTGGTGATGGCGGGCGCGATCAGCGGGGTGAGCACGGCGTCCCGCCGGTCCTCCGGAAACTCCGGCTCTAAGCGGCCGCCAGGGGTTCGATACTGGTCTCGATCTCGTCACCGGCCTCGATGCGGGCCATGGCCAGGTCGTATTCGGCCTGCAGGTTCAGCCAGAATTGCGGTGTCGTGCCGAACAGGCGGGCAAGGCGCAGGGCCATGTCGCCGTCGCAACGCGCACCGTTGAGCAGGCGCACGGCGCGCTGCCGGCCGATGCCCAGCCGTTTGGCGAAGGTCGGCGCCTTCATGTTGTAGTCGGGCAGATAGTCTTCGCGCAGATGATCTCCGACGCTGGCCGGTGCGATGTCGCGATCACTCATTCTTGCCTCCATCCCGGGCGGGGCCGGTCGATCCGCCTCGTCTCCCGGCTAGTGATAGTCCTCGAATTTCACATCGACCGCGTGACCGTCTTCAAACCGGAAGGTCACGCGATATTGCATGTTTACCGAAACCGACCAGCGCTCCTTGCGGTCGCCCTGCAGCTTGTGCAGCCGGTTCGATGGCGGGGTTCGCAGATCGCCGATTTCTCGTGCGGCGTGAACCCGTTTCAAAAGGCGGTGCGCGCGGGACGCGATGTCCGCGGCAAGGCCTTTCGGGGCTTTTCCGTTGAACAGGGCTTCTGTCGTCTTGTCGGAAAAGCTGAGGATCAATGGTCGTGCCTTTCGCCTAGGATGTGTAACGGTATGCGTTACATTTGTCAATTGTGCCGGTCCGCTTCCCCCTCCGGCCGTGTATTTCCGCCATCAACTTATCCACTGTCCTGCGGCCCGTGCGATAATGGGGGATCGGGTTAGGCTGGCGCCGGTTGGCAGAGCTGGCCGCAGAGCCGGCAGGAGGCGGATGCAATGGACGGAACGGGTCCGGATTTGACGGTGGAGACGGTATCCCTGCCGGGCGGGACGGTGTCGCTGCGCGTCTGGTCCAATCCCGGCAAGCCGCGCCTGGCTTTCCTGCACGCCAATGGTTTCTGCGCCTCGGCCTATCGCCAGGTGTTCGAGAAACTGGCCGGAGACTACGAGATTTACGCCCCGGATCTGCGCGGTCACGGCGCCACAACGCTGCCGGCCGACGCAGACATGCACCGCTCATGGGGCATCTATGTTACCGATATGATGGCCTTGTGGGGGCAGTTGGGCTTCGTTCCGGATGCGCTGGCGGGCCATTCCATGGGCGCCACCACGGCCCTGATGACCGCAGCCCGCCTGGCTCGCGAGGGCAAGCCCATCCCCGCTCTGGCCCTGATCGAACCGGTGATCCTGCCGCGCCCGGTCTACTGGCTCGCCCGCTCGCCGCTCTTCGCGCTCAACCGCAATCGCATGCCGATCGCCCGCCAGGCGCGCCGCCGCCGCAATGGCTGGCCCGACCGCGAGGCGGCCCGGCAGCGCTATGCCAAACACCCCGGCTTCGCCCGCTGGGCGTCCGGCGTTCTCGAGGATTATCTGGAGGGTGGCCTGAAGGCGGCCGGGGCCGGGAAGGGCGAGGGGCAAGAAAAACTTGTCCTCGCCTGCGACCCCGCCTGGGAGGCTGCGAATTACGAAGCCCAGGCCCACAATCCCGACGCCGCCGCCCGGCAGGTTGCCGGGCGCGCGCACGTGCTGCAGGCGGGGCACGGCTCGACCCTGATGCGCCCGCGCGCGCTGACCCGCTACGGGGCCAGGCTGACGCGCATGGACGATCTGGGCCATCTCGCCCCGATGCAGGCACCGGACCGGATCGCCGACTGGCTGTCCGGTGCCCTGCGGGGCGATGACTGAGGCGTGGCGATCAGCGCTGGCTGGGCGTGTCGTCGTCCGCCGCGGCCTCTTCCGCCGCATTGCGGCGCTGGACGAGGGCGCGGGCCGTCTCGACACTGTCGATTTCCTCGACCGTGTGGATCGAGCACCGCATCTGCGGCTCGCCGACATGGATGTATTCCACCAGCGGCGGATGCAGCGTCACCGTGTCGGCAAAGCTGGTACCGATCTGCACGCCGGTGCGCAGTTCCGGACACGGATGGCGCAGCGTCACGAGGTAGTGGCGGCGCGCGCCGCCATTGAGCACCAGGTGCTCGCGGTCGATCACCGAATAGCCGTTGATATTGACCAGGCGGACCCGGTCGGTGGCCGGTTCCAGCGGATAGGCTTCGGCCGCCGCAACGGCCTCCGGATCGATATCCTGGGCGGTGGCGGCCGGCGCCGCCATCAGGGCCAGCGCTCCGGCCGCGGCCATCAGCGGCGCGGCGGTACCGGCGAATGTCAGGCGTGCGAATGTCAGGCGTGTCATGGCGTATCCTTTATGCATCCGTTCAAAGGATCCCTCGCTCCCGCAAGGATATCGGCGCTCTGCGGGGTGCCGTCAACCGTCCTCCCGGCGGCACGGTGCCGCATCGTTAACGCCGGATTAGCCATGAGGCGCGAGTGTGGGCGTCGATTCGCAGCAACCGATTCTCCGGAGCCCGCCTTGGTCAGCCCCGTCGACGCCAACAACCAGGACTTCATGACCCGCACCCTGCGCCAGGCCGCGCAGGAGACCGGCACGGATTTCAACTTCCTGCTGCGCACCGCTGCACGGGAAAGCAATTTCGATGTGCGCGCCGAGGCCTCGACGTCTTCGGCGACCGGTCTGTTCCAGTTCATCGAGCAGACCTGGCTGGGCGTGATGCAGCGCCGCGGCGCCGAGCACGGCTATGAAGACGCCGCTGCCGCGATCAGCCGCGATGCCAACGGCCGCTATGTCGTCGAGGATCCGGTGCAGCGCCAGCGCATTCTCGACCTGCGTTTCGATGCCGAGGCCTCCGCCCGCATGGCCGGCGAGCTGGCTGCGGAGAATGCCGCCGTGATCCAGACGCGGATCGGCCGGCCGGCCTCCGGCGGCGAGCTCTATGCCGCCCACTTCCTGGGCGCCCAGGGGGCTGCCAGCCTGATCGAGGCCGCCGAGAACAATCCACAGGGCCGCGCCGACCAGCTCTTCCCGGCGGCTGCCCGCGCCAACCGCGCCATCTTCTACGAGGACGGCCGCGCCCGCTCGACAAGCGAAGTCCTGGCCTCGCTGACCGGGGACCGCCCGGCGCCGCAGATCCCGGCATCCGCGAACCGCGCCGCTGCGGCCTCGCCCGATCTCGATGACAGCGGCAATATCCGCCTCGCCGGCAGCTATACGCCGGCCCGCAACACCTCGCCTGTCGCGCCGGGCAGCCACCGGGTCGGCAATGGCGAGCTGTCGCCGGCACTGGTGGAAATCCTGGCCTCGCTGGACGCCCCGCGCTCGGCCGGACGCGCCCGCAATTCGTAAACCTGCGAAACGGGTTGCAAGCTTTCGTTAAGCATACCGGGCCTAGAAACAGGGTCGATACATTCAACATGATGGACCTGCCATGAGCGTCGTCGCGCTGCGCAATCGACTGACCCAGGACGATATCCGCCGTCTGGTAAAGGGCGAGAACGAGGAAGTCCGCGCCTCGGCCGCGCAGAAGATCTGCCGCCGCATGGATGCGGCCAATCTGACCGATGCCGAGCGCGGTGCAGCCCGTGACATTCTCGACCTGATCGCCCGCGACGCCGCCGAACTGGTGCGCCGGGCGATGGCCGTCACCCTCAAACAGTCCCGCAACCTGCCGCGCGATATCGCCGTGAAACTGGCGATGGATGTCGATGCGGTGGCCCTGCCGGTTCTGGAAAGCTCCCCGGTCCTGGAAGACGAGGACCTGCTGCGCGTGCTCGAACATGCCGGCAGCGGCAAGCGCTGTGCCATTGCCGGCCGGCCGCATGTCGCGCCGATCATCGTGCACGAACTGCTCGACAGCCGCGACGAGCGGGCCGTGTCGATCGCCGCCGCCAATGACGGCGCCCGGTTCGACGACGCAGCCTATCAGCGCGCCTTCGCCGAATTCTGCGAGAACCCGGTGGTGATGGACGCTTTCGTCGCCCGCTCGCAATTGCCGCTGGATGTGACCGAACGCCTGATCTCGCACATTTCCGACACCGCGCTGCAGCGCCTGGTCTCGCACCACGCCCTGCCGCCGCAAGTCGCCGTGGAGATCGCCGAGGGCGCCCGCGAGCGCGCGACGCTCGACCTGGTCGACCAGGCCGGCCTGGCGCACGATCCCAAGCATTTCGTGCAGCAATTGCGCCTCAATGCGCGCCTGACGCCCTCGCTCATCCTGCGCGCCCTGCTGCGCGGCCATGTCGCCTTTGTCGAGCACGCCTTTGCGGAACTGGCCGGTATCACCCATGCCAAGGCCTGGCTGCTGGTCCACGATGCCGGGCCGCTGGGCCTGCGTGCGGTCTACGACCGCACCGGCATGCCCTCGCGCCTCTATCCGGCGATCCGGGCCTGTTTCGACGTGCTGCACGCGATGGAAGTCCCGCACGACACGGCCGGCCGCGAACGCTTCCGCCGCGCCCTGGCCGAACGCGCCATCACCCGCTTCCAGGGCATCCCCGAGGACGATCTCGACTACATCCTGTCCCGCTTCGAGGATGACGACGAACAGCTGGCCCGGGCCGGCTAGTTTTTCCTGTCCTTGCGGACGTGAAAAGAAAAAGGCCGCCCGGAGAGGCGGCATTTCTTGTGTCTGGCAATGCGGAAGGGATCAGTCCTTCCAGGGCTCGGCGAAGGCGGCGGACTGTTTTTCCAGCTCGCCGGCGAGTTCGGAGGCCACGGCATCCTCGTCATTGCGGATGTTCTGCGACAGCGCGGCCCGGATCGCACCGACATGGGCGAGGGCGAGGGCCAGCGGGGCCTTGTCACGCTTCTCCTGCATGTCGATCATCTTGGTCAGAGAGCCGGCCAGGCGCGTGACGATCGGGAATTCATAGGTCGAACCGAGACCGCGCAGGTCATGGGCCCGCACGAAGAGTTCTTCGCCTTCCGGACCGGCGAGGCCGGCCGTCTTGACCACCTTGGCGGCGGCTTCCAGCTTGCCGACTTCCTCTTCCAGCCACTGGCCGAAATCGGCGCGCAGATCCTTCAGGGCCTCTTCGGCCTTCTCGATCATGTGCATGTCGGCCTGGCTGATCGGGCCGCCCACCTTGGCCTGCAGCAGGTTGGGCACCGAAATCACTTCAGCATCGTTGGTTTTGGCCATGGTCTTATCCCTCTCAGTTCGCGGGGGAATGGGCGGCATGGCCAGCATCGGCATGCCCGGAAAAACGGCTCAGGGTCTCGTCCAGCGCGCCGGCCAGGGAGGCCGCGGTGAAGGGCTTGACCAGGAAGGTGTCGACGCCGGCGGCGGTGGCCTCGGCGATGCGCTGGCGATCGGAATAACCGCTCAGCATGATGACCGGGATGAAGGCGGTCGGACTGGCGGGCTTGCGGCGCAGGGTGCGCACGAAGTCCAGCCCGTCGCGCGGCTGCATCTTCCAGTCGGTAATGACGAGATCGACCGGACGGCTGGCGAGCACATCGAGGGCGCGGTCCACCGTGTCGGCCTCGATGACCTGGGCACAGCCGAACGCATTCAGGGACACCCGCAGCGCGCCGCGCAGGGCCGCGTTGTCGTCGACCAGCAGCACGCGCAGGCGGCGCAGATCGGTGGGCAGTTCGGGTGCAGTCATGGCGTCGGCGAATCCGGTTCGGGTCAATTCGACTCGAATACTAGCCGGCCTTGCTTAACGTCAGCCTAAACCGGTCAGCTTTCGAACTGCTCGATCAGGATGCGTTCGGCCAGGTCACGCCCCTTATCGTACAGCAGGGTGAGGGTGACGTCATTTGCCTCGACGATATCCACGCGCGCAACCTCACGGAATTCGCGATTGTCGGCCACGGCCGAGACCGGCCGCAGGCGCGGCTCGACGATCTCGAAACCCACCCGCACGGTGTGCGGCAGCAGCGCCCCGCGCCAGCGGCGCGGGCGGAAGGCGCTGATCGGGGTGAGGGCGAGGACCTTGGAATTGAGCGGCAGGATCGGGCCATGGGCCGACAGGTTATAGGCCGTGGATCCGGCCGGCGTGGCGACCAGAACGCCATCGGCCTGCAGCTCGCCCATCCGGTCGCGACCGTCGATCGTGATCTTGATCTTGGCAGTCTGGCGGGTTTCGCGCAGCAGAGAGACCTCGTTGATCGCCAGGGCCTCGAAGGGCCGGCAGTTCACATCCTCGCCCCAGGCACGCAGTGGATGGATGCGCACATGCTCGGCTGTCGCGATGCGTTCGCGCAGACCGTCCGGCCGGAATTCGTTCATCAGAAAGCCGACGGAGCCGAAATTCATGCCGTAGACGCGGGCCCCGGTCTTGATCGAGGTGTGCAGCGCGTCGAGCATGAGCCCGTCGCCGCCCAGGGCGATGATCGTGTCGGCCTCGTCCAGCGGGACGCAGCCATACAGCTCTTCAAGGCGTGCTTTGGCAGCCTTGGCTTCAGGCCTGGGACTGGCCAGGAAGGCAAATGAATCGGAGATCGCAGGGCTCTGGGAAAAAGACGTTACCGAACACGTCTTTATTCAACCCCTGGAACCCATCTGACGCAAGACCTTCGCAGCCTTCTCCGGGCCGTACATGCGGAACACGTTCGCCGCGGCCGACATGGCGTCGCCTTCCAGCGCTTGGTGCATGCGGCCTGAACGCTGCAGTGCCTTGTGGATCACCGGATAGGCGGTGCGTTCCAGATTGGCGGCCTGGCAGGCCATCGCCGCGGCGCGGACACCGCCCATGGCCAGGGCAATCCGCCACTGGGACACCTTGATGCCGCACAGATGCGCAATGGCATGATCGAACACGGCTTCCTCGCCGCGCACCAGCGCATCCAGCGCATACTTGCCGTCCAGCTTGCCGTCCTTGGCCGCGTCATTGACACGTTTGGCGGCTTCCTTGTCGACATCTTCCGGGGTCGCGGAGAGGGCCGTCTCGACAGCAAGCGCCTCCACCTTGTCCTTGTCCAGGCCGAAGCGGCGATAGAGTTCCTCGCGCCAGTTCTCCGGCAGCATGATGCAAAGCTGGGTCGCGAAATCGGTCGTCAGGTCGTGGCGGCGGGCCAGGGCCTCGCGCAGTTTGGGATTGTCGCGCGCGACCGTCAGGCAGATATCCAGCGTGTTCTCGGAAATCTCGGCGGTCGAATTGTTTGCCAGGGCGCGCAGCACGATGGCTTCGCCGGGGCGGGCCAGCGTGTCGCTGACGGCGAGACAGAGATTGGCCCGCATGGCGAGCACCTTGCGGTGCTCGGTCGTGCCGGTCTCCGCCAGCTCGATCATGTCTTTCTGCGTCAGTTTCGAGCTCTTCTCGATGATCACCGCCGAGACTTCGATCGGTTCGAAGGCCAGGAAACGGATGATGTCGTGAGGGGCCCAGTCGCACGGTGCGAGCCTGGCGGCAATTTCCGCCTTGGTCTCGGTGTCGCTCCTGGCCGAAAGGGTGACGAGCAGCTCCCCGGCGACCGGATCGGCGGTCGGGCTGAGGGGCTGTGCCAGGCACAGATCCACGACACCCATGGCCAGTTCCCGGCGCTTGCCGGGGTCCTTCATCTTGGCCAGGACATTGAGAGTTTCCGCGGTATTGGCAGGCATGGAGACGCAGCTTCTTGATTGTCGTTGCCTGCCATTAAGTCAGAAACGCCTTGAAAACTTGTTAATCGGCGCTGACAACAATTTGCGGGTGATTTCAAAGACTTGATTAACCCTGTATTGGGTGCTCTCTACTGGTAGATGCAGAGTAAAAAGCAAGCACAGGATGTATGGTCCTGGGCCGCGTTTCTGCCCCCTTTTACCTTGCCGCGGAAGGGTTTGACGGCGCCGGGGCGAGGGCCAATACTTGACGGGTTGGCGATAAAGAAAACCCCGGGGAGTTCAAATATGGACGATCAAGCAAACCTCTCGGTCAAGGACCAGGTCTCCGAGGAAGAATGGAAGGCGCGCTGCGATCTGGCGGCGCTGTACCGGCTGGTGCGCATGCACGGCTGGGACGATCTCTTCTTCACCCACATCTCGATGCGTGTGCCCGGACCGGACGAGCATTTCCTGCTCAACCCGTTCGGCCTGCTTTATGAAGACGTCACGGCGTCGAACATGGTCAAGGTCGATCTGGACGGCAATGTCCTGCCGCCCTCGCGCTACGGCATCAATCCGGCCGGCTTCACGATCCACTCCGCCATTCACGCGGCGCGTCCGGATGTGAAGGTCGCCCTGCACCTGCATTCCGACGACGGTGTTGCGGTGGCCGCCCAGAAGCGTGGCCTGCTGCCGATCTCGCAGCTGGCGATGAATGTCTACAATGATGTGAGTTATCACGAATACGAGGGTATCGCGCTCGATCATGACGAGCGCGAACGCCTCGTCGCCGATCTGGGCGAGAAGAACCTGATGATCCTGCGCAATCACGGCACGCTGGCGGTCGGGGATCACCCGTTCTCGGCCTATGTGCGGATTTACCTCCTGGAAAAGGCCTGCCGCATCCAGATCAAGGCGCAGGCCGGCGGGGAGCTGATCGAGTGGGACGAGAAGATGCAGGATCGCGTTTTCGGCCAGTCCTCCGAGATTGCCTCGAACGATCTGTTCAAGGAAATCGCCTGGGCGGCGGTTCTGGATCGTGTCCGTCGCGAAAGCCCCGGCTTCGACAGCTGAGCGAACAAGGTCGCGCCCGGCGGATGATTGTCTGCCGGGCGTTCTCTGCTCCACTCAGAGAAGACAATTACTGGTAGCATTTATTTGCAAGAACCCGTTTTGCGGGTATATTCGCTATCCCTGACCGCCGGGGCGTCTGTGCAGCCGCGGCCGCAATCGGGAAGGATGCCCGATGGGATGGCGAAAACAGTCTTGCCACCGGCCATGCGCCGCAAGCTTGCTGGCCATCATGTCGATCGCGCTCACGCCCGGGCCGGCCGAGGCGGGCGCCTGGTTGCAGCGCAGGGGCGAGGGGCTGGCGATCGTCACGACGCTGGCCGACCGGGCCGAGCAGCGTTTCGATGCCGGCGGCGACCGGATCGATGACGGCTATTTCTACAAGGATGAGACGGCACTCTATGCCGAATACGGCATCACGGCGCGGCTGACGGCGGTGGCGCGGATCGCCTGGCAATCCGTCGAGCGCCGTCAGGGCGCGATCCATGACGCGGCGCAGGGACTGTCCGCGAGCGAGATCGGTCTGCGCGCGGGCGTGTGGCAGGATGCGGGCCGGATCGCGACACTGCAGGTGACGGCGCTCCTGCCCGGCGCCGGCGAGAATGTGTCAAACCAGCCGCTCGGCGCCGGCGGCGAGGCGTGGGAAGTGCGCGCGCTATGGGGCCAGTCGTTCGGAAACGACCGGTTTGCGGACATCCAGCTGGCGCATCGCTGGCGGGCGGAACCGGATCTGGACGAGGTGAGGCTGGATATCAGCGCCGGCTGGCGCCCGGCGCCGCGCTGGCAGGTCATCGTCCAGTCCCTGTCGGTCTGGAATGCGGAAGCGGCGAGCCCGATCCGCCCGGCCTTCAGCCAGCACAAGCTGCAGCTCTCGCTCGGCCGTGAAATCGCCGGCATGGAATACCATGCCGGCGTCTATTTCACGCCCGCCGGCCGCAATACGCTGGACGAGCGGGCAATCTTCCTGTCGGTCTGGCGGCGCTTCTAGGGCCCGAGCGATTTCATCGCAATTATGGTCGATGAAATTGCTCTGCTTTTTGCGGTCGCATTTTCGAACCGCAAAACCGGTACCCACTTTTGCTGAAAATGCCGGATCCTTAGCGACCGCATTTTCGAACCGCAAAACCGGTACCCACTTTTGCTGAAAATGCTCTAATCAGCCGTCTCGACAGCGAGGTAGCCGATCACATCGCGCCGGTCGGCAGCATCGCGCAGGCCGACAAAGCTCATGCGGTTGCCGGGCACCATGGCGCGCGGATTCTCGATCCAGGCGTCCAGGGTCTCGACGTCCCAGGTCAGGCCGGCCTCCGTCAGCTGGGGGGAATAGTTGAAGCCCTCGGCCGAGGCTGCGGCGCGTCCGACAATGCCGTGCAGATTGGGGCCGACCGTGTGACGGCCGCCTTCATTCAGCGTGTGGCAGGACTGACAGCGCCGGAACTGGCGTGCACCATTGGTCAGGTCGGCATTGGCGTAGTCGCCGCCCAGGGCAGCGAGGATCGCCCCGGCATCGCCGTCCTCGTCACTGCTGGCCATTGCCGTGGCCGCCGACGACGCAGTCGCAGACGGTTCGGCGGCGGGCGCCGCGGCTTCGTTGTACACGGCCGGAGCCGCATCGGCGGTATCGCCGGTTTCACCGCCGCAGGCCGCGATAATCAGGGCGCCTGCAAGTGGAACGAGACTGCGCAGCATGCCGGAATCCTCCAGTTCTCCAAAACGCTGGAGTTCCATATAGCGCAATCCGCACGCCGCAGGGTGCGACAGACTGCCACCGGCTGCACAAAAAGAAGGCGGCCCGGACAAGGTCCAGGCCGCCTCCCCACTTCCGAAAGGGGTCCGCTCGGAACAAGCGGCCCCCGGGGCCCCCCGGCCCCCTCGGTGATCAGAAGTTCTTGGTGATGTCGATGAAGGCCGTACGACCCCGACGATCGAACTGGGTCGCGAATGCGGCCGAGCCCTGCGTGGAGCTGTACTCGTAAGACACCGTCGGCGGCTGCTCGTCGAGCAGGTTCCGGATACCCACGGTCAGCGACCAGTCGTCCGCGTCATAGCGCACGGAGCCATCGAACGTGGTGTAGGCTTCCGTTACAACATCATAGCCATAGTCAGCCACATTCAGGCCGTAGAGCGAGTTGTCCGACATTTTCGGGATGTAGTTGACCCCGAAATAATAGGTCGCGTCGCCACGGTAGAAGCTGAAGTCCAGCTGCGAGACATGGCTCGGATCGCCGATCGTGCCGTTATTGTCGACCGGAACCGAATCCTCGGTGAGGCGGAACTCGTCCATCTCGGTGAAGGTCGTGGACCAGTTGACCACCATGTCGGCGAAGGGCAGTTCGCGCTGGTAGCGCAAGGTGACATCGAAGCCATCCTGCACCTGGGTGGAGATGTTGAAATAGGAGTCGTTAAGCCGGCCGTTGAAGTTCCCGACGGCGTCGCGCTCCGGCACGAAGTCACAGATGGTGCCCGGTGTGCGGAACAGCGGGTCCTGATAGCACTGCGTCAGGATGCCCGATGCGCCGAGACGGTTGACCTGGTCTTCAATGTCGTAGCGGAAGTACTCCACGGCGACAGACAGGCCGTCCAGCAGGTTGAGGACCGGCAGGTCCCAATCCGGCTGCACAACCAGGCCGATCGTGGTGGCGGTAGAGGTTTCCGCTTCCAGGCGACCCGTTCCATTGCCCAGCGTGACGGTTTCAGGGGTGTTGTTATAGCCCTGGAAGCCCGTCAGCGGGGTGGTGTCGAGACCATCGGCCGCACAGTTGGCAGCGACAACCGGCGTCAGTGCGCCCGTCGACGTGTCGCACGGATCCGAGCCGGAGTAGAACGAGGTCTGTCCGCCCAGATAGAGCTCATACAGAGCCGGTGCGCGGAAGGACGTGCCTTGCGTGGCACGCAGGGTGACCTGCTCGATCGGCTGCCAGTAGAGGCCGACTTTCCAGGTTTCGCCCGAGTGGCCGGACTCATATTCCGTGGTACGCGCGGAAATATTCAGGTCCAGAGACCGGGCCAGCGGTGCACCCGACAGCAGCGGGATATCGAACTCGGCGTAGATTTCCGAGACCTCGTCATCGCCGGCCGTGCGGCCCGCGCTGGTGAAGCCCCAGCTGAACCCGCCGGCAGATGCCGGACCGGGTTGATCGTCGATGGTGTCCTTCCGCCATTCAAAGCCCAGTGCCACGCCGAGCGGGCCGGCCGGCAGCTGGAAGAGCGGGCCGGAGATATAGCCGTTGAACAGGTGCTGGTCGAAGGTCGTCGTGCCGTACTCGTAGGTCTGCATGTAGGCACGGGCCGCCGGATCGATATAGCCATCGAGGAAGGCGGGGTTGAACGGGTCCAGCCACGGTACGCAGGCCCGGGAGCCTTCGGCACCGCGATTGCCTTCGACATTGACGCGGCAGTCATAGACGCCCGGCGAGGTCTCGACGAGATCGATCGCATCTTCCACGTGCTCGGAGTTCCAGATGTCATAGCCATAGCGGCCATTGGAGTGCCCGTAGGAATAGTAGACGTCCCAGTTCCATTCGGAGAAGAAATCGCCGAATACGGAAAGGTCGCCCCGCAGGCCCACCAGGGTCCGCAGCGTGTTGACTTCCTGCGAGCTGTCCGATTCCACCGGCGTCAGGGCCGTGGCGCGATGACCGAACGGGTTGCCCGGGTGGTCGCCCGGAATGTCCGGGAAGAACTGGCGCAGGCCGTTCGAGGACGAGTTGCGGTTCGTGAACAGGACTTCGCTATAGGCCTCGATCGACGGCGTCAGCTGATAGTCGGCGAAGGTTGCAAAGGACAGACGGCGCGACGGCTGGATGATCGACGCGGTCTCTTCGATCCCGTTGGCAAACCAGCGGCGCCCGGCGAGGGACGTCTGGACATTGCGCCAGCCGGCAAACCCGTCGTCAGAGGCCGTCGGATCCGGCGTGTAGCGGGTGTTGGTTTCACGGTCGATCGCATAGATCGGCGTGTTGAAGCATTTGAACTCGCCCGTCGCCGGATCGATGACGTCGGTGCGGTTGCCTGCATCGTCAAAATAGCGCTGCTCCTGGCAGAGCGCCCAGTTCGGACGGTCGCCAGCGGTCAATTCCTGGTATTCCTCGTAGGATACGGTCGCCAGGAAGGAGCCACGGTCGAATTGCTCACCCATAGAGGCGTTGAAGCCGTAGACATTGCCGCCGCCTTCGAACGTGTGCGACGTGCTGGCATTCAGGGTGACGCCGTCGAACTCGGAATTGGTGATGATGTTCACCACGCCGGCCACAGCGTCGGAACCGTAGACCGAGGACGCGCCGTCCTTGAGGATTTCCACGCGCTGAACGATGGCGGACGGAATGACGTTCAGGTCAACCGCGGCAACCGTACCCCGGGTCCCCGCCGGGTTCAGTCGGCGGCCATTGAGCAGGACCAGGGTGCGCGTGGCGCCCAGGCCGCGCAGCGAGACCGTATTCGTGCCCGGACCGCCATCGGTGACGAAACCGGCGAAGAAGTCGTTGATCTGGGTTGAACCCATCGCGATCGTGCTGTCCTGGAGGATGTCGTCCAGACCGGTCAGGCCGGCGATGGTGGCTTCTTCGCGCGTGATCACCTGGACCGGCGACGACGAAGAAAACTCGTCACGGGCGATGCGCGACCCGGTGACAACGACCACGTCCTGCTCGTCAGTGTTTTCGTCCGTGTCGTCTTGGGCGAAGGCCGGCGACATCGCCAGGCCGGTGGCAGCGAAACCCGCGATCACGGTCGATCGAAGGATTCGCGTCTTGAAATCGTCTTTGCTCATGTAATCCCCTCAAGGAGCTGGACCGCCGTCCAGAAGGCGACGGTCTCGTACGTTGAAGTCCGCTATTCCGGGCGTCTGACGACGCGCCGGAACACCGGAAGGCGCCCGCGATTCCGGGCGCTTGAGGGGAGAAGGCCGAAATGGCCGGACACACTGACAGTCCGATGATCCCGGTTGCGGCCCGGCGTTGCGAACGCGCGTCAGTGCGACAAACGGCCGGGAAATCGATGCGAAAGGCGGCGGCCGACCTTGCCAGACAGGCTGGCTGTCATCCGACCCGGAAAACACGTCATTCAACGGCATTCTGTTGTTCGCCGACCCCGTCCGACGCAGGCCGAATTCCGCTGTCGGCCGGTCCGGCCTCCCCGTAACCCCATTCGATGCGCTCCTGCGCATTCAAACGTGCATGCGGCTTGCCGCATGTGAGGGGATATCCAAGCCGGGGAGTAAATCGGCATGAAAAATCAAGCATTCAGGTCAATCGGCAGCGGTCTGGGACGATCCGCTTTGCTGGGCGCGACGATGCTGGCAGGCCTTGCGGCCGTGTCGGCACCGGCCTTCGCGCAAGAGGATACGGCCGGGGACGACGAGGTGATCGTGATCACCGGTTCGCGGATTGCGCGCCAGGACTATGTCGCCGACAGTCCGCTGGTCTCCGTGACCGGCGACCAGGTCGTCGCCAATGCGGACATCACGATCGACACCTATCTCAACACGCTGCCGCAGGTGAACCCGGCCGGCACCACCACGTCCAACAATCCGGGCAATGGCGGTCAGGCGAATGTCGACCTGCGCGGCTTCGGTGCCAACCGGAACATCGTTCTGATCGACGGCCGCCGTGCCATGCCGTCCAGCGCGGGGCTGACGGTCGACCTCAACACCATTCCGGCCGCCCTGATCGACCGGATCGAGGTTGCAACCGGCGGTGCCGGTGCCGTGTACGGTGCCGACGCTGTGGCCGGTGCGGTCAACGTGATCCTGCAGGATGATTTCGAGGGCGTCGATTTCCGCGCGACCTACGAGAACTCCACCGAATACTGGGATGCCCAGGAGTATGGCGTGTCGCTGGTGATCGGCGGCAATATCGATGACGGCCGCGGCAATGCCGTGATCGCATTCGACCGCTCCGTGCGCGAGGGCATGATCAAGAGCCAGCGTCCTTTCGCCGAACAGGCGACGGCGACGACCAGCTTCTTCCCGGCCGGCTCGCTGCTCTTCGGTGCGGCCAACCGCCCGACCGAAGCCTCGATCGATGCGGTCTTCGCCGGCTACGGTGTTGACCCGGCCAATGTCAGCGTCGGCAACCGCTTCGGTTTCAACCTGGATGGCACGCTGTTCTCGGCGGGTATCTTCAACCACCCGTCCGACGTGGAAAACTTCCGGTATGATATCGACGGCAACGTCAACCAGAACATCTTCCCGGATGCCTATTCCTACAATTTCGACTTCGTGAACCTGCTCACCCTGCCGATGGAGCGCGACAGCTTCATGGCCCGGGCAGATTATGATCTCGACAATGGCGTCAACATCTTCGGCAATATCTCCTGGGCTCAATATTCTTCCGCCCAGGCCCTGGCGCCGACCCCGATCCCGACCGTGCAGACGCGCGCGCCGGGCGAGAACTCGACCATTCAGGCCGTTTCGGCCCTGGTCGAGCCGGGCCGTACCGTGTCGAACCAGCTGATCATTCCGGTCACCAACCCGTTCATCCCGACCGATCTGGCGGCCATCCTGGCGAGCCGGACCGGCGATGATCCGAACCTTGTCGGTGCCGGTGCACTGGAGCCGTTCCTGATGCGCCAGCGGACCCTGTCCGCCGGTCTGCGCCAGTCGAATTTCGAGAACACCGTGACCAGCTACACCTTCGGTGCCGAAGGCCCGATCGGTTCCAGCGGCTGGACCTGGCATGCCTATGTCTCGCGCGGTGACACCGAAATCGACCGCAACCAGCAAGGCAATATCGATACCGATCGCCTGCAGATCCTGCTGGAGGCCGCCGATGGCGGTGACAGCATCTGCTCCGGCGGTTTCAATCCGTTCGGCCGCCAGCCGCTGTCTGCGGAATGTATCGACTATCTCGAGGTGTCCTCGACCGCGTCGACGGAATTCTCCCAGACGGTCGGTCAGCTCTATGTTGCCGGCGACGCCTTCAACATGCCGGCCGGTCCGGTGTCGATGGTGCTGGGTGCCGAATATCGCGGCTTCGAGTTCGACTTCGATCCCGGTTCGGGCGGCGGCCCCATCTCCGGCTTCAATGCGCAAAACCCGAACTCGGGCACGAACTCGTTCGAAGACCTGTTCGGTGAGGCGCTGATTCCGCTGGCGGGCGACGACGCACCGTTCGGCGCGATCGATCTGAGCCTGGGCTATCGCGTCTCGCGCAGCGAATTCCGCGACGGTATCACCGGTGATACGGGTGGCTCGAACGATCCGGCCTACAAGGCCGAGCTGAGCTGGGAGCCGCTGGACTATGCACGCTTCCGGGCGTCCTACCAGCACTCCGTGCGCGCGCCGAACTTCGGCGAGCTGTTCGGCGGTGGCGGTTCTGCACCGCAATACTTCGATCCGTGCTCGATCACCGGTGTCCAGCGCACCGGTTCGGATGCGGCCCAGATGCGCGCACTGTGCGCGGCAACGGGCGTGGCCTCTCCGGATGCCTATGTCCAGACGCCGGGTACCCAGGCGTCTGTGACCACGACCGGCAATACGGATCTCGATCCGGAATCGGCTGACACTTTCACCATCGGTGCGGTGTTCCAGTCGCCGGTCTCCAACCGCTGGCTGGACCGTTTCCAGGGCACGATCGACTACTGGCGCATCGACATCTCGTCGCCGATCCTGGCGCCGGGTGTGAACCAGCTGATTGCCGATTGCTACAATTACTACGGCACCAATCCGACCTATGATGTGAGCCGGGACTCCTGTGCCGGTATCGTGCGCGGCGGCGGTGACATTTTCGGCGTTGCCGATGTCAACGATCCGAACGGGCTCTATCCGGGTCTGAACGGGGGTTCGCAGCAGGCCTCCGGTATCGACATCGCCTTTGGCTGGGGCTTCGAGCCGGAATGGCTCGGTGCGCCGTCCTGGGCCGGCAGCGTCACCACCAGCGTGATGCTGACGCATCTGCTGGAGTGGAAACAGCAGGACCTCAACAGCCTGCCGGATCTGGACTATGCCGGTACGGTGTCCTTCTTCGGCGAAGGTCTGGGCACCTCCTTCCCGGAATGGAAGGCTGTCTGGAACACGCGCTGGACCGTGGCGGACTTCGATCTCGATGTGCGCGCACAGTACATCGCGTCGATGGACAACCGTGCCAGCGTGATCTTCCCGGTCGAGACCAGCTTCACCGGTACCGACGCTGTCTGGTACTGGGATGTGGCCGGAACCTGGAACATCACCGACAACGCCTCGATCCGTCTCGGCGTGAACAACCTGTTCGACGAACAGCCGCCGGAATACGCACCGAACGTGCAGTCGGGCACCGACCCGTCGCTGTACGACGTCGTCGGGCGCCGTGTGTTCGGCCAGATCGCCCTGCGTTACTAGTGAGGGGAGACGCACCTGCCCGGTCTCTGGCCGGGCAGGGCTGCGTGACAGGGGAAGGGCGGCGAACCGGTGGGTTCGCCGCCCTTTTTCATGGCTGAATACGGGGGAAGGGTCAGTCGGCGATCTGGCTCAGCGCCGTGCGCAGGGCGCCTTCATAGGACCGGCCGACACGCACGATCTGGCCATTGTCCAGGTGCACGAGACGGCCGCCATGCTCGGTTGTCGAGGACATGGTGATGCGCTGCTTGTTGACGATCGCCGAGCGGTGCACGCGCATGAACATGCGCTCGTCCAGCAGGCTTTCCATCGCCGTCAGCGTGTCGCGGTGCAGCCAGGACCGGTCGCGGCAGTGCAGGCGGACATAATCGCCCTCGGCCTCGACCCAGTCGATCGTGCGCTTGGGCACGCGCACCATGCCTTCGCGGCCCTTCACCCAGAGCGCATCGTCGGCTCCGGTGCCATTGCCGCGCAGGGCGTCGATCACCGTTTCCAGCTCGCCGATGCGTGACTGGGCGTCCTGCAGGCGCAGCAGGCTGCGTGCGCGGGCGAGGGCGGTGTCCAGCCGTTCCGGCTTCACCGGCTTGAGCAGGTAGTCGACGGCGGCTTCCTCGAAGGCCTCGGCGGCGTGATGACTGTAGGCGGTAACGAAGATCACGGCCGGGGCATCGGGCCCGTTGAGCTGGCGCGAGACCAGCAGACCGTCCGTGCCGGGCATGTGAATGTCGAGCAGCACGACGTCCGGGCGCAGCGCCGCGATCATCTCCATCGCCTCGTCGCCGTCACGCGCCACACCGGCGATTTCGTATTGCGGCCGGCGGGCCAGCAGGACTTCCAGCCGGCGCGAGGCCAGCCGCTCGTCATCAACGATCAGGATGCGCATCCTTCTTCCCTCCCTGGGTCCGTCCCGTGTCTGTTTCGGTCGCCGCGGCGGTCACCGGTTCGCCGACCTCAAGCGGCAGGCGGATACGCACGGCAAAGCCGCCGCCCTTGACCGGGCCGGCCGCCAGATCGGCGTGCCTGCCGTAAAGAACTTCCAGCCGGGCGCGGATATTGTTCAGCCCGACGCCCGTGCCTTCCGGCGGCGTGGCGGGGACCGGCCCGCCGCTGTCGGTGATGTCCAGCACCAGCATCTCGCCCTCGCGCCGGGCCCGGATGGCGATATGCACCTGCACCCGTGACCTCGAGACGGCGTATTTCACCGAATTCTCCAGCACCGGCTGCAGGATCAGCGAGGGGACGAGCGCCTTGCGGACAGCCGGGTCGATGTCGCGCTCGACCTCGAGCCGGCTGTCGAAACGGGCCTTCTCGATCCCGAGATAGAGATCCTGCGCGGCCAGTTCCTCGTCCAGCGGCACACGCTCGTCCGGCGAGGTCTGCAGCGCAAAGCGCAGGAAATCGCTGAGCCGGCCCAGCATGGTCTCGGCCTCGTCATTGTGCCGGTCGATGACCAGCGAGGAGATGGCGTTGATCGTGTTGAACAGGAAATGCGGGTTGAGCTGGAAGCGCAGCATTTTCAGCTGGGCTTCCTGGGCCAGCACGGCGGAATCGTAGAGCTGCCATTCCTGGGCGCGGATGCGGCCGAAAGCCTCGATCACCAGATAGATCGCCGACCAGGCAATGAAGGCGGGCATGTTGAAGACGAACCAGCGCGGCGCGATGTGGGTCAGGCCTTCCCAGCCTCGCGTCGTCATGCGGCTGTTGGTGAATTCGGTCGGGAAGACCTCGTACCACATCAGCCACATCATCACGATGTAGAAGCAGGTCGCCAGCATCGAGCTGCCCATGATCAGGGCAAAGCGTGCCGACAGGTCGAGCTGCCGCGTGGGGCGCAGCACCGCATAGTGGATCAGCGTGGTGGCGGCGAGCCCGCTCGCCTCGATGACGACATTGCGCCAGAGATTGTAGACGTCCTCGATCATCGCGATGCTGGTCAGGACGGTGAACAGCAGATTGCAGGTCCAGAAGACGATCTGCATCCGCCAGAATACTGCAGCCCGCATGCCGTCATTGGCACCGTCGATGGTCGTCGTCGGCAACCGGTTCGCCGATCCCAGCGTCCGGTTGAGCCGCGATTGCAGGCCGCGCTGGCGCGCCGGGTCCGGCCGCCGGCTCTGGTCGAGACGCCAGGTCAGCGCGCACCAGCCGGCAAACACCCAGACATCCATCATCCAGCGCTGGCCGACCCGGGTCAGCATGTCCCGTTCGATCCCGCCGGTCCCCTCGCGCGCCGTGAACAGCAGGTTGACGACGGAGAAGACGAGTGCGGTCGCGGCGATGGCGATGATGAGGGTGGTGAACCGGCGCACAGCCGGCAGCTCGCGCGTCCGGCGGATCAGGTCCGTCAGCATGAAGGACAGCAATCCCCCTGCCGTGGAAACCGGCACCAGCCGCGGCAGCAGCCCCGGACGGGCAACGAATTCGTTCCAGTCGGCCACGAGGTTGAAGAAGGCGATCACGCACCAGAACAGGATGAGGGCGATGGCGAGGTGGCGTGCGGCGAGACGGTCGCTTCTGAAGGCGTCCGGGGCCGGCGAGAGAGGCGGTGCACTGAACATGCGTCCAGCCTAGTCGCGCCCCTGCGTCGCCCAAATCGGCGCGCTCGTCGTTCGTCGGGTTTATCATGGCGTTTGTCGCAGATATGCGGCGTTCACGGTGTTTGTGGTGCCGTTAGGGCACAATCCGGTGCGACGAACGGAGTTTTGGGGGCAGCGTCGGAGCTTGGAGGAAGAGTGTGCGGCGAGTTGGGCTGTTTTGCAGTTCGTCCAGCTATAGTCTTGAGGGCAATCTTCCCGTTCGGGAATAAAACCCGGAGATTCATCGCGTCCGGTCGTAATATGCCCGATCGGGAATGTCTTGCTTGATTGCGCGGTTTTGCGATCATATATTCCCGACCGGGAATTTGAGGTGCGTCATGACACCAACCGAAATCGGCGCCCTGATACGGGATACGCGCAAGCGGCAAGGGCTGTTGCAGGCCGAGCTTGCGGCGGCGTCCGGTGTCGGGCTGCGCTTCCTGATTGAGCTGGAGGCCGGCAAGCCGACGGCCCGGATCGGAAAAGTGCTGGATGTGCTCGCAGCGCTGGGCTGCAAAGTGCAAATCCTGACGCCGGAGGCTGGTTGATGCATCCGGTGAGGGGGTTGGCGGTCTGGTGGGAAGGCGTTCAAGTCGGCGTGCTTTCGACTGACAGCAGCGGCGATACACAGTTCCAGTATCTCGATACGTGGCTTTTCCGCGACGGCGCTTTGCCGATCTCGCACTCCCTGCCGCTTCGCGAGGCACCTTTTACGCAGCGCGAATCCCGGCCCTTCTTCGACGGGCTACTGCCTGAAGAGGGCCAGCGCGACGCCGTTGCGGCTGCACTTGGAGTGTCGAAAGGCAATCACTTCAGGCTGCTCGAAGAACTCGGCGGCGAGGTGGCGGGCGCCCTCACACTCTGGCCGGTCGGAGAGCCACCGCCAGACGGCACATCACCCGGAAAGAAGCAGCGCCTGAGCGAAGGCGAGCTGGCCCGCATCGTTGAGCGTCTGCCCGTGCGGCCTCTGCTCGCCGGTGAGGGCGAGCTGCGCCTCTCCCTGGCGGGCGCGCAATCCAAGCTTCCCGTCATCAAGGACGAGGAGGGTATCGGCTTGCCTGCCCCCGGAGCGCCGACGACACATATCCTGAAGCCTCCCATCCATCGCTTTGATCATACGACCGAAAACGAGGCTTTCATCATGCGCCTGGCCGCCGAGACCGGTCTCGATGTCGCGCCGGTCGAGATTGGGTGGGCCGAAGGGTATTGTTTCCTTCTGGTCGAGCGGTACGATCGCGAGCGGGCGCCGGATGGATGCTTGCGGCGGGTTCACCAGGAGGATTTCTGCCAGGCCCTGGGGTGTTTTCCGGAGCGCAAATATGCTGCGGAAGGCGGGCCGGTCTTCCGCGATTGCTTCCAGCTACTCCGAGCGACCTCTACGCGTCCGGCCCGGGAACTGCTGAAGCTGCTCGATGCGGCCATTTTCAATCTCATTGTCGGAAACGCCGACGCGCACAGCAAGAATTTCAGCCTTCTCTATCGGGCGGGCGAAACCGTGATGGCGCCGCTCTATGACCTTCTTTCGACCGTGGCCTATCCCGACCTTGCGCCGGGGCTGGCGATGAAGATCGCCAAGCGCACGACGCTTGAGGAAATCCGGCCGGCAGACTGGAAGGTCTTTGCAGAGGAAACCGGCATGTCCGAGCCCTACATCCGCCGACGTGTCCTCGCCCTGTCCGAGAGCGTAATGGGCATGGCGGAGGTCGTGGTGAAACAATTTGACGTGCCGCGCGATTCCCGCCTGGCGATGGGCAGGTTTGCAGACCTTGTCCGAGGACGAGCGGAAAGCCTGATCGAGAGAGCGTAGGTGAGCCGGGGGCTGCAGCGCTTTGCGGGCGGATCGATATTTTTAAAAGGGATTGATTTTCTGGTGCGGGTGGTCGGACCAGCCTCAAACCCCGCAGCCCTGAGCGCGTTCCATGTGAGCATCGACCCCGACACTGACTGCGGCGACAGGCTCGGGTCGAGCGGAGCGGGAACAAAGGAAAAATGGTGCCGGCTGAGGGACTCGAACCCCCGACCCCCTGATTACAAATCAGGTGCTCTACCAGCTGAGCTAAGCCGGCAACCAAGGGCGACCTGATACGCGGGGCCGGGGAGCGGGACAAGTCCCTGATGCAATCGGAACTGTCCCGTCCGCCGGCCGTGTCGCGGATCAGTCCTTGACGGCGACGCCGTCCATCGCGGTGAGGATGGCGGCGGCGATCACGAAGCCGATCAGCGTATGCGCGCCATCGAGCACCAGCAGCATCATCGGCTGCATGGCGTAGGCGATGTCATAGGCCATGGTGGTCACCACGAAGCCGGCCCACAGGAAGACGGCCCATTTCACGGCGCCGGCAAGGCCGCCGGCTTTCAGCGCCTTCAGGGCCAGGCCCAGAAACGCCGTGGTGACCAGCGTGATGGCAAAGCCCATCGCCATGGCCGGTCCGGCGGACGCTTCGGCGGCGGTCATCTGGGCGTCGGTGAAGCCCCACAGCCCTGTCCAGAGCTCGGCGAAAAGCGCGCCATACCAGACGGCGCCCACAGCGTAGAAGGCCAGCGTGGCGACGATGAGTGCCACAAGGTTCAGCCCGAGAATTCGCGGCATTTGGTGTTTCCTCCCCATTGAAGGGCCTGTATGTCTCACGGCCCCGGGACGAGTCCCCTTTGGCTCGCCCCTGACGCGAACATTCTACTCCAATCGCCGTGCAAGAGAAGAAAGTCGAAATGGCCCGGATACTGATCACCAGCGCTCTGCCCTACATCAATGGCGTCAAGCATCTGGGCAATCTCGCGGGCTCGATGCTGCCCGCCGATGTCTATGCGCGCTTCCAGCGGGTGATGGGTCATGACGTGCTCTATGTCTGCGCCACCGACGAGCACGGCACGCCGGCCGAGCTGGCGGCAGCAACGGCCGGGCAGAGCGTGCGCGAATACTGCGACGAACAGCACGAGATCCAGAAGCGCGCCGGCGACGGTTTTTCCCTGAGCTATGACGTGTTCGGCCGTACCTCCAGCCAGCCCAATATCACCCTGACCCAGCATTTCGCCGAAGTGCTGGAGGCCAGGGGGCTGATCGAGGAACGTATCGAGCACCAGGTCTTCTCGATCGACGATGACCGCTTCCTGCCGGACCGCTATGTCGAGGGCACCTGTCCGCATTGCGGTTTCGAGCGCGCGCGCGGCGACCAGTGCGATAATTGCGGCCGCCTGCTGGAGCCGACGGATCTCAAGGAGCCGTACTCCAAGATCTCCGGCTCGAAGAATCTGGAAGTGCGCGAGACCAAGCATCTCCATCTCCTGCAGACGAAGATGGAAACAAGGATCCGCGACTGGGTGGACGCCTCCACCGAATGGCCCGGCCTGGCCAAGTCGATCGCCTATAAATGGCTGGACGAGGGGCTGCGCGACCGTTCCATCACGCGCGACCTGAAATGGGGCGTGCCGGTGACGAAAAACGGTGTGCCGCGCGAGGGCTTCGAGAACAAGGTCTTCTATGTCTGGTTCGATGCGCCCATCGGCTATATCGGCGCGACGGTCGAATGGGCCGACGCCACGGGCGGGGACTGGGAAAGCTGGTGGCGCACGGACAAGGGCGCGGACGACGTGACCTATGTCCAGTTCATGGGCAAGGACAATGTCGCCTTCCACACGGTGTCCTTCCCGGCGACCATTCTGGGGTCCGAAGAGCCCTGGAAGACGGTGGACAAGCTGAAAGCGTTCAACTGGCTGACCTGGTATGGCGGCAAGTTCTCGACTTCGGAAAAGCGCGGCGTCTTCATGGACCAGGCGCTCGATCTGCTGCCGGGCGATTACTGGCGCTGGTATCTCACGGCGAACGCGCCGGAAGGCTCGGACTCGGCTTTCACCTGGGAGCATTTCCAGTCGCTGATCAATTCCGACCTGGCCAATGTGCTGGGCAATTTCGTCAACCGGATCACCAAATACACGGCCTCCAAGTTCGACGGACAGGTGCCGTCTGCCGGTGAGCCCGGCGAGGCCGAGGCCTGGATGGCGGCCGAGCTGGAGACCCGTCTGCCGGCGGTGGTGGCGAATATGGAAGCGATGGAGTTCCGCAAGGCGGCCTCCGAAGTGCGGGCCATCTGGGCGGCGGGCAATGAGTATCTCACCCGGGCCGAGCCCTGGGTGAAGTACAAGACCGATGTCGATGCGGCAGCCGTCGGTGTGCGGACCGGGCTCAACCTGGTCGCGCTGTTCGGCATTCTGGCCCAGCCTTTCATTCCGCAAGCGGCTGCGAAGATCCTCGACGCTGTCGGTGTTCCGGCCGACAAGCGCTACTGGTCGTTCGATGGCCCGACCGCGGACCTGCTGGACGCGCTGCCGCACGGCCACGCTGTGACCCCGCCGGACGTGCTGTTCGCCAAGATCGAGGATGCGCAGGTCGCCGAATGGACCGAGCGTTTCGGGGGCTCTGACGATTAGACCGGGACGGCGTCTGCCTGCAGACACGGACATCCATTGTGCTCTTGCCGGGACCTCGCCTCGGGACGAAAGCTTCGTCAAGGCGCAGACCCGCTTTGCGGCACCGAAGGTGGCCTTGACGAACCTTTCGTCCCGAGGCCCACTGGCTGACAAGAGATCAATGGGGGAGAGGGCGTTTTCACGCTCTCATTTGATGCGATGAAGTCACTCATCACAGCGGCATTCGTGACGGCAGGGTGTCTGACCGGTGCCGCGATGGCCCAGACCGGCTCCGACTGGCGTGCGGTCGACCCGGAGGACCTGCTCCTCATCGAGGTCGAGGACGGCATGATCGCTATCGAACTGGCCGGCTGGATCGCACCGAACCATGCCGCCCGCATGCGGCAGGCGGCGCGTGACGGCTTTTTCGACGGGCGGGACTTCTATCGCGTGATCGACGGCTTCGTGGCCCAGGCGGGTCGCGGAGAGGAAGCCGATTCGATCGAGCTGCCGCAATATCCGGCGCTGGCGGGCGAGTTCACCGTGCCGGCCGGCAGCGTCACCTTCACACCGATGACCGATGCCGACCTCTATGCGCCGACCGTCGGCCATGTCGACGGTTTTCCCGCGGCGATGAACGAAGCGGGCAGCGAGGTCTGGCCGATCCATTGCCCGGGCACGGTCGCCATGGCGCGCGGCAATGAGCCGGACAGTGGCGATGTGGAATTCTATATCGTCATCGGGCAGGGGCCGCGCCATCTCGACCGGATCATGTCGGTCTTCGGCCGTGTCATTGACGGCATGGAGCATGTGCAGGCGCTGCACCGTGGAGACCCTGCGGTGAATTCCGGCGTGATCGCCGACCCGGCTGAACGGGACACGATCCTGTCGGTGCGTGTGGCGGCCGACCTGCCCGAAGCCGGTCGCCCCGCCTACGAGATCATGCGCACGGACAGCCAGGCCTTCCACGACGCCAAGGCGGCCCGCCGCAACCGCACCCATCCCTTCTTCTTCGAGACGCCGCCGGCCGTGATCGAGGCCTGCCACATGCCCGCGGCCGTGAGGCGCGCTGAATGAGCAATACCGAAGACACCGTCCAGTCGATGATCGGCGCTGCGCTGCACGCCGATGCGCCGGCCGACATCATTGCCGAGATCGAGGCTGCGCTGGGGTCGGAGGATCGCTGGGTGCTCAATGCCTGCATCCTGTCGATCGGCCATATGGCGCGGCGCTTCAAGACCTACCCGGCCGATCTGAAGGCCCGCGTCTGGCTTGCCGCACGGACGAGTTCGCACGCCGATGTGCTGGCGGGAACGCTGGGGGATGCCGAAAGCGATATCGCGACCTTCAAGGCCGAGGCCGTGTGATGGGGCAGCCGGATATTTCAGCGGCAGAACTGGATCGTCTGGAACGGGCGGCGGCGCTGTTGCTGGAAGCCGAAGACCGTCTGCCCGTTCTCAAGACCATTGCCTGGGACCGGTCGCTGGCCGATGCCTTCTTCGAGAGCGGCGAGCGCGAACTGCCGCGTCCGGTCTATCCGCACATCGATCCCGAGCCCTCGCTGGAGCGCGTGGCTGAAGCGCGCCGCCTGATCGACGGATCGAGCCCGGTGCATGACTGGCTGCTGCGCCTCAGCGAGACGGTCGCCGATACCGCACACATGCTCGAGGCGGTCGGGACGGCAGACTTTCACCGCTATTCCAGCCGGCTCTATGGCGGGCCGGCCAGCCCGATTGCCGATGGCAAGCGCACAGCGCTCGATCTGGCGCGCCGGCTGGACGATGTGCTCGCCGATTTCGACGGCGCGGCGGTGCGGCTCGAACCGCCGGAGGTGCTGACGGCCGGCGATCTCAAGGCGCGGCTGGATGCCGAACTGCCGGCCGCCTTCGGTGCGGTCGCGCCGCGGGTCGAGGTGACGCTGGATGTGTCCGTCAAGGCCGCGGCCGGGCGCGACTATATCAAGCTGCGTGCAGACGCGGCCTTTTCCGACCTCGACGTGGTGCAATTGCTGCAGCACGAGGCCTTCATCCATATCGCGACCAGCCAGAACGGGCTGCGCCAGACGCACTTCCCGGTGCTCGCGGAAAGCCATCCCGGCAATGCGCGCACCCAGGAAGGCCTGGCGGTCTTCGCCGAATTCATCTCCGGCGCGCTCGACCCGCGGCGCTTCCGGCGTCTTGCCGACCGGGTGATTGCCATCGACATGGTGGCCCGGGGCGCCGATTTCATCGAGCTCTACCGCTTCTTCCGCGAGCGCAATGACCGCGACGCGCCGATCGAGGCCTTCGAGAGCGCGCGGCGCGTGGTGCGCGGCGGGGTGGCGGGCGGTGGCGCGCCCTTCACCAAGGATTCGATCTATCTGGGCGGGCTTCTGGAAGTGCACAATTATCTGCGCACGGCCGTGCGGGCCGGCGATATCGCGCTGATCCGCCTCCTGTTCGTGGGCAAGATCGACCTGATGGATCTGGAAGCGATGAAACAGCTGCGCGAGGGCGGGCTGATCGTCGAGCCGGCCTTCATGCCGCCCTGGGCGACGGATCTGCGTTATCTCCTGTCCTACCTGGCTTATTCGACCTTCCTCAACGAGATCGATCTGCGCCATGTCGCGGCGCGCTACGAGCCCTTGTTCACCAGCTGACGGCTGCGGGCCTCATGCCCAGTCGCGGCGGCTGAGCCAGATTACCAGCAGGACGAAGAGAAGCGCGCCGCCGCCGCCGCCCAGGGCGAGCGCGATCTGCGCGCGTTCCGGATCCGCCGCCAGCATGTTCACCGGCATCAGCCAGGGGAAGAAAATCCCGTATTCGGAACTCGTTGCCGCAACGGCCACGAAGGTGCCGCCGATACCGATCGCCACCGGGGCGGCAAAACTGCGGAAACGGTGGGCGATGCCCCATTGCACCGCGGCCACGCAGATCCCGGCAATCCACATCTGCCCGTGCAGGCGAAACGCCTGCGCCCAGTCCGGCGCGCCTGCAATGACAAGGTCCGGATCGATCAGAAGCGCGGTCCACGCCGCGGCGAAGGCAGCCAGCGCCACACTGGCCGAGACGAGCGCCATCATGCCCAGCAGGACCAGGATCTTGGCGGTGAAGATCTGCCAGCGGGGCACCGGCAGGGCGAGCGACCAGGACCAGGTGCCCGGACCGTGTTCGGTCTGGGCCATCAGGGCGGCCAGACCGATCGTGGTCATGGGCAGAAGGAAATAGGCCCAGATCGCCGAGCCCGACATGACCAGTACGGTCCACTCGCCGGCGCCATGCCCGCTGGTCATGGCCAGCACGCCGAGCAGATAAACCATGACGGCCGGCGTCGCCGCGACGAGCAGGACGAGCGAGCGGCGCAGTTTGAGGACTTCACATCCGATAGCGCGGATCATGCAGCGGCCTCCTTGCGGGGTGCGGACGTCAGGTCGAGGAACAGGCTCTCCAGATCCGCGCGGAGCGGGGCGAGGGCGCTGACGGCAATCCCGGCGCCGACAAGGGCGGCGTTGAGCCGGGCCGGATCGCCATCGCCTGACAGGATGAATGACCCCGTCGCATCGTCGCGGCTGAACACTGCGAAGCCCTGCGCGCCGGCCAGTGCGATGGCCGCGTCAGGCTTGTCGCACCGGACTTCCAGGCGCTGGCCGGTGCGGGCTGCGAGCGCGCCGATGGCACCGTCGAACACGGTCTCGCCCTGGCGCATCACGCCGACATGGGTGGCGATCTGTTCGACTTCGGACAGGAGGTGGCTGGACATGAAGACGGTGGCACCCGTGCGCTCCGGCAGGTCGCGGATGAGGGCGCGCATGTCACGCATGCCGGACGGGTCGAGCCCGTTGGTCGGTTCGTCGAGAATCAGCAGGCGGGGTTCACCGATCAGCGCGCGGGCCAGGCCGAGGCGCTGGCGCATGCCCAGCGAGTACTGGCCCACCTTGCGCCGGGCATCGCGGGTCATCTCGACCGTCTCCAGCACGGCGCCGATGCGCGCTTTGGGCAGGTCGAGATAGCGGCAGGCCAGTTGCAGGTTCTCGTATCCGGTGAGGTTGGGATAAAGCGCCGGTGTCTCGACGACGGCCCCGACGCGCGCCAGGGCGGCCCGGCGATTGCGCCGGATGTCGTGACCGTCTACGCGCACCGTGCCGGCGTCCGCCCGGATGAGGCCCAGCAGGCAGCGGATCGTCGTGGTCTTGCCGGCCCCGTTGGGACCGAGAAACCCGTAGATCGCGCCCTGCGGCACGGCGAGGTCGACCCGGCGCACGGCATCGACCCAGCCATAACGCTTGGCCAGCCCGCGGACATCGAGGGGCAGATCGGTCATTTGGCAGAGACTCCTGTCCAGTCCGGCCAGACTGTCCGGCGCCTGTCCAGCAGCACAGGGGGGAAAATCCGCACCTCCATCCCGCACGACCGGGGAGGGCGAGACCCAGCCTGTCCGCACGATCATCGATTGACGTTTGCGCTGGGCCCCGTTCGAATGGCGAAAATCACTCAGAGGGGAAGCCTGTCATGAAACGCCATCTTTTCGCCGCCACGGCCGTGCTCGGCCTGACGCTCGCTGCCCAGCCGGCCGTTCTGGCCCAGAGCGAGGATGCGCTCAGCCGTGCGATCGCGGCGGACTATGATGCGCACCTGGAAGCGCTCTACCAGCATTTCCACGCCCATCCGGAACTGTCCCACCAGGAGGTGGAGACCGCGGCGCGCCTCGCCGGGGAGCTGCGCGCGCTGGGCTTCGAGGTCACCGAACAGGTCGGCGGGACGGGCATTGTCGCCGTGATGGAGAATGGCGAGGGGCCGACGCTGATGATGCGGGCCGACATGGACGGTCTGCCGGTGCGCGAGCAGACCGGCCTGTCCTATGCCTCCACCGATACCGGCGTCGATCATCGCGGTGTCGAGAATCCCACCATGCACGCCTGCGCCCACGACACGCACATGACCGCCCTGGTCGGCGCGGCGCGGCAGCTGGTCGAGCGCACCGATGACTGGTCGGGCACGCTGGTGCTGATCGGCCAGCCGGCCGAGGAGCTGGGCGAGGGCGCCATCGCCATGATCGAGGACGGTCTGTTCGAACGCTTCCCGACGCCGGACTTCAACATCTCCTTCCACACCTTCTCGGCCATTCCGACCGGCACGATCACCTATGTGCCCGGCTATGCGATGGCGAATGTCGATTCGGTCGACATCTATGTGCGCGGCCGCGGCGGCCATGGTGCCTATCCGCACACCACCAAGGATCCGATCTATCTGGCCTCGATGATCGTGGTCGGCCTGCAATCGCTGATCTCGCGCGAGCTGTCGCCGCTCGAGCCGGGCGTGGTGACGGTCGGCGCCTTCAATGCCGGCGCCAAGCACAACATCATCTCCGACGAGGCGCATCTGCAGCTTACCGTGCGCTCCTATTCCGACGAGACTCGCAATCACCTGCTCACGGGTATCCAGCGCATCGCCAATGCCCAGGCCGAGGCCTACGGGCTGACCGAGGCGGAGTATCCGCGCATCGAGATCGAGGAGACCTATACGCCGGCGCTCTACAATAATCCCGATCTGGCCAGCCGCGCCGTCGGCGCCCTGCGCGCCCGTTTCGGCAATGAGGCCGTCGTGGAGACCGATCCGGTGATGGGCGGCGAGGACTTCTCGCAATACCACCGTACCGAACACGACATCCCGACCTTCATGTTCTGGGTCGGCGGCACGACCCAGGCGCGGCTGGACGAATACACCGCCAACGGCCAGGTGCCGCCGTCCAACCACTCGCCCTTCTTCGCGCCCGACGATCCGGAAGGCACGATCACCCAGGCGGCCGAAGCCATGACCAGTGTCGCCCTGGACATCCTGGCGCCTGCCGAAGGCGAATAGGCACAAGACCGGTGTCCGGCTTCGGCAGCTGGCGAATTGCCGCTGCCGGGCCGGCTCACTAGGTTGGGGGCCGATCAAGGGGAGGGGGGAGGCATGTCGCTGATTCCGGCAGACAATCATCTGGCCGTCATGGCCGCATTGTTCACGATCGCCGCGGTGGCGTTTCTTCTGGAGAAGACCCGCATCGGCGCGCTGGTCACCGGCACGGTCTCGGCGATCTTCATCGCCATCCTGGCGGCCAATCTGCGCATCATACCCAGCTCGGCCCCGGCCTATGATTTCGTCTGGACCTATTTCGTCCCGGTCCTGATCCCGCTCTTCCTGATGAAGGCGGACCTCAAGCGGATCTTCTTCGAGACCACCCGCATGGCGGCGGCGTTCATGCTCGCCTCGGCGGCGACCGTGATCGGTGCGGTCATCGCCTTCTCCCTGATCCATGTCGGCGATTACGAGGCCGGCGCTGTGGCCGCGGAGTACGGATCGCGCCAGGCCGCCGCGGCCGGTGCTTTCACGGCGACCTATATCGGCGGCTCGGTGAATTACGGCGCGCTGATGAGCTCCACCGGGCTCGGTGCGGCAGACCCCAGCTTTGCCTCGGCGATGACGGCTGTCGACAATCTCTATTCCGGCTTCTTCCTGGCGCTGCTGGCGATCATTCCCGGCGTCAGCTGGATCGCCTCGCGTTTCGTCCAGCGCGATCACAGCCAGGGCGAGATCGAGGTTGCCGGGGAAGATCCGATCTCGCCGGCCTCGCTGACCCTGTCCATGGCCTATGCCCTGGTGGTGGTCGCGCTCGGCTCCCTCGTGGCCGATCTTCTCGACCAGGTCTGGGACGATGCCGGCCGCAAGTGGAAGTTCGCCATCATCTCGGTGCTCTCGCTGATCCCGGCCACGGCATTCCCGAAGACGATGGGGCGCCTGCGCGGCGGCTACGAGATCGGGATCGCGCTCAGCTTTGTCTTCTTCGCGATGATCGCGGCGGGGGCCGATGTGGTGTCGCTGCTGCAGCTCGCACCGGTCCTGATGCTGCTGATCGGCATTCTTCTGGTGGTGCATGCCATTGTGCTGTTCGGTCTGGGCAGCCTTTTGCGCCTGTCCCTGCCGGAACTGATCACGGCGTCCAATGCCGCCATTCTCGGCGCCACGACGGCGCCGGCCCTGGCGGCGGCGAAGGGCTGGAAGGATCTGGTCACGCCCGGGGTTCTGGTCGGTGTACTGGGCTATGCCATCGGCACGCCCATCGCGACGCTCGTCTTCGAGTTCTGGCCGGGCTGACACGCGGCACGACATTACGCGAGCTTCACACCGCCTTCAGCTGCCCGAAGGATGCGGACTGTCATAGACTGCATCCGACAGGGACCTCCCGTGCATCGTAGGGGGGAAAGCGAATTTGGAGGGAGTTCCATGACTGACAGAACCATCACCGGAAAAATCGTGGCCGGTGCCGTGGCAACGGTGGCCGGTATCGGTGCGCTGTCGATGGCCGCCAATGCCCAGTCGGGCGGCGGTCAGAGCTATGACGGCGATCATGTGCGCGTCGAGAATTTCATCGGCCGGGTGGAAATCCGCACCGGCGGATCGGACATCCGCGTCGAGATCCGCAATCCCGGCGATGTCGCCGGGGATCCGGTCGCCAGCGGCGCCGGCAATGGCGTGACGATCGACGGCGGCCAGAGCGTGCGCAATCTGAACTGCCGCACCCGCGACAACGAAATCCTCATCGGCCGGCGCTTCGCTTCGCATTCCATCGACGAATATCCGACCCTGGTCATCACGGCGCCGGACACGATCACCTTCGAACTCGATGACAGCGCCTTTGTCGGCGAGGCCGGCGATCTGGGCGCGCTGAACCTGTCGATGAACAGCTGCGGCCGCTTCGAGGCCGGAGCGATTGCCGGCGAGGCCGACATCCGCATCAACGGTTCCGGCGATGTGACCGTCGGGGATATCGGCGGCGATGCCGAGATCGGCATCAATGGGTCCGGTGACGTTGTGACCGGTACGATCGGTGGCCGCATCCATGTCGGGATCAACGGGTCGGGCGATGTGGAAACCCGTGAGGTTGCCGGCGACGGCGAAGTCGACATCAACGGTTCCGGCGACGTCGAGTTCGCGCGTGTTGCCGGTCTCGATGTCGATATCTCGGGCTCCGGCGACGTGGCCGTCGGCAGCATGGACGGTGCCTTCAACGCCGGCATCGCCGGTTCCGGCGACATCATCGTACGCCGGGGTCAGGCACAGCCCTTCGAGGCGAATATCAACGGCTCCGGCGATATCAGCTTCGGCGGTACGGCGACCGACGTGCGCATCCGCGAAGGCGGTGGCGGCGATGTCGAGATTGCCGAGATCGAAGGCTCGGTCGACTGGCGCCGCAATGGCCGCACCGTGCTGCGCTCCGGCGGCAGCAAATAGGCTCCAGCAGGTGGCGTCCCGGTCCGGTCCGGCCTCACGGCCGGGCCGGGCGCCATTTTGCAGCTTCGTACAGGGCGATCGCGGCCGCATTCGACACGTTCAGGCTTTCCACCGCCTGCGTCATCGGGATGCGCACCAGCTGATCGCAGGACGCGGCCACGCGCGGCCGCAATCCCTTCTCTTCCGAGCCCATCACCAGCACGATACCCGGGCCATGCCCCTTGCCGTCCGGCCCGGCCAGCGCGGTCGCCAGCTCTGTCTCGCCTTCGCCGGCCAGACCCAGCACGAAGCGGCCGGCCTTGCGGAACTCGGTCAGCGTGTCGGCGATATTGGTGACGCGCACGTGCGCCACCCGCTCGGCGGCACCGACAGCGCTTTTGCAGACCGTGCCGAAGAGGGGCGGGGCCTTGCGGTCCTGCATCACGACGGCGCGCACGCCAAACGCCGCAGCCGAGCGAAGGATCGCGCCGACATTGTGCGGGTCGGTGATCTGGTCGAGCACCAGCAGGGCGCCATGGGTGGGATCCGTGACGCCTGCGACCGGCTCTGCGTCGAGCGCGGCGGCACGGGCAGCAAAGCCCTGGTGCACCGCACCGGGCGGCAGGTCATTGTCGAGTGCGCGCGGTTCGACGGTGTTGGCCTGTGTCCCTTCGGGCAGTTCGCGCGCGGCATTGCGGGTTACACGCAGCTCGAGGATTTTCCGGCGCGGATTTGCGACAGCGGCGAGCACTGCGTGACGCCCCCAGATCCACCCCGAATCGCCAATGCCAGCAGGCCTGGAGCCGCGGCTGTAATCGGGGCGTTTGGGGCTGTTGCGCCTTGGGTTCTTCGTCACTATAGTCCGCGCTCCTGTTTCGGGGCTCCGCCCGGTGAGGCCTGCCATAGCACGGCTGAAGCCAAGCTGAGAGACTTCGTTGCAGGACATCCTTCCGCCGGTTATTTCCGGACATGAAGGCACCCTGTGGAGGGGTGGGAGAGTGGTTAAATCCAGCAGACTGTAAATCTGCCCGCTATGCGTACGCTGGTTCGAATCCAGCCCCCTCCACCACCCTTCGCCCTGCGGGCTTCGGGTGCTGGTCGTTTGATCTCACGGCAACTCGCTTCGCTCGCGCCTCCGATGGGGCGGGCTGACCGCCCGGCGCGCGGTCGCGCGTGCGAACCCTTCGGGTTCGTAGCGGTTCGTCCGGCCAGGTTTGGGTATACGCCTCCAGTTTAGCCACTGCAGCGGTGTTCAATTGCTCTCTCGACCTTTGGCGCGGTTACCGGTAAACACCAGCGCCCTGATGCGGGTATAGCACAATGGTAGTGCAGCAGCCTTCCAAGCTGAGGATGCGGGTTCGATTCCCGCTACCCGCTCCACCCTTCGCCCTGCGGGCTTCGGGTGGCAGGCCACCCGCAGCGCGCACTTGGGGCGAAGAGGTGTCGCCCGAAGCCTTGGCGTAGGGGGACTGGCCGCGACACGCGCAATCCCCTCTCAGCCTTAGGGTGGCAGGCCACCCGCAGCGCGCACTTGGGGCGAAGAGGCTTGTCCTCCGGAGCTTCAGCGAAGGAGGATGTCGCCCGAAGCCTTGGCGCAGGGGCACTGGCCGCGACATGCTCTCCTCCAGCCGCCCCGACGCAAGCATCTTCGGCCAGTCCGCGAAATGCCGGCATGACTGCGTGCGGGGACTGCCGTGCACAGCCGCATCATCCCGCGCTTGCCTCTTGCCTTTGGGTAAAACCGGCGCTATCCCGCGCCCGGTCCTTCGGGTACGGCCGTATCCGAACAGTTTCACTTGCATCCACGTCGATAGCCCATCTTCGCGATTAGGTCGGCGTCCAAGAGGAAAACACGATGGCGAAGGAAAAGTTTGAGCGCACTAAGCCGCACGCGAACATTGGCACGATTGGTCACGTTGACCACGGCAAGACGACGCTGACGGCAGCGATCA
>MDTG01070275.1_pt1 | contig 34457 bp, 33 predicted proteins | sample 811421 | NCBI WGS metagenome assembly MDTG01 (sample SAMN05326645, study PRJNA326480) | marine metagenome | isolation source: seawater | place: Pacific Ocean: South East | collected 2011
AAAATACCGAGTTCCTGGAGGAACGTTAATAGGTCGTGATTTATTTGATTTTTGGATCGGACCTTATTTTGTTGGTTTTTTTGGTTTAACGACAATATTCTTTGCGGGATTAGGTACTGTGTTAGTACTATGGTCCGCCGCATTGCAGGGAACATGGAATCCCTTTTTAATAAGTGTAGATCCTCCTGCATTAGAATATGGATTAAAATTAGCTCCGTTGTACGATGGAGGATTATGGCAAATTATTACGTTATGTGCTCTTGGTGCATTTGGAAGTTGGATGCTTAGAGAGATTGAAATTTCAAGGAAATTGGGAATTGGTTTACATGTGCCTTTTGCTTTTGGTGTAGCGATTTTTGCTTATGTGACTTTGGTAGTGATAAGACCCATTTTAATGGGTGCATGGGGGCATGCTTTTCCTTATGGGATATTTAGTCACTTAGATTGGGTTTCATATACTGGATATCAATATGGAAACTTTCATTATAACCCAATACATATGCTAGCTGTAACTTTTTTCTTCACTACAACTTTAGCTCTTGCATTACATGGAGGTTTAATTTTATCGGCATCTAATCCTGAAGAGGGTGAAGAAGCAAAATCTCCCGATCATGAAGATACTTATTTTAGAGATTTTATTGGTTACTCAGTTGGTACTTTAGGAATTCACAGAGTTGGGCTACTTTTAGCTTTAAACGCTGGTTTTTGGTCCGCTATTTGTATTTTAATATCAGGTCCTTCTTGGTTAATGCCAGATGGTGAGAGTTGGATTGAATGGTGGGATTGGTGGCCTAATCTGTTGACTTATATAGGAGGTTGATATGGCTGAATATCAAAATATTTTTACTCAAGTTCAAGTTAGAGGCCCTGCAGAAGTAGGAATGGATCCTAAAGGAATTTTAGAAAAGGAAAGAGGTTTTAGTCCAAGATTTTCAAGCCTTTTAGGTTGGATGGGTAATGCTCAATTAGGCCCCATACATCTTGGGATGTTTGGAGTAATTTCAGCGTATTTATTTGCTGTTTGGTTCTTGTTAGTGGGCTTTAACATGTTATCTCAAGTAGATTACAACCTTTATGAAATGTTAAAGCAAGGGTTCTGGTTAGCTATGGAGCCTCCACCAGAAGAGTATGGTTTATCAATGCCTCCACTTAATGATGGTGGGATGTATATGATAGCTAGTATGTGTTTGTTAATTTCAGTTATTAGTTGGTGGATAAGATCTTATTTAAGGGCACAAGAATTAGGAATGGGTAAACATATATGTTGGGCTTTCGCAGCTACAATTTGGCTTTTTCTTGTGTTAGGTCTTTTTAGACCGTTAGCAATGGGTTCATGGTCAGAAATGGTTCCATATGGCATTTTCCCGCATTTAGATTGGACTAACTATTTCTCATTAAATTATGGAAATCTATTTTATAATCCTTTTCATGCCTTGTGTATTGCCTTTTTATATGGTTCAGCTTTACTTTTTGCAATGCATGGAGCAACTATTCTTGCAGTCTCAAGATATGGTGGAGATAGAGAATTAGAACAAATATATGACAGGGGAACTGCATCTGAAAGAGCTGCATTGTTTTGGAGATGGACAATGGGTTTTAATGCTACTATGGAAGGTGTTCATAGATGGGCTTGGTGGTTTGCTGTATTAGTCCCTATTACTGGAGGAATTGGAATCCTTTTAACTGGAACTGTTGTTGATGACTGGCGAGAGTGGGCTGTTGTTCATCATTTTGCTACTGAAGTTGACCTCGCATATTCAGTTCCTTTTTGTTCAGAAACTTGTGAGAGATTGAACTCTATAAAATAAAAGATTGTATTTAGAGTGGCTAAATGCCACTCTAAATATATATCATAAAGAAAAATCTCTTAAAAAGGTCAATTATGGAAACTCAATTATTAAAAAACATAAATTCACCATCTGATTTAAGATGTTTATCTGATGAGCAACTAAAGGAAATATCTCACGAATTAAGACAAGAATTGATAGAAACAGTTTCAAAAACTGGCGGTCACCTTGGTTCTAGCTTGGGTGTAGTTGAATTGACAGTTGCTATACACGCAATTTTTAATACTCCATATGATAAACTCATCTGGGATGTTAGCCATCAGTGTTATCCTCATAAAATATTGACAGGAAGAAAAGAAAGAATGTCTTCACTAAGACAAAAGGGTGGATTATCAGGTTTTACTAAAAGATCAGAGAGTTTTTATGATCCTTTTGGAGCAGCTCACTCTTCAACGTCTATTTCAGCAGCTTTAGGTTTTACTGTTGCAAAAGATTTTGGTGAAGCTACAGGAGATGCTATAGCTGTTATAGGAGATGGATCTATAAGTGCTGGGATGGCATATGAAGCATTAAATAATGCTGGCTCAGAAGGTAGAAGAATGTTCGTTGTTTTAAATGATAACGAAATGTCAATAGCACCACCAGTTGGAGCAATGTCAAAATATTTGTCCAGTTTATATGCAAATTCAAAACTTCACTCACTTACTGAAATTGCTGAAGGATTTACTAAAAATTTACCTGCTCCTTTAAGAGAAGGAGCAAGACGTGCGAAAAGTTTAGTTACTGGTTTAGCTATTGGAAATACATTTTTTGAAGACTTAGGATTTACTTATGTAGGGCCAATTGATGGGCATGATTTAGATCAAGTTCTACCAGTATTAAGAGCAGTTAAAACGAGAGCTAAGGGTCCTGTTTTAATTCATTGCATCACAAAAAAAGGAAAAGGCTATTCACCTGCTGAAAACTCTTCTGATAAATATCATGGTGTGTCAAAGTTTGATCTTGAATCTGGAGAGCAAAAAAAATCAAAGCCAAATGCCCCTTCATATACTAGTGTTTTTGGTAATACTTTGTTAGCTGAAGCAGAAAAAGACTCAAGGATTGTTGCCATTACTGCTGCAATGCCCTCTGGAACAGGGGTTGATATTATGGCAAAAGTTTTTCCAAAAAGAGTTTTTGATGTTGGTATAGCTGAACAACATGCAGTTACTTTTGCAGGAGGTTTGGCAGCAGGAGGTTTAAAACCATTTTGTGCAATTTATTCAACTTTTTTACAAAGAGGATATGATCAAATTGTCCATGATATTGCTTTACAAAATTTACCTGTTCGCTTTGCAATCGACAGAGCTGGATTAGTCGGTGCTGATGGCGCAACTCATGCTGGTTCTTTTGATATTTCTTTTCTTTCAAACTTACCGAATTTTGTTGTTATGGCGGCTGCAAATGAAGCAGAACTTGTTAACATGGTTACTACTGCTGTTCATTATGAAGATGGTCCAATTGCTTTCAGGTATCCAAGAGGTGAAGGAGTTGGTATTGATATTCCAGAGAAAGGTGAAGTTTTAAAAATCGGCAAAGGCAGGATCATTCAGAAAGGAAAAGATTTAGCTATATTAAGTTTTGGCACTTTGCTGAAAGAAGCTCTAATTGCTTCTGAAATGTTGAAAAATATTGGTATAAATATTACCATAGCCGACGCTAGATTTTCTAAACCTTTAGATGAAGAACTAATAAGTAAATTGGCATTAGAACATAAGTATATTATCACTATTGAAGAAGGCGCAATTGGAGGATTTGGATCTCATGTTTTAAATTACCTTTCTGATAGTGGTTATTTAGACTCAAATTTAAAAGTTAGGTCAATGAACTTTCCGGATTTTTTTATTGATCAAGGTTCACCTTCAGAAATGTATGATGATGCTGGCTTAAATTCAAAAAAGATTTTTGATAAAGTATCAGGATTTATTAATGAAGATAAAAAAGACAATAAATCTTCAGATTCTATAGTGAAATTATTTAAATAAGATTTTGTCGGCATACTTAGTTAAATATATAATAAACCAAGGTGTAAATGATTGAGGAAATGTTTTAATTTGTTCTAAAATTTCTTTAATGTTTAACCACTTTATTTCCATTACTTCAAATGGATTCAAATTTAATTTAAATTTTTTTTTATCGCTTATATTAGCAGTGAAAATATCAACTACTTCATTTTCAATCAAACTGTTTCCAACATTAGCCTTATATTTAATTACTTCTCTAAATTCGAGATTCAATTTCGAAATGCCTAATTCTTCAAAAAGTCTTCTGTTTGCACATACTTTAGAATTTTCATTCCATTTGGGATGAGAGCAACATGTGTTCGTCCATAATCCAGGAGTATGATATTTATTCATTGACCTCTTTTGTAATAAAATCTCATTATTTTTATAAAAAACAAAAACAGAAATAGCTTTATGTTGTAATCCTCTTTTGTGAACTTCTAGCTTCTCTATCGGCTGTAATTTTCCATTTACCCATGCAGGAATGTCTTCAGTCATGCTGTGGCCTTAATAATTCCGCTTAAATGAGCTATATTTTTAAACATAATTTTTAGATGTGCCAGTGGTTTTTTATTGACAAGTTTTTTGTTCATGTATGCTTCAAAAGTTAATCTTTGAACATCAACGTCATGACACAAGCTTACAAACCTTTCTCTTCTTTCATCAGATTTATAGTAAGCATTTTGCATAGCTCCTAGAACTTTGAAAACTGTTTTATGATTTGCCATAAACCTTTTTCTTGCAAGTGTGAGATCTTTTGCATTATTTGTTTTTAAAAACATATCTATGGCATAAGCTGCCTCTTCTCCGCCAATCATTGCGTAATAAATGCCCTCGCCAGATGATGGCGCTACTACACCTGCGGCATCTCCCGCAACAACTAAATCTTTACCATTGTCCCATTTATCTAATGGTTTAAGTGGAATTGGAGCTCCTTCTTTCCTTATGGTTTGACATTCAGATAAATTAGTGGATTCTCTTAACATTTTAGTAGCTTTTTTTAAATCTATCCCATCAACGCCTGTTCCCATCCCTACACTAGCATACTTTCCATGTGGAAAAACCCAGCCATAAAAATCTGGTGAAATTTTTCCATCATATATTACATCACACCGATCAGGATCATATGTATCATTTACGGGTGCTTTAATTATTTCATGATAAGCAATTACATAAGGAATTTGTTTACCACCTGGTATCTCTGCTCTAGCAACGTTGGATCTTGCTCCATCAGCTCCTATGATACTTTTGGTCTCAACTTGTTTTTTTTCACCTGTACTTTTTTCACGATAAGTCACTATCGGGTTTTCTTTCGATCTGTCAATTTTTATAAAACTTCCTGTTAATCTGGTTGCACCATATTTTGTAGCTCTTTTTCTTAGAAATTCATCGAAATTTTCTCTATCGATCATACCTACATATCCATTCTCAATTGGCATATCTACTTTTCTAGAAGTAGGCGAAATCATCCTAGCTGTTTTAATTTTTGCCACTAGTTGTTCATCTGGAATTTGAAAATCTTTAATTAATCGGGGTGGAACTGCACCTCCACAAGGTTTTATTCTTCCTAATTTATCAAGAAAGGCAACTTTTCTTCCTTTTTTTGCAAGTTCTTCAGCAGCTGTTGCCCCTGAAGGACCTCCTCCAATAATTACGACATCATACATCATTATTCCCTACCATTTCTAATTGTTTTAAATTTAATTTTTCATTTTCAGATTTTTTAATGTTTAAACTTATTAACGCAGCTATTATAAATAAAATACTTTCTAAAAAGAAAACAATTGCAAAAGAAAGATTATCTTGAGTAATAACTATTCTAGAAAGATCTAATAATCCTGTGCCTACTAACCCACCAAAGCCTGCAGCTATTGCTTGAGATGCCCCCCATAATCCCATTCTAGTTCCTTCTCTTTTATGTCTTCCGTATCCTGCAAGCTGCATCATACATCCAATAGCGGCAACTGCAAAAACCCCATTAGAAAATCCCAAAAAACAAACTAATATCTTCAACGATATAATTAGATTTACCAGTCCAATTAAGCCTATAAGAATAAGAGATATTGAGGACATTACACAACCAATGAAAACCCAAAATTTTAAAGAACCTAATTTTATAATTGTACACATTACTCCTACAACGATCATTCCTATCAATGCCCCAGCATTTTGAAAGCCAGACAATTGTGTTGATTCTTGAACCGTGTAGTTGAAGATTAATCCAGCATAAGGCTCTAAAATTAAATCTTGCATATAATATGCAGTCATTGCTACGAAAACAAAAATTGTAAATAATCTTGTCAATTTTTCTGAAAAAATTTCTTGAAATGCAATTTTGAAAGAAATTATTTTTTCATTATTGATTTTTTCTGATTTTAAAAATGTTTTTTCCTCTATTTTCCATAAAGAAATTGTGCATAAAATTATTAGTATTAAAGATTGAAATAAAATAACTTGTAATAACTTAAGATGAGAATAGGGTTCTATAAACATCGAAATAATAAACGCTGTTATTATTGCTCCTAAAATCATCATTAGCCAGGTGATAGTTGCTGCAAGACCTCTCTGAGTTTCTTTAGTACCTGTTGCCAAGAATGCTAAAAGAGAAGTTCCTGAAGCTCCTACGCCTACACCTATTAAAGCATATGATAAGGTAGAAAAGATTAAACCTAGTGAAAAGTTTCTTTCGAAAATAAAAAGACTTATTGTTGCTCCTATTGCGCCAAAACAAAGTACAATAAGGCCAATAAGAATCCATTTTGTTCTATTCCCACCTTTGTCTGATAAGTATCCCCAATTAGGTCTAGTAATTTGGACAGCATAATGTAAAGCAATTAAGATACCAGGAATAAAAGCTAATAGCGTTAGTTCAACAATCATTACTCTATTTAAGGTAGCATTTGTTAGAGCTAAAACTGATCCTAAACACATTTGAACAATTCCTAACCTTATAATAGAAAACCATGAAAAATAATTTAAAATCATAAAATTCCTCCAACACCTAATGCTGAAATCATCATTCCAATTATAAAAGCTAAAACACCAGTTTTATTAAACCATGGGGCGAATTTGCTTGGATTTTTATAAAGCTTAAACATTAAGAAAAATTGTAGTAAGGTTAATAATGCTACAAGAAAGGAATATTCTTTAAGTTGCCAAAAGATAAGTAATATCGATACTAAAATCTGTGAAATTAAAATAACAAAACAAGATAAAATGATTGAACTTTTAATTCCAATTAGTAATGGAAGCGACTTTATTCCTGTTTCTTTATCACCTTTTAAGGCTTTATAATCATTTAAAACCATAATTCCGTAAGCTCCAAAGCCGTATAAAGTTGCTAAAAAAATAGTTTTTTCATTTGGAAATGATTGTGTTATTATAGCAACCCCAGTAAACCATGGTATTCCTTCATAGCATATTCCAACAGCTAATGGACCTAAAATTCCTGATTTTTTCAACCTAACTGGTTCAGATGAATATAACCAAGCGAAAAGAACCGCTATTAATGTTGCAACAAAACACCAAACTCCCATTAAAAATCCAATAGCAATGCTTACTAATGTCATTAGTATGGCAATCCAAAGACCCCATTTACCGGGCATTCTACCAGAGGGAATTGGTCTATTAGGTTCATTAATAAAATCTACATGTCTATCACACCAATCATTTGCAGCTTGGCTCATCCCACAAACCAATGGACCACATAAAATGATTCCTAAAAAAAGGACACCAGCTTTTTCAGTAGTTAAATTGCCAGATGAAACTGCTCCACAAATAAAAGCCCACATTGGAGGAAACCACGTAACTGGTTTTATTAATTCTAATATCACCTTAGGTGAAGGTTGTTTTTTTCTCAAAGACTCTGAAGTACTGTTCATATGTCAATTTTTATTTACATTTCTATCAAACGCAAGAAAAATTTTAAAAAAGTACTTTATCACTAAATTTAATTTAGATTATTGTTTTTGCTTTTTTCCATTAAATTATATTTTTCTAATTTTACATATAGGCTTTGTCTTGAGATTTCTAATAAGTCCGCTGCAGCAACGCGATTATTTTTTGTTATTTTTAGTGCAGTTTCTATACATATTTTTTCAACCACATCACTTGACTCTGCAACTAAAGCTTTAAGAGGAGCGGATCCAACAAGACGCATCAGATTATCTGAATTTTTGTTTTCTTCCTGTTCTTCAAAATTAGTTTCCAGCCTTATTGTCATTCCAATAATTTTTCTTTTTGGATTTTGTATTAAACATGTTGCTACACTAGCGCTAAAAGACATACCTTGGGAAGTAATTAAATTAGTTGGATATTTTTTAATTCTTTTATTTTTGGTTGTCTCTTCAAGTATAATTTTTAAATCAGTAATCCCATTTTCAAAATAATCTGAGAGATTGTTACCTATTAAATCATTTAGGGTTGTTATATTACACATCTCTAAAAAACTTTTATTAGCCTCGGTAATAACTCCTTTTTCAGTAATAAATAAAATGCCATCAGGACAAGAATCGTATAATTTTTTTATAAGGTCAGAAAATTTTGTTGATATTTTGTTGATATTTTTTCTCAATGATAATTTGCAAAAAACAATAAGATCATTACCGGAACGAAATAGTGATGGTTTTAACATAAATTTTTTATTATTGTTTTTTGTTTTAAGGTATAATTCGCAAGAGTTTTTTGCACAATCAATTATTTCATCTTTAATATTTTTATTTTTTTTATTTTTAAAAATTTTAAAAAAGTTTAACTTAATTTTTTTTCTTTTTTCAATTTTCAGAACATTTTTGGCAGTATTATTTATATCAATAATAGTTCCATTTTCTTTTTTAAAAGTAATGAAAGCTTCATCCGCTCGTTCCATCAGAATTCGATATTTTGTATCAAATTCTTTATATTTATCATACTCTTTTTCAAGTAATATTTGAGAGTCAACTAACTTTCTTTGCAAGTTGGCAATTTCTTGTAGGTCTTTTCCAACCATCATAAAAAAATTATCATTAATTCTTTGAAATTTATAACTTACTGGGAAGTCTTCTTTTCTATTGTTATGTAAATGATTAATTTCGATTGAATTAGAAATGCTTTTTTTATTTTCAAAAATGTTTTTTAAATTTTTTTTAACTTTTGGTACGCTTTCTTCAGTTAAAAAGTTAAAAATTTTTTTATTTTTATATTTAGAGAAAATTGTATTTTTGGTTGGATTTCCAGAAAAATTTAATTCATGAACCGTACCTTCGAAATCTAAAATAATATAAATATCGAAAACTTTTTTAAAAAAGTCTCCAAGTTCATTATTATTAAAGTTAAAAAATTGTTTTTTCATCACTAATTTTTTATTATCCAATTTTAATATTAGTTAATTTATTAGTCTTCAAAAAATATATTTTATCCTCTATGTCTTCTATTCTTTTTAATATTTGTCAATATAAAATGAGTAAATATTGTCAACAAAAATAGTTATATTTAAAAATTAAAAATAAAATTGTTAATTTTTTATTACACAATTATAATATAAATTGCCATTTTTAAGGCTTATAATTAATAAATACTGTAAAATTTAATAATTAAAACAGATAGAAATGCTAAAAATCAAAAATAATTAGTGTTTTTCAAATATTATTATTGAAATTAAATTAAGATTTGCATTAATGTAAATTTTTATTGACACTATGCGGCTTTATTAAGTAATCTTAGATGAAAGAAAATTATTTTTTCTTGTGGGGAATCTTTTTAGGGCTTGTAATGCAAAGAGAATTAGTTGAAAAAGATAAATTTCAAATTTATTCTTCTCAAGAAAGAGTAAGAAGAGACAATACAATTTGGACTCTTGTTCAAGGTATATTAGCCCCTATTCAATTTATCGTTTTTATTGTTTCTTTATTTTTTGTAATTAGGTATTTAATTACCGACCAAGGTTATGAATTAGCCACAATTTCTATAATAATTAAAACTTTCTTTCTTTATTTGATTATGATTACCGGTGCAATATGGGAAAAAATAGTTTTCGGAAGATACCTTTTAGCTAAGAGTTTTTTTTGGGAAGATATTGTAAGTTTCTTTGTAATTGCTCTCCATACTATATATTTAGTTGCTTTATTCACGAATTTTTTTAGTAATGATACCGTTATCGTTATAGCGCTCATAGCTTATTTTGCATATGTTATAAATGCACTTCAATTTTTTTTAAAATTTAAATTAGCTAAAGTTTCCAAATTTAAAGATATTTCATCTTCAGAAGGAGTTGTAACATGAACAACTTTTCTGAAGTTAATTTAAAAAAAGGTTGTTTCGATACACCTATAGTTAAAGAAAGAGGGCAAAGGGAAGTTTTTTGTGGATTAACAAGCATAATTTGGTTGCATAGAAAAATTCAAGATGCTTTTTTTTTAGTTGTTGGTTCAAGAACTTGTGCTCATTTATTGCAATCAGCAGCTGGAGTTATGATTTTTGCTGAACCAAGGTTTGGAACCGCTATACTTGAAGAAAAGGATTTAGCAGGCTTAGCAGATGCTCATGATGAACTGGATAGAGAGGTTGAAAAATTACTTTCCAGGAGGCCAGATATTAATCAATTATTTTTAGTTGGTTCATGCCCTTCTGAAGTAATAAAATTAGATTTATCAAGAGCAGCTGAAAGATTAACAAAAGTTTATGCACCAAAAGTAAGAGTGTTAAATTTTACAGGTTCTGGTATTGAAACTACTTTTACTCAAGGAGAAGACACTTGTATTGCTTCAATGGTTCCGATTTTAGAAAAAAGTGACAAGAGACAATTAATTATTGTTGGTGCTCTCCCTGATGTTGTTGAAGATCAGTTTTTAAAAATTTTGCATGGTATTGGGATTAAAAATATATCAACCTTGCCGTCAAAAAATAAATCAGAAAATCCTACTATTGGAGAAAACACAAGTTTTGTTTTAGCCCAACCCTTTTTAAATGAAACCTATGAAGAGTTAATAAAAGCGGGAGCTAAGTGTATACACGCCCCTTTTCCATTTGGTGAAGAGGGAACTACAAAATGGCTTTTAGAAATAACTAAAGAATTTAATTTAAATGAAAATAAAACTCTTGAAATTACATCTTCTGCTCGAACCAGGGCTCGTGATTCTATTAAAAAAGTATCAGAAAAATTAAAAGATAAAAAAGTTTTCTTTTTTCCAGATAGTCAATTGGAAATTCCATTAGCTCGTTTTTTAGTCAATGAATGCGGCATGAAAGCTCTTGAAATTGGTTCTCCATACATAAATAAAAAAATTCTTGGACCTGACCTTAATTTAATTCCAAATGGACCAGTTATTTCTGAAGGACAGGATGTAGATCTTCAAATTGAAAGATGCTTAAGTTCATCTCCTGATATAACCGTTTGTGGCTTGGGTTTAGCTAACCCTTTTGAAAGCAAAGGGTTGACAACAAAATGGGCCATTGAATTAATTTTCTCTCCTATTCATGGGTACGAGCAAGCAGCTGATTTAGCTTCATTGTTTTCTCGTCCAGTAAAAAGAAAGGAGATATTGAATTTATGAAACTTTCTGTTTGGACATATGAAGGACCTCCTCATGTTGGAGCTATGAGAGTAGCTACTTCTATGAAAGATATTCACTTTGTTTTGCATGCTCCTCAAGGAGATACATATGCAGATTTATTGTTTACTATGATTGATAGAAGTCAGAAACGCCCGCCAGTTACATATACAACATTTCAAGCTAGAGATTTAGGAGAAGATACTTCAAATTTGTTTAAAAAAGCATGTTTAGACTCATATGAGAGGTTTAAACCTTCAGCTTTCATAGTCGGTGCGTCATGTACGGCTGAACTAATTCAGGATGATCCTGGCGGACTTGCTGAAAGAATTAATTTACCAATACCAGTAATACCACTAGAGTTACCATCTTATCAGCGGAAAGAAAATTTTGGTGCTGATGAAACTTTTTTTCAAATAGTAAAAAAATTGGTAGTTAAATGTGAAAAAAATAAGCAACTTTCGTGTAATATTCTTGGTCCAACTTCTCTTGGTTTTAGGCATAGAGATGATGTTACTGAAATTAAAAAGATTCTAAATGAACTAAATATAAAAATCAATGTCGTGGCACCTCTTTATGCCTCTGTAGAAGATATTAGAAACTTAGGAAGAGCTCATTTTAATGTTTTGCTTTACCCTGAAACTGCTGAAAGCGCATGCAGATGGCTTGAAAGAGAATTTGGTCAAATTTATACTAAAAATGTTCCAATTGGAGTGGGTGCAACTAATGATTTTATTGAAGAAGTAAAAAAAATAGCTAATGCTGAAAATGTAACGATTACCAAAGAAAATTTAAGGTTTGACTGGTGGTCAAAGTCAGTTGACTCAACCTATTTTACGGGAAAAAGAGTTTTTATTTTTGGTGATGGAACACACGTTAAATCTGCTTCAAGAATTGCCAAAGAAGAAATGGGTTTTAAAGTTGTAGGAATAGGGTGCTACAATAGAGAACAAGCTAGAGTTATTAGACAAGTTGCAAAAGAATTAGAAGTAGATGCTCTAATTACTGATGATTATTTAGAAGTAGAAAAGCAAATTGAAAAATTACAGCCTGAGTTGATACTTGGAACTCAAATGGAAAGACATATTGGAAAAAGATTGAAAATTCCTTGTGCAGTGATTTCTGCACCTTTTCATGTTCAAGATAATCCAGCAAGATACTCCCCTCAAGTTTCCTGGGAGGGAGCTAATGTTATCTTTGATACTTGGGTTCATCCATTGGTAATGGGATTAGAGGAACATTTATTATCAATGTTTAGAGAAGATTTTGAATTTAATGATGAAGCAGGACCAAGTCATCATAGTAGCAATATAGCAAAACAAGAAGAAGAAATAAATCAAAAAGAAACAACATGGCTTACTGATGCTGAAAAAGAATTAAAAAAAATACCTTTTTTTGTAAGAGGAAAAGCAAGAAAAAATACTGAAGCTTATGCAAGTTCAAGGGGTATATCCAAAATATCAGTTGAAACACTTTATGAAGCAAAGGCATATTATGCTAATTGAGAACTCAAATCATAATGAATATTTCAAATATAAAGTTGTTATTTTGACTTTAGATTCTCATGCATGCGGTCCATGTAAAAGAGCATCTGTTGATTTAAAGAAAGATTTTCCAAGTTTAGAAATTGAAATACATGCAGCTGCAGAATGGTCAGAGAAACCTGATAATTTAATAAAAGCGAAGGAATCTGTTTTAGATGCAGACATAATAATTATAAATCTTTTGTTTTTAGAGGAACATGTAAATGCAATTTTACCTACGCTTAAAGAAAAAAGAGAAAATTGTGATGCTATGATTGGAGTTATTTCTGATGCTTCAATAGTTAAGTTAACTAAAATGGGAAATTTAGACATGTCCGCACCACAATCTGGTGCAATGAAAATTTTAAAAAAATTGAGAGGTTCTTCAAAACCATCATCAGAAAATGGTCAAAAAAGAATGAAAATGTTGAGGAGCTTACCGAAAATTTTAAAATATATTCCAGGAAAATCTCAGGATTTAAGAGCTTGGTTTCTAGTCATGCAATATTGGTTAGGTGGTTCAGATGACAATATTAATTCATTAATAAGGTTTTTATTGTCAAAATATTGTAAAATTGAAAGTTGGAAAGGTGGTAAAGTATCTGCACCATTAGAATATCCTGAGGTTGGATTATATCATCCCAAACTAATAAAAAAGATAACTATTAATTATTCAAATCTTCCTAAGAATAAATTTAAAAAATTTACAATAGGATTAATTTTAATGAGGTCCTATGTGCTCAGTTCTGATACAAAGCACTATGATTATGTCATAAAAGAATTAGAAAGTTTAGGAGTAGAAGTAATTCCAGTTTTTTCTGGTGGATTAGATGCAAGACCTGCAATAGAAAAGTATTTTTTTGATAAAGAAAATTGTATTATTGATGCATTAATTTCATTGACAGGATTTTCTTTGGTTGGCGGGCCAGCTTACAATGACTCAAAATCAGCTGTAGAGATACTCAAAAGGTTGAATGTACCTTATTTGAGTGCTCATCCTTTAGAGTTTCAAACTATATCTCAATGGAGTAGGTCGCAGATAGGGTTGGGACCAATAGAAACCACTATGTTAGTTGCTTTACCAGAGATTGACGGAGCAACAAATCCAACAGTTTTTGCAGGAAGAGAAGATAAAAATGAAAATAAATCTTTCAAGGTTGATGGTAATAAATATAACCTAAAAGAAATGTTACCTTGCTCCTCAAGAGTAAAGCTATTAGCTAAAAGAAGTATAAAGTTGGCTAATTTAAGAAAAACTTCGAATTCTGAAAAAAAAGTTGCCATTATCATATTTGGTTTTCCTCCCAATTCTGGTTCAATTGGAACAGCAGCATATATAAATGTTTTTAAATCTCTTTTTAACACTTTGGTTGCTATGAAAAAAGATGGGTATAGTGTTGAATTACCAGAAAATCATGAACAATTAAGGGATATTATAATTGAGGGAAATTCAAAAGCATATGGGCAAGAAGCAAATGTTCAAGACTTTGTTGATGCAGATAAAATATTAAATCAAACTCCTTGGCTTGAAGAAATTGAAAATCAATGGGGACCAGCTCCAGGTAAGATACAGGCAAATGGAAAGTCAGTGTTCATTTTGGGAAAAAAAATAGGAAATATTTTTATTGGAGTGCAGCCAACTTTTGGATATGAAGGCGATCCCATGCGGTTGCTTTTCGAACGAAACTTTTGTCCATCTCATGCTTTCGTTTCGTTTTATCAATGGATTAAATATACTTTTAATGCTGACGCAGTTCTTCATTTTGGAATGCATGGTGCTTTAGAATTCATGCCTGGAAAACAAGTTGGTCTAAATGAAGATGATTGGCCAGATAGATTAATTGGAGATTTGCCGAATTTTTATTTGTATGCTTCAAATAATCCATCTGAAGCTTCTCTTGCAAAAAGAAGAACAAATGCGACTATAATTTCTCATCTTACACCTCCACTTGCTACTTCTGGTCTATATAAGGGTTTGCTTAGTTTAAAAGAGTCAGTTAGTAGTTTTAGAGAACAAAACCAGCATGACAAAGAAAGTTTACTTGAATTAATCAAAGAACAGTCGAAAGCATTAGATTTAGATACTGATGATCCTGAAAAACTTTGGATAAAACTGATTGAATTGGAAAATGCCTTAATTCCTGATGGTTTGCATGTGATAGGAGATCCTTTATCTGAAAAGTCTCATCAAGAATATTTAAAGATGATACCAAAAGGAGATAAGGATTTAATTAATAAAATAAGTTTATTATTAAGAAAAGAAAATGAGATTAAAGGTATTATAGATGCTTTGTCTGGTAAATATATTTCTCCTGTACCGGGAGGGGATTTAATTCGTTCAACAGAGATTTTACCCACTGGAAGAAATATGCATGCTTTTGATCCGTTCAGGATGCCTACTGAATTTGCTTGTATTGAAGGGATGAAACAGGCCAATGTTTTACTCGAATCACAAGAGAAATTTCCTAAGACTATCGCATTAGTTTTATGGGGATCAGATAATATTAAATCTGACGGCATTCCCATTTCACAAGCTTTAGCTTTAATAGGAGCAAAACCTAGGTTTGATAGTTTTGGGAGGTTATCAGGAGCTGATTTAATACCCTTGGAGATTTTAGGAAGACCAAGAGTTGACGTAATTATGACGCTTTCAGGAATTTTTAGAGATCTTTTACCTTTGCAAACTCGTCTGCTTGCAGAAGCCTCTTTAAAAGCAGCAATGGCTGATGAACCTTTAGAAAAAAACTTCATAAGAAATAATTCCTTAAAATATTCAAAAATTATGAACGTTGATTTAGAGACTGCTGCACTTAGAGTTTTTTCAAATGCAGAAGGAACATATGGTTCAAATGTAAATCAATTAGTTGATAGTTCAGCCTTTGATAATGAAGATGAATTAGCAGATGCATATGAAAAAAGAAAAAGCTTTGCATACGGTGTTTCTGGTAAAATCACTCAAAATCCAAAGTTACTTCAAAAAGCTCTTAGTGATGTTGATTGTGCATATCAAAATTTAGAGAGTGTTGAACTAGGTGTTACTTCTGTAGATCATTATTTTGATACTCTAGGTGGTATTTCAAGGGCTGTAAAAAGGGCAAAAGGAGAAAGTATAAATGTATTGATAGCTGATAGTACTATGGGAGGTAATGCTAAAATAAGAAGTTTAGCAGATCAAGTTAATCTTGAAACAAGATCTAGGTCGTTAAATCCTAAGTTTTATGAAAGTTTGTTAGATCACGGGTCTGAAGGTGTCCGACAACTTGAAGCCCATCTCACAAATACTGTTGGATGGTCGGCTACAACTGGTCAAGTTCAACCATGGATTTATCAAAAATTAAGTGAAACTTTTGTTTTAGACGACGAGATGAGAAGAAGAATGGGAGAAATGAATCCTACTGCGAGTTTAAGAATGGCTAACAGACTCTTGGAAGCTCATGAAAGAGATTATTGGCAGCCAGATGAAGCTACTTTGGAAGCTTTAAGGCGCGGTGCTGATGAATTAGAAGATAAATGTGAAGGTATTGCTTTTGCTGCAGAATAGTTAATGAAAGGAAAAAATTATGAGTCCTTTAGATAATAATAAAAAGACTCCAATTCTTAAAGGAGAAGACGGTGAAGGTTCATTACAAGTGAAAATGGATCAAAGTATCAAAATTGATGGTGCAAAAGTTTTTGCAGTATATGGAAAAGGGGGAATTGGAAAGTCAACAACATCATCTAATTTGTCGGCTGCATTCTCAAAACTTGGTAAAAAAGTTCTTCAAATTGGCTGTGATCCTAAACATGATAGCACATTTACTTTAACTGGAAGATTGGTTCCTACTGTAATAGATATTCTTAAAGAGGTTGATTTTCATCCTGAAGAACTAAGGCCAGAAGACTTTGTTTATGAGGGGTACAATGGTGTAAAATGTGTTGAAGCTGGAGGTCCTCCCGCTGGTACAGGGTGTGGTGGGTATGTTGTAGGACAGACCGTAAAACTTTTAAAGCAGCATCATTTGTTAGAAGAAACTGATGTTGTAATTTTTGATGTTTTAGGTGATGTGGTTTGTGGAGGTTTTGCAGCTCCATTACAACATGCAGATAGAGCTCTAATAGTAACTGCTAATGATTTTGACTCGATTTATGCTATGAATAGAATAATTGCTGCAGTTCATGCAAAATCAAAAAACTATAATGTGAGATTGTCTGGTTGTGTTGCTAACAGATCAAAAGAAACAGATGAAGTTGATAAATATTGTAATAAAATAGGATTTAGGAGAGTAGCACACCTTCCGGATCTTGATGCAATAAGAAGATCTCGTTTAAAAAAGAAAACATTATTTGAAATGGGTGAAGATGAAGAAATAATACAAGTTCAAAAAGAATACATTAGGTTGGCAAGTCTATTATGGAATGGAACTGAAGGTTTAGTTCCAGAAACAATGGAAGATAGGGATATTTTTGAATTATTGGGTTTTGATTAATGAAAAGTGATTATTACATTACTAGAGATAAATTAGAAACATATTTTGATAGAACTGCATCAAAAGCATGGGAAGTTTTGACTAGTGATCTTCCTGTTTCAGGTGTAAGAAAGAAAGTTAGAGAAGGTAGAAAAATAACTAAAGAAGTTATTTTATCATCTTTGCCCTCAGATTTGACTGGAAAAAAAATTTTAGATGCAGGCTGTGGCACTGGTCAGGTATCAATTGAATTAGCTGAACGGGGCTGTGAAGTGGTAGGAATTGATATATCCTCATCATTGGTAGAAGTTGCTAAAAAACGTATACCATCAAATTTAAGTGATAAAATTTATTTTGAAGTCGGAGATATGACTGATGAAAAATTTGGAAAATTTGATTACATAGTGGCAATGGACAGCTTAATTCATTATGGAAAAAAAGACACTGCTCTTATGCTTTCTAAACTTATAAAAATCACAAAAAATAAAATATTTTTTACAATAACACCTTACAATATATTGTTTTCATTTTTGCTTAATGTTGGTAAAATCTTTCCTAAAAAAGATAGATCTCCAGATATTTCACCGATGAAAATTAAAGAATTAAAATCTGAATTATCAAAATATGACACCTTAAAAAACTCAAATCTTATGAATATTAAAAAAATTTCTCACAGTTTTTACATTTCTCAAGCAATGGTACTAGAAAAATGATTATTTTAAGTAAAAAACAAATTTCTAATTTAGGAAAAACTTTTCTTCCATTTTCTGACGCAGCAACAAATGATCTTCCTCTTATTCAAATTTTAAGATTAGCACTTTTTCAAATTTCTGCTGGAATGGCTACAGTGATGTTACTTGGTACTTTAAATCGAGTTATGATAGTAGAACTTAATGTAAAAGCCTCATTAGTCGCTATAATGGTTGCCATTCCAGTACTTATTGCTCCTTTGAGAGCATTATTGGGATTCAAGTCAGACACCTATAGATCTTCAATTGGTTGGAAAAGGATTCCCTATATTTGGTTTGGAACATTATGGCAATTCGGTGGTTTAGCTGTAATGCCTTTTTCATTGATTGTGTTGTCTGGGGATCAAACAGTTGGACCCAGTTGGGCTGGGGAGTTATTAGTAGCAATTGCATTTCTAATGACAGGTTTTGGTTTACATATGACACAAACTGCTGGTTTAGCTCTCGCTGCTGATAAAGCAAATGAAATAAATAGGCCTAGAGTGGTCGCATTATTATATCTTATGTTTTTAGTAGGAATGGGACTTTCCGCAATAATAATTGGGGCTTTGTTAAGTAATTTTTCACAACTCAGATTAATACAAGTAGTTCAAGGATGTGCAGTTTTAACATTGGTTTTAAATATAACAGCAATGTGGAAACAAGAAAATCTGAGACCTCAATCTTTGAAGAAAAGAATGGAAAAAAAACCAAAATTTTTAAAAGCTTGGAGAGATTTTTTAAAAATCGGATATGCTGGAAAGTTACTTATAGTTGTAATTTTTGGAACTATGGCATTTTCAATGCAAGATATATTATTAGAGCCATATGGGGGTGAATTGTTGAACCTTTCAGTTTCTGCCACAACGAACTTAACTGCTTTATGGGTTCTTGGTGCGTTAATTGGACTGGGAGTTGCAGCAAGAGGTTTTAAAAAAAATATTAAAGCAGTTTCCTTTTGCACAATGTCACTTTTAATAGGTATACTTGGGTTTTTATCAATTATTTTTTCATACCCGATGAACATAGTATTTTTATATTTTTTTGGAGCATTTTTAATAGGTTTTGGGTCTGGTTTGTTTGCTGTGTCCACTTTAACAATTGCTATGGGAATGCCTGTTAAAGGTAATGTTGTTGGTAGAGGATTGGCTCTTGGTTCATGGGGAGCTGCTCAAGCAAGTGCAATAGGAGTAGGTGTTGCAATGGGTGCTTTAATAAAAGATTTTGTTTCAAACATAGCTTTACAAGGTTTCTTGGGAGAAGCATTGAATAACTTATCAACTGGATATAGCTTTGTTTATCATTTAGAAATTTTATTTATTTTTATCACAATCGCAGTTTTAGGACCTTTAGCACAACAATTAAATAGAATAGAACGTAATAATAAGAAAGAAAAAGGTAATTTTGGATTATCAGAGTTGCCAGTTTAAAAAGGAGAAAGAAAATGGAACCATTTTTTGCTGATTTTGATTTAGCTCAACTATCGTTATATTTATTTTGGTTATTTTTTGCTGGGCTAGTAATCTATATTCAAAGAGAAAATATGAGAGAAGGATATCCTCTCGAAACTGAAGATGGCAAGGAAAGTGCTAATCAAGGTCCTTATGATCCGCCCTCAAATAAAAAAGTTTTTAGATTACCTCACGGTAGAGGAGAAGTGTCTTTACCTGATTTCAAAAGAGAAACTAGAGAGGTAGCTTTAGAGAGAACTAATTTAGCGACAGGATCACCTCTTTTACCAACTGGTGATCCTATGGAGGCAGGAGTTGGGCCAGCATCTTGGTCAGAAAGAAGAGATTTACCTGAATTAGATGGCCATGGAAATCCTAAACTTCGTCCAATGAAATCGATTGAAGGTTTTGATGTTTCTGCTGGCAGAGATCCAAGAGAAATGCCTGTAATATCTGCAGATAATGAAAATGTTGGAACAGTTGTGGATTTGTGGATAGATGTTCCTGAACAATTAGTAAGATATCTTGAAGTTAAACTTAATGATAATACAAATTGTTTAATTCCAGTGCCTTTAGCAAAAATTAATTCAAAATTTGTTTTGGTTAACTCTTTGTACGGAAAGCATTTTACAAATATTCCAAAAACTAAATCCTCTAATGAAGTGACTATGTTAGAAGAAGAAAAAATTTCTGGATATGTTGGTGGAGGAAATTTATATGCTTCTTATGATAGATTAAGTTCTCCTTTTTGAGTAAAAAAATGAAAAATGAAAGCTTAAATAATATTCCTGACGATATTTCTTCTTCAATACCTGAAGAAGAAAATATCTTGTGGTACGGTCGACCAGATTGGAGAATTCTTTCTTGGTATGTTTTTGGATTAAGATATTTATTTGTATATTTGTTCATTTCACTATTAATTGTTTTCTACAAACCAAAAGATTATTTTTATTTTTCAGATTTTTTTGGTGAATGGTTGCCTTACTTAATTTGTATATTTTTTGCAGGATGTTTTTTTGTATTGTTGTCTTATATCCAATCTAGGTCTACTCATTATGTAATTACAGATAAAAGAATAATTATAAAAACAGGATCTGCGCTTATATTTTTTCTAAATGCTCCTTTTAAAAGAATAATGTCAATTGATAGACAGCAATTAAGATTTGGATTTGGTAATATTTGTTTTGAAACAATTTCAAAAAAAAGAATACCTTTTTTTTCTAGTTGGCCAAGTGTTAGACCTTGGTATTTTACAAATCCACAGCCTTGTTTTAGATGTATAAAAAATGTTGAAAATGTTGAATCTATATTATCACGTGAAGCACAAAAACAATTTGACAATAATACTTCTAATTCTAAACTTGAAACTGAGGCAATTATATGAACACTGTCAGAAAAAAAAATAATGATTTGATTACTTCGAAGTTTATAATTTTCGTTGGATCTTTGATTTTTTTAACATTAATTTACGTCTTTTATCATTCTCTTTTTAATATACCAAAAGCAGGTATTCCACCAACTTCAAAAATTTTAGTGGAACGTGAATTAATATTTATTCCTGAAAATAAGTTAGTAGTTTCAATAACAGATCTTGACGGAAATCTTCTAGCAGTGTCAAATGAGAATAATAGCGGTTTTATAAGTGTAATATTTAATGCTTTTGAAAGAGGAAGATTAAAAAAAAGGGTTAATACGAATATGCCATTAAATTTGAGATATTATGAAAACGGTAGATTATCTCTTTATGATATTTCAACTGACTTAGAAATTTATCTAAATAGTTTTGGAGAAAAGAATGCAAATATTTTTGCAAACTTTTTGCTAGATAAGTGACTATTAAATGGGGGGATAAAATGATTTTTTTAAAAAGAAAAACTGAAAAAATACCTTGTACTGTAGAGGTATCTCATACATTTGAGAGCTTACATGCGCATGTGAGATTTGATAACGGAACTACAGTATATCCTGGCGATGAGGTTCTTGTTCATGGAAAACCTGTGATAGCGAAATACGGTGAAATAAAAAATGAAAAAAGGAACGCTACAATTAAAAGGGCTTTTTTAATTGAAAGGCTTTGGACTCAATTGACAGGAAGTATTGAATTTATGGAAATTTGTGAGTTTTCATTCTCTGAGGAATTAAAATTATGAATAAAATAATGAAAAATGAAATAAGAAAAAAATCTTTTGAAAGAAATCCTGTAAACGAAACTACAGAGATGGCTCAAGAAACAACCTTATTAAACCCGAGGTTTTATACTACAGATTTTAAAAAATTAGATAAAGTTGATGTTTCTCCTATAAGAAAAGACTGGGATAATTTGATTTTAGAGTTAAAGTCAGATCCAAATCAAAAGCATTTTAAAAAAACAAAAGATTGGGATAAAATAAATTTTAATGATTTAGATCCAGAGTTAAGAAAAGAGTTTATAGATTTTTTAGTTAGTTCGTTAACTGCAGAATTTTCTGGTTGTGTATTATATAAAGAAATGAAAAGGAGAGGAAAAAATCCTGATATTTGTGAATTGTTTGGATACATGTCTAGAGATGAAGCTAGGCATGCGGGCTTTATCAATGATGCATTAAGAGAAATTGGAATGGATGTAAATTTAGGTTTTTTGACAAGGACAAAAAAATACACTTTTTTTCAACCAAAATTTATTTATTACGCAACATACCTATCAGAAAAGATTGGTTATGCAAGATATATTACCATATATAGGCATTTAGAAAAAAACAATGATGCAAGATTTCACCCAATTTTTAAATGGTTTGAGAAATGGTGTAATGATGAGTTTAGACATGGTGAAGCTTTTGCATTAATAATGAAAACTGATCCTAAACTAACATCTGGTTTAAATGTTTTTTGGATAAGATTTTTTCTCGTTGCTGTCTATGCGACTATGTGCATTAGAGATCATGCGAGACCTGCATTCCATAAAGCATTAGGTGTAAATATTGATGAATATGATAAAAAAGTTTTACAAATAACTTCAGAAATCTCTAAACAGGTTTTCCCAATAGAAATTGACTTAGACAATCATAAATGGGATAAAGGCATTTTAAGACTAAGAAGAGCTTTTTCAATTATTGATAACGCGAGAAGAAAAAAAGGAATGGTTGGGTTTCTTCAAAAAATATATGGTGGATTATTTGCTTTGCTTTCTTTTATAAGGTTATATTTTATTCCAGTTAAAAAAAATCAAGTCCCGGAAAGCTCTTGTTTGAAACCAAGTTATTAGGAAGTCAGGTTGGAAAGTAAGGTTTTTACAGTTTTATTCACTATATTTGTGTGGTGGTTTTCTACTGGATTAATTCTTTATGCTATTCGAAGAGTAGATTATAGTTCAAAAATTAATCATAAATCTTTTACTTTTTACTGTTTGCCTTTGTTGATAATTGGAATTTTTGGTTTCATTTTTACAATTAACGATTTGACTACTCATACGGTTTATATTTCATTTGTATCCTCTTTATTTATCTGGGGTTGGTTTGAAATTGCTTTTTTATCTGGCCTTATAACAGGAAAGGTTAAATTTAAATGTGAAGAAAAAATTACAGGTTGGAAAAGATTTGTTTTTGCGTGGAAAACAATTAACCACTCAGAATTAGCTTTGATAGCTGTCACTATATTAATGTTTATAATTGTTCATAAAGAGTTAAATAATTTTGGTTTTTTAACTTTTTCTACTCTTTATGTAGCTAGAGTTTGTGCAAAAATAAACTTTTATTTGGGTGTTCCTTACATTAACTTTGATTTTTTTCCTAAACCTATAAGTTATATGAAGTCTTTATTTAAAATAAGGAGCCCAAGTTTCTTTTGGATATTATCTGTAGCATTATTATTTTGCTTAAGTTTAATTTGGGCTCAGAATTCTTTTAGTGGTGATGTTAGTTATCCATCCACCATTGGTTATGTATTAATTTCATCTTTAACTTTTTTGGCATTGTTTGAGCATTTATGTATGGTAATTCCTTTTACTGAAACTAGATTATGGTTATGGATGTTGCCTAAAAAACAAAAAAATGAAAATTAATTTTTTTATTAAAAATAAATAATTTTTATTGTAATTATAATTTGACAATTTTATATGTAAGTTTAAAATTACATCTGAGTATATAAGTTGGAGGATCCTAAATTGGATTATGATGATAAATTTGAAGAACAATTGCAGAGTTTAAAAGATGAAGGAAACTATCGCATTTTTGCTGACTTAAAAAAGTATAATGGGTCATTTCCAAAAGCGCAAAATTTTAGAGGTGAAGAAAAAATTGATGTAACAGTTTGGTGTTCAAATGATTATTTGGGAATGGGACAGAATTCAAAGGTTTTAAATGCAATGCAAATTGCATTGGATGAATGTGGTGCTGGTGCTGGTGGAACAAGAAATATTTCTGGAACAAATCATTATCATGTCATGTTAGAAAAAGAGTTGGCTGATTTACATAACAAGGAATCTGCATTACTTTTTACATCTGGTTATATTTCTAATTGGGCTACACTGTCTACACTAGGTTCAAGATTAAGAAATTGTGTAATCCTCTCTGATGAGTTGAATCATGCTTCAATGATAGAAGGAATTCGTCATTCAAGGGCTTCAAAAGTTTTATGGAGACATAATGATGTTAATGATTTAGAGAAAAAGATTTCTCAACTTGATCCTAATATTCCTAAAATCATTGCTTTTGAAAGTGTTTATTCGATGGACGGTGATATTGCTCCAATAGAGAAAATTTGTGATATAGCAGAAAAATATGGTGCTATGACATTCCTTGACGAAGTTCATGCAGTCGGTCTATATGGTGAAAGAGGTGGAGGAATTTCAGAAAGAGATGGTATAGCTGAAAGAGTAACTGTTATTGAAGGAACACTAGGTAAAGCTTTCGGCGTAGTTGGTGGTTATATTACAGGTTCTAAGACGATTTGTGATTTTGTTCGTTCATTTGCAAGTGGTTTTATATTCACAACTGCACTTCCCCCATCAGTTGCAGCAGGAGCTTGTGCGTCAATTAAGCATTTAAAAACAAGTGAATTAGAAAGATCTAAACAAAAGATGCAAGTTAGAAAACTAAGAAATAAACTTGATAGTGCTGGAATTCCTCATTTAAACAATCCAAGTCACATTGTTCCTGTATTAATTAAAAACCCTGTTAAATGCAAACAAATTAGTGACATTTTACTCGAAAAATATAAAATTTATGTTCAACCAATAAATTATCCTACAGTTCCAAAAGGGACCGAAAGATTAAGGATTACTCCTTCACCTTTGCATACCGATGAAGACATCAATTATCTTGTAGACTCTCTCGGAGAATTATGGAGCAAATGTGCATTGTCCAGAGTTGTAGCATAGATATATAAAATACGTTGTCATTGATATGATTTAAAAAATTTGATTGGTAGCCTTGAATTTTTCATCATAAACGTTAAATAAGACATATCGAAATCTGATTTATTATAAGTTAGGAAATAAAATGAAAAAAATATTTACTATTCTAGTGGCTTCATTTTTATCTACTTTCTGCATTGTCAATGCTGCTGAAATTGAAGTTAAAATGCTAAACAAAGGTTCTGATGGTGAAAAGATGGTTTTTGAACCAGCAGTAATCATGGCTAATGTTGGCGATGTTATAACCTTTCTTCCTACAGAAAAAGGACACATGTCGGCATCTATAAAAGGAATGATTCCTGAAGGTGCAGCATCTTTCAAAGGAAAGACTAACAAACCTATCAGTTATGAAATTACTACCGAAGGATTATACGCCTTTAGATGTACACCTCACTATGCTAATGGTATGGTAGGAATTATTGCAGTTGGAAGTAATTTTGATAAAGAAGCTTTTTTAGACGGTAAGAAAATATCAAAAAAGGCAAAAGAAAGATTTGATTCTTATTTATCTATGTTACCATAAATCATAAAATTGGAGTATGTAATGAAAAAAATGGTTTCTGAAATAATTGGTACTTTCGCTTTACTTTTTTTCGGTTGTGGTAGTATTTTATTTTTAGGTGAAAGTGCAACAATAATTAACATTGCCTTTGCATTTGGCATTACTGTAACACTCATTGCATACTCCTTTGGTTCGATTTCTGGCGCACACCTTAACCCTGCTGTTAGCATTGGAATGCTTGTTAGTAATAAAATTTCCTTCCCAGATTTTATACTTTATACAATCGGTCAATTGATTGGCGCATTGTTAGCTGTGATTTTGTTGTCCTTGATTAATTTTGATGTTAAATTAGCATCAACAGTTGTTGGAAACTATGGTGTATTGAGTGCTATACTCTTTGAATTGATTGCCAGTTTTTTCTTCGTTTTTCTTATACTTAGAATAACATCAGACAGCAATTCTTCTAATCTTTCAGGATTAATAATAGGATTATCATTATTTATGATACATGTTGTAGGTATTCCTGTATCAGGAGCATCAGTAAATCCCGCAAGGTCTGTTGCCACCAATATATTTGGTGCTAACCAAGCTTCTTTGCTCTGGTTGTATATTCTGTTTCCTCTTTTGGGTGGGTTAATTGCTGGATTTGTTTTTAATCTATTAGAAAAAGATAAAAATTAAACCTATTTTTATAATTTTTACTATATTATAATAAACTTACCCATAATTTATTTATTAGGTAGTTTATGAAAAATAGATTTTATTTAACTTTTACTTTTTTGATATTTTTTTTAGGATTAATTGTTGTAGCAATTTTCTTTTATTTTTATCTAGATAGTCTGAATAAAAAATTAAAGGAATTTGAAAGTATAACAATTTTGATCGATGAGAGTAAACAATTTAAAAATGAAATTTCATTTTTAAATAACAGTTTGAATGATAGCTTAATAAACATAGATAAACTAAAAAAAACAATTTTAAATAAAGACAATTATTTGTTTCAAATTGAAAATGAGAAAGATGAGCTAACTAAACAATTACTCAAATTAAAAGATAAAAATCGAAACTTACAACAATTTTTAAATAATTCTGAAATTGAAAATATTACAAAAAAATCCTTAAATATAGATCGAAAAATTAAAACACTTGAAGAACAGTTGTTATTTAATAGTAATGAAAAAATAAAATTAGAAGAAAAAATTATAATTCTACAAAACAAAATTAAAGATTTAGAAGATATAAATAAAAGAAATAATCAATCTTCTAATCTTAATACTTTTAATAATTTAAACTTTGAAAATGAAATTAAAAAACTTTCTCAAGATATAATAATTCTGGAAAACAAATTAGAAATAAAAACAAATGATAATAAAAAAATTGTCAAAAATTATGAATTAAAAATAAAAGATCTTAATAAAGATCTCATTTTCTTAAGTGATTACAAAAAGGATTTAGAAAGATTAAATGGTTTAAAAGTTGTTTTTTCTGGTTATATGAGATACGACGAATTATCTAATCAAATTGTTTTTAAAAATAATGATTTCGTAGATATAAAAGTCATACAGGATGATTTTTCTGGAAAATTAGTAGGTGAGTGCGGATTACCTATTAACAAAGATACTGAAAAAAGATGTTCAGTCACAATTTTAGCTGAAATCATTTTTAATGAAAAAGGATTTTTTCTCAAAGGAAAAGAAATTGTTGATGTTTTACGTCAATAAATATGAAAAATATTTTCAAAACATTTTATCTTGGTGGCACAAGCATTGCAATATATCTCAAAAAGGGAAAGTGATGTGTATATTCCAAAAAAAATATTACTTATTTTGATTAGATCTGTTTCTCTTTTCTTTGTTATAAATTTTCTTTTAATTTCAATATCTTATTCAACACCAATATGCGAAAGAATATCTTCAGAAGTTGAAAAAAAGAATAATTTTCCAGAGGGTATTTTGGTAAGTATTTCATTAGCAGAAACGGGAAGAAAAAATGATGATGGTTCAATCACTTCTTGGCCATGGTCACTTAATCATGCGGGTAAAAGTCTTTTTTTTACGAATAAGAAACAAGCTTTGAATTATCTAAATAAAAATATAACAGAAAAATTTAATAATATTGATGTTGGATGTATGCAAATATCTGTAAAGTGGCACTCAAAAGAATTTTCATCATACGAAATGATGTTAGATCCTCATGAAAATATTAATTATGCTGCAAAGTTTTTATCATTTCTAAAAGATAAACATGGATCTTGGCAAAAAGCTATTAAACATTATCATTCTTCAACACCCAAGTTAAATAAAAAGTATTTTTCTAGAGTTGAAAAAATCTGGAATAATCATATGATTGTTGCAAACTTGGATAAAAATAAGACAAAATCATTGTTTTTGGAAAAAAATGTTTTTTATTCTGAAAAATTGAATAATATCGATGTTAAAGAAAAAACTATTTTTGAAAATACTCCAAAGAAAGTAGCCTATAGTAATATAGATAATAATAAAGAGAATTTAGAAGAAAGAAAAAGTTTGGAACAATTAAAAGTTGATATTATTGTTAATAATAAAAATTATTTTAAATATACTAATAAAGAAGATCTTAATAACAATTATTTGAGAGATCATTTCGAAAAAATACTTGTTTTTAGAAAAGAATTTAAAAAAAATAATTAAAAATAAATAATGAGAAATAAAATGGAAAAAAAAGAATTAGAGTTGATTAGAGAATTAACAAATATTGTATCAAAGTTTGCTGATTATGAAATCCCTTATCTTCGTTCTGACGGTGACATAGTAGTACCTCTGAATCCAATTTTGAAAAAAAATAGAGAGTCTCATAGAAGATTTGCTGAAGCAATGAGAGGTATGATGGATGAAGATATTAAAGTGAAAAAACGAAAAAACAAGGCATGGGTTTAGATTACTTTTTTTGAGGAAAAATTGATAAGTCAGAAAAGATTACTCGAAATATTAGAAAAAAGTGACGGATCAGATAAAACAAGTTTTTATTGTGATGTTGTTTTATCTATATTAATTTTTTTAAATTTAATTGCCATTAGTTTAGAGTCTATAGAAATCCTAGGTTCAAGGTATCAATTATTTTTTTTTATTTTTGAGATGTTCTCAGTCTCTATATTTGGTCTAGAATATATACTCAGGATTTGGGCAAGCGCTTCTTCAAAAAATACTCGTTGGAAAAAACCGCTAGGAAAAAGATTATCATATGTATTTAGTTTTACTGGTTTAGTTGATTTAGCGGCTATTCTTCCAAGTGTATTATCAATATTTTTTGGTTCTTTAGATTTGCGTTGGTTGAGGGTGCTGAGAATGATAAGATTATTGAAAATTTCTCATTACAGTTCAGCTCTTGAAGATTTAATTTCAGCAATTAGACATGAAAGAGGGTCTTTTACTGCAGCTATTTATTTGCTAGTTTTAGCATTATTTTTTTCAAGTTCTACAATGTATTTGGCAGAATATAATGTGCAACCTGAAAAGTTCAGTTCAATACCTGAAACAATGTGGTGGTCAATAATAACACTCACTACTGTGGGATATGGTGATGTTTCACCAGTTACAACTGTAGGTAAAATTATAGCTGCAATTACCTCTATAATGGGAGTTATGACTGTTGCGCTCCTAACAGGTATTGTTGCCAATGCTTTTGCTAATCAAGTTCAAAGAAGAAACAGTATATTTGAAGCTGAAGTTGTTCACGCTTTATCTGATGGAAAAATAACTAGTGAAGAGGCTGAAAAAATAGAAGCTCTTAGAAAAAGATTTGATTTAAGTGATGAACATGCTGAAGCAATTATAGAAATCATGACAGATAGAATGAAGAAATAAATATTGAATTATATTTGGCATAATTAATGCAATTATAATTTAAAATAGGAGTTAATTATGAATTTTGTTTTAAAAAAAGAAAATATGTTAGACGATTTAAAAGTTAACAATTATGATCAACATGTAAAAGCTTATTATTTGGAAAATTTAGGTATAAAAGTTGTTTCAACTGATCATAATGGTATGTCTGTTATTGATACAGTCACACCTTTAAAGTCATATGTCGACCATCAGATAATGAATATTTAGGATTATTCTCCAAATACTTTCGCTCTTCTCCTTCTTTCAGATGAAGAAGGAATTTTCATTAGTTCTCTATATTTAGCAACAGTTCTTCTTGCTAATTTAACACCTTTTTCACTAATTATTTCAGCTAATGCTTCATCACTAAAAGGCTTTTTAACATTTTCATCGGAAATAATATTTTTAATTAAATTTCTAACTGCCGCCGCCGACGTTTCAATCCCTGGTCTATCTGTATCAATAGAAATACTGAAGAAAGATTTTAGAGGAAAAGTCCCCCTAGGAGTATTTATTAATAATCCACTTGTTACTCTACTTATGGTGCTTTCATGCATATTAACTTTTTCAGCTATATCTTTTAAAGATAAAGGTCTTAGATGATCTAATCCTTTTTCTAAAAAATCTGTTTGTCTTCTAATTATTTCAGAACCTACTTTTAATGTTGTGGAATTTCTTTTTGCAACTGCTCTTTTTAACCACCTAGCTGATGCAATAGCCTGTGATGTATACTCCTTAGTTTCTTCATCGTTTGCTTTCTTTTGCATTTCTTCAGCATACTCTTTATTTACATGTATTGAAGGTAAATTTGATTTATTTAAATCTACTATCCATCCATCTAGTTTTTGTTTTACAATAAGATCTGGTGCATTTATTTGGTGAAAATTCTGGTGATAAAACTCTCCCGGTTTGGGATTGAAACTTCTAATGACTTTTATTTCTTCAAAAAGCTCTTGTTTACTACATTTTATTTTTCTTTGAAGAATATCTAGTTGCCCTTTAGCTAGCAATTCCAAATTATTAAGTAAAAATTCCAAATTTTTAGAAAGGCAGTTTGTATCTACGGCTTGAAGATAAAGACATTCTTTTAGATTTCTTGCAAATAATCCAGCTGGTTCAAATAATTGTAGTTTAGAAAGAATTTTTTCACACTGTTCAATTTCAATATTACATTTTTCACAAATTTCCTCTATTGATATATTCAACCAACCAGATGGTTCTAAATATTCTGTGAAAGCCTGAGCTATAAGTCTTTCATTATTTTTTTTGAAGTTTAATTCAATTTGTTTATAAACGTGCTCTTGGAGAGAAATTGGGTTGTCTTCAACTGAAGTTAGTAAAAAGTCAAAATCTTCTTTTGAACCTTTATTACTATTTTGATAATCAGTTATTTCATTATCAAAACGATTTTCATAATCAGAGTTAGAAGTTGGATCGTCTTTAAGTGATGTTCCATTTTCGATAGCATTATCAGTTTCTTGACTATCTGAAAGTTCTTTAAAATTTTCAACACTTTCTTTGTTTTCATTTTTCTCTTTTGGATTAATTTCGTCTTCTTTAGAAACTTCTAAAAATGGGTTTTCAAAACACTCAGCTTCTAGATATTGACTCAAATCTAAGTTAGTCATTTGCAAAAGTCTTATTGCCTGTTGCAGTTGAGGAGTCATGACAAGTGACTGTTTTTGTTTTAAATTCAAAGATGTTGAAAGTTGCATAATAATACCTCCAAATTAATTTAGGAAAACAATTACATTTTTTTTTCTACTTTACAAAAAAACAATTTGACTTAATTATTAGTCAATAATTTGAAAATAAAATTATTTAAAATCAAGTATTTAAATTAATTTACGAATTTTGTTAAAAAAAAACTGTCAAAATTAATATCTTAAATTATTGATTTCGCTAATGCTAAAGGTATTGATCTTGCTATTATAAAGTTATATTTTAGAGAAAAGAGAGAAATTTCATGTTTTTTAATCGAAATAGGCATACATTAAATGTTAAAGAAATTGATAAGAAAAAAACATGTGCAAGATGCTCTATAATTAGATTATATCTTTTTTCTGTGGTTACAATTATAATAATTGGAATTTTTGCAGATGATAAAGTAGCTTACCTACAAAAAATTGATAAAGTTGTAGTTGTTTACATAATTTTTATTTTTGGTGCTATTCTTTCCGTTTTTAAATTATTTGAATGGTTACAATTATCAAAAAATAAAAAATAAAAAATTATCTATCTTTGACGAGCCTTACTGCCATTTTTTGTTCTGGAAAAAATCTTCCATATTTATGTCCAGTAAAAAAATTTACTGTCCAAAAACTCTTTTTTACTAGTTCGTTTCTTTCTCCTGTCCAATACGCACGTGGTGCGGTATTAGGAAAAGTTTTTTTAAAAAATTTTTCACCTCTTTTACATTCTTGACATACAAGACTGTATAGTTCTTCCAAATTCGGTAACCTCCATTGACCTCCTAATTGTTCATTAGCAATAGCTATTGCCATTTTAATTGTTTCATGATCCATTAAAATGATATCACCTACACATTCTTCTCCATTCCATTGTTGGCCGACGCTACATCTTAACCAAATTACATTGTTTGCCAAATCTCGAACCATATGATTTTTTGCATAAAATGATGAGGCATATGATTGATTAAATATTGATATATAAAAAAGAAAAATAATAGTTAATAACCAATTAAATCTTATCATTTGTTTACTCTCTTGTTAATTACACAAAATTTGATATTATAATTAAAATATAATATTTTGATACAATCAATAAATTTTTTTGGTATAAAATTTGCAATTTATTATTTTACATTATTATGTAAATGAAGAATAGGATAAAAGTAGAATGGATATAGCATCATTAATAGGATTACTTGGAGCGGTAGGAATGATAGCTGGAGCTATGATTTCAAACGGTGGTTTAGGCTCTTATATTGATACTCCATCCATGTTAATTGTAGTTGGCGGAACTTTTTTTGCAGTTATGTATACAGCTCCACTACCGACATTTTTAGGTAGTTTTGGTGTTATGGCTAAAGCTTTTTTACCTCCAGTAAAAAAAATGGACGCTTTAATTGAAAGAATGGTTGAGTTAGCAGGTATTGCTAGAAAAGATGGAATGATGGCATTAGAAGGTCAAGAGGTACCTGATAAGTTCTTTGCAAAAGGTTTACAAATGTTGGTTGACGGTGCTGATGAAGCAAAATTAACTACCCAGCTAAATCAGGAAATAAAAGCCATGGTTAACAGGCATGAAGCAAATCAAGGCGTTATTAAATCTTGGATAGATATTGCTCCAGCCATGGGAATGATTGGTACTTTAGTGGGATTAGTTGCAATGTTAGGTAATATGGCTGACCCAAAAGCAATTGGACCTGCTATGGCAGTCGCTTTGCTTACGACGCTATATGGAGCTTTTTTTGCAAATGTTATTTTTATGCCTATGTTAATAAAGTTAGAGGGATACACAAAATATGAAACTATCTATAGACAGATGGTTGTAAATGGTTTGAGAAATATTGCTAGAGGAGAATCTCCGAGAAATATTCAAGACCAATTACTCTCTAATGTTGATCCAAAAACACAAGCTAAACTAGAAACGGCTTAAATCTACAGGATAATAGAATAAATGGCTAATACAGCAGAAGAGCCTGAGATTGAAGAAGAAGAGGAGGAGTGCCCAAAATGTCCTCCAGTTGGAGCTCCAGCCTGGATGGCAACCTTTGCTGATATGGCAACTTTGTTAATGGCCTTTTTTGTTCTAATATTATCTTTTGCTGAATTTAATGTTCCCAAGTTCAAACAAATATCAGGATCGCTAAAGAATGCTTTTGGTGTTCAAAGAATTGTTCCAGTAGTCGAACAACCAAAAGGAACGACTGTATTATCACTTAACTTTAGTCCTTCTCCTTCTCCTTCAGTAACAAAAGAAATGACTCAACAGACTACTCAAATAGAACAATCAAAATTAGAACTTCAGCAAAAAGATAAGGACTCTGAGGGATCAGACGGTCGGAATGATGCGGAAAAAATCATTAATGCTCTTGAGGAAGCAATTGCAAGAGGAGATATTGAAATAGAAACTAATGGTGACGATATTGTTTTGAACTCAACACAATCACCTGATACAGATGATCAAATTTTAGATCAAATGGTAAGCGAAGTTTTACAAACTGTTTCAGAACTAAAAGAAAGTCAAGATCAAGGTGAACCTGTCAAAGAGGAGTTATTGGAGGCTATAGAAAATAAGCTTGCTGAAATTTCTAATAATGTTTCTCAAAGTAGCCAGGAGAATGAAAAAAATAAAAAATCAGATATTGAAAAAGATGAAAAGTCTAATACTTCTGAGGATGATTTGAGAATTGCTCTCAAGGAGGAGATTGATTTAGGATTAGTTCAAGTTGAAAGAAAAGATGGGAAAATATTTATCACTGTAGGTGCTGGAGGGGCTTTTGAGTCAGGTTCTGCTGAATTAACTTCCCAAGCAAGAGAAATTATGGAAAAAGTTGCCCAAAAAGGCGTAGGAGATACAGGAAAAGTAACAGTATCAGGTCATACTGATAATGTCCCCTTAGTATTTGGTTCTAATTATAGGGATAACTGGGATTTAGCAGCTGCAAGAGCTTCGAGTGTAGTTCAAGCTATGCAATCAAGTGGAGTTGTGAGCCCAGATAGATTACAAGCTATTAGTTTTGGTGAATCTAAACCAATAGCTGACAATAATACTTCTGAAGGTAGAGAAAAAAATAGAAGAATTGAAATTGAGATTCAATTTTGAATTAGTTTTGTTTTCAGTTTTAATTAATTTTTTTAAAAATTAAATAAACCTTTTAGTAAAGTTCTTACACTTGAATTTACAATTATTAATAAGAATAAAAGTATCCATAAAAAAAATTAAGACTATGGTTCAAATAATATAAATTTTTAAATTATAGTTACAATACCAATTTAAAAAAATTAATCATCTATATAAATTATATTCGTTAAAAAAATTATCAGAAGTGATTTCAATAAAATAATATTGAAAAAATCCAAAAAAATCTAGTGTCAAAAAAGTGTTTTTTCTGAATTTAAAGGTATTAAAAAAAGTTTTATGCTTTTTAATAGCAATTAATATAAATAACACATTTACTATTAGCCAAAATTTGAATAACTAGTAAAGAATTAGAAATTATTCTAAAAGCATTT